>Ga0206832_10061_pt1 | contig 27215 bp, 27 predicted proteins | sample Alteio_BWOrgCont_74_FD_152896 | JGI IMG/M metagenome (GOLD analysis project Ga0206832, IMG submission 152896) | Enriched cells from forest soil in Barre Woods Harvard Forest LTER site, Petersham, Massachusetts, United States -... | ecosystem: Environmental > Terrestrial > Soil > Temperate forest >... | reverse complement strand
GACTAATGGGATGCGGCGCCATTCTTACAAGTCTTGGAAATGTGCTTGACAGAGCTGACGTCGATTGATTGCGGAGAAGAGCTGGTTTGCCCCATAGCTCCGCTGCCGGATTCGCCACTCGACGATGTGGAAGCCGACGTCGCTGTGCCTGTGATTTTTATCGTGTGACCGACGTGATCGCTCAGCATCGAAGTGTCTCCGGTCAGCGCAATGTTGTTTCCGTGGCTGTCCGTGAGCGTGTAACTGCCATTGTTACTGCTCAAGCAGCCTTCGACAGTGGTGGTGCTGGCGCTGCTGGTGGCATGAGTCGTTTCGCCTTGACTGGGATAGTTTTGTGCGGCGGCCCAGGACGTGCCCAGTAGCAGCACCGAAAGTAGCAGCAGATATCGCATACGGAACCTCCAGAGTTGATATGTGTTGCTGGTTTGAGTTGAGTCTTCTGGTGACAGAAATGCAATACAGCCTTTACCGGAGGTTCGGACTCGCTCCGCAACTGCCAGTTAAACGGCACAAGCATACCCTGTGCGATCAATGAGCTTCAGCTCTAACCTTGTGTTTTAGATTTTGTTTCTGTTCGATCTTCTTGGATAGCAGGGATTTCGCTTTTTCAAGTTCTCTGCTACGCGCAGGGTCAAGCCCGCGACCAGTCCGGTTTAATGGCCGGAATTGTCGTTCTTAGTAATGTTTGAAATATTGGACCGCCCGCTCGTGAGCTTCAGCCGCTTTTTTCGTACCGAACGTGCCCAGGTTGAGGCGTCGGCCGGTCTTGGGATTCTTCTTGCGAGAATACAATCGGTACTGGCCAGATTTTAGTTTTCGAATCATCGGATGCCTCGGCAAGCTTGGTTGCCGGGTGAGAGTAAGGCGTTGACCATCCCAAGGTCCGATATCGGTTGCTGCGCGGATTGTGGTTTGAGTGAAGTCGTGTTATGAAAGAACGGGAAAGCCCGATGAAGCCAGTAGAAGAAAGGATGGCAAACCATGGAAGCTGTAAGCGGAGTATTTCGTTCAAGATCGGATGCAGAGCATGCAATGGCCGAGATGCGTTCAGTCGGCTTGGGAGACCACCAGATCGCGTTGTTGACTCCGGAAAGGTCCAATGCAGAGCTCCAATCGATTCCCACTGATGCCACGGAGCAACCGGGCATTGCAAAAGCGATCGGCGCAGTTGTCGGAGCTACTGCGGGCCTATCCGGTGCCTCTCTACTAATAGCGGCAGTCGTACCTGGTGTCGGAGTCATTACGGCGATGGGTTTGTTAGGCGAGCTTATTCTGGGCGCAGCCGGGGCGACTATTGGCGCTGCAGCCGGTGCAAAGCTGGAAGATTCCATGACTGAAGGACTGCCGGAGGACGAATTGTTTGTTTACGAAGATGCTCTCCGCAAAGGTCGCAGCGTGGTGATTGCCCTCGCGGACGAAACCAAAGCCTCTCTCTTCCGCGAATTGCTGAAGGCCGAAGGCGCAGAAGAAGTAGACGCGGCCCGCGAACAATGGTGGATCGGTCTGCGTGATGCCGAACACGAGCATTATTCAGCTTTGGGCAAGAACTTTAAGGAAGACGAAAAGTTTTATCGACTGGGTTTCGAGTCTGCGTTGCATGCTCGCACCCGTTGCAAAGAATACGATCAAGTAATGGGCGAGATGACGGCGCAAATCGAAGACCTCGAGCGGCAATACCCTGGAGTGGACGTGGCGGAACCCTTCACACGGGGATACGAGCGCGGCCGCGACTACTATCAGCAGCTATGCAGTGAATCAAAAGCCGCGTAGAAGCTTGTGGGAGCATTGCCAATCCATCGACGCCTGTGAGAGTTCGCTCTCTCGGAGCCAGCATTGGGTGTGTCGTGTAAGAGCGGCAATTTGATCCCACACGAACCTATTCTTCAGCTACAGGAAACGTCCTGAGTTAGTACAGAAAGCATTCGATTCCTTCCTTTCGACTCACAATTTAGTTTGGCTTGGGAGGTGCTTATGCCGGAAAAAGAAACGGTCGAACGCGCTCAGGAAGACGCTCGTGAAGGAAAATCGCCCAGCACGCAAGCCGGAGAATTTGTGCGCGAGGAAATGGACCACATTCGCGAAGGTAAACACGGTGCACGTTCCACAAAACAGGCTATCGCGATAGGTTTATCGAAAGCGCGGCGAGCAGGCGTGAAGCTACGGGCGCCGCGCAAAGGGAGGGCCTCGGCGAAAACCAGGAAGCAGGCGAGCCACGACTATCGAAAAGGCCAGAGTCATTCGAAAAGCAAACCATCCGCGAGGCGTTCCCGCGCAACCAGTTCGGCTCTGAAGAGGGAAGGTCACAGCGCGGCTTCGAGGCGATCGTTATCAAAACAGGCGCATGCCGCTGCAAAACGTCGTGGTCCAGCTGCGCGCCGCCGTTCCGCGATGAAGGCGGTTCGCACAAAAGGGAAGAGCAGCCTCGTTCAAGCGACGCGTAGAGCTGCTTAGCCAGAAGATTCCAGGAGACATAATGCTACTGGAAAGTTCGCCAGGATCCCTGAGATCGCAATCTTTGTCTGGCCATCGGCGGTCTCAGGCTCGATAGTTTCTCCAGTAAACGCGTTGCGATACTTTTCAGCACAGCTGCAGGAAGGCAGCAGGAGATGAGTGTCCTCCCAGATTTGGGGCCCGATAGGCGGACGATCGAAATCATTTAATAGGCCGCCGATCAGGCGGGGAACAACGATGACCACGCTTCCGGTTCGGGCCTTCCTGGCGAACGCAACCAGGTGATCGGCTTTCGTGCCTCCAACTTCCAATGGCAGATATTCGCCTTTGTCGAAAAGACTCGGTCGCTGCCGGCGCAAGCAAAGAGTTTTCCAGATCACGTACAACTTGATTCGACCGTCTTCGGGAGTTTCGAGCAAGGGTTCTATGATCGATTTGTCATTCGGCGCTTCACGGATGTTCTGGAACATCTCTTGGCGGATGGCATAGTCGACCGCACGCCGGTTGTCCGGGTCGACGAGGCTGAAATCCCACAGTTCGCTGCCTTGGTAGATGTCGGGCACGCCCGGGCACGTAAGTTTGAGAAGCGTTTGCGCGAGACTGTTCCAAAGGCCAATGCGGGCGATTCGGTGTTGGAGGGGCAGAAAGTCGTTGAGAAAACGGTTTTGAGCCCCCGGCGTTAGTAATGTCCGGACGAATGATGTAACTGCAGTTTCGTATTCAGTATTTCGATTGATCCAACTGGTATTCTGCTTGGCCTCGCGCATTGCTTTTAGCATGTAGTTTTCTATGCGCTCGCAGAAAGTTTGCCAGTTTGTTTCGTTGAGAGACTGGAATGGCCAGGCCCCCAGTAACGTCTGATAAAGCAAGTACTCATCATTCGGCGAGGGAGCGGGGCGGCTGTTGACCAGGCGCTTATGGTTGCGATTGAAGCGCTTCCACTCCCTAACCCGAATCCTCCATAATCCCGATAACTCCGAGAGCACATCGATTCGCGCACGTACGTCCTCGGAGCGCTTCGAGTCATGGGTGCTGGTCGTGAGCATGGTGTGAGGCCAGCAGCGAAGGCGATCCTGGTTTGCGAGATGAAACTCGTCCGTCGTGGTTCCGAAGCGGTGAAGATCGCCGCCGACTTCATTCAAGGAGATCAGGCGGTGGTAACGGTAGAAAGCAGTGTCTTCGAGACCTTTGGCCATAACCGGACCGGTGAACTGCTGAAATTTCATCGCGAAGGTTGTGACGGAGTTCCGGTAAGCGGGATCATGCCCCTCGGCAATGCTGGTCAGAAGGACCTCGCTTACGAAATCGAAGATGCTGGTATCAGCGGCCGGACTTCTCCATTTGGCCGCCGCGACAGCGCTGCGAATGTAGCGCACGTCTTTATCCGAAACTTCACTGGCTGTAACGTAAGTGCGGTAGACCGGAAAGCAGGCGACCACTTCCGCCAGAGCATCGCGCAGGCTGTTGAGTGTAAAGTCGCAAGTACGGCGCTTGGACAAAGCGATACGGGTGAGTTGGTTGGCAAGTACATTGAGTTCGCTTGCCAGCGCAACCTGCATGATCAGCATGCGGCAGGCGTAGGCAAGGTCATCAACGTCGATCTCGTCATCGACAAAGCTTCGATAAGTGCGCTCCATCGGCAGAGCGGCGGCGGGATCAACAAACACGCCGTTGGCTAGATTCGCAAAGTCGTACCCAGTCGTGCCGCAGACTGGCCACTCACCGGGCAATCGTTCCGCGCCCGAGAGAATTTTCTCAATGACCACATAGTGCGCTTCGTTCCCGGAGGTTTGCGTCGCCTCCGCGATGGCTCGATTGAGACGCTCGAAGTACTGGCGCGGATCGTACAGACCGTCAGGATGATCGATGCGCAAGCCATTCGCTTTGCCCTCTGCCATGAGACGAAGCACCAAACGATGCGTGGCTTCAAAGACTGCCTCGTTCTCGACGCAAATGCCCGCGAGATCGTTGGTGTCGAAAAAACGCCGGTAGTTGATGTCATCCGAAGCTACCCTCCAGTTCGCCAGCCGAAAAGCTTGCGCTTTGATGAGCTCGTGCAGCTCTTCGAAGCTGGCGGGATCGGAAGGGGTGCCATTTAAAAGGTTGACGGCTTCGAGGATGCAAGCCACGATCTCAGTAGATCGCGCGCACAATTCCGCCAGGCGCCGCTTGTTAATCTCCTTGTCACGGCTGCGCTCGGCAATGCGATCAGCGCTAAGTTCGTACCTTGCAGGCAAATGGCTGAAAGCCGTGATGAGGCTTTGAAACTCCAGTAAGTCCGGATTCTGCTCGCCGAGTTTTGCTGCCAGCTTGTCCGTGCAGCGCTGCAGCACGCGTGGATACTCGCGAGGATCGACGGGAAAGCGATGATCATAGTACGAGACGTCGAATTCGCCTCGCTCCGGGCGAAAGACGAGCTTCAACTCTCCACTTTCCAGCACGACGCCGTAATGATCATAAAGAACTGGAACGAGCACTTTTCCGTAGAGTTCGTCTTTCGTCGGATGCCAGTCAATATCAAAGAAGCTTGCATAGACGGAAGATTCGCCATTCTCGAGAACGTCTAGCCACCACGCATTGTCGCTGCCCATGACCCCCATGTGGTTAGGGACAATGTCGAGGATCAATCCTATGCCATGCTCGTGCAGGGTGCTGACGAAACGGTCAAAGTCTTCGGGGCTACCGATTTCAGGGTTCAGCGAATTGTGATCGACGATGTCGTATCCGTGCATACTGCCGGGACGTGCCTTTAAGCACGGAGAAACATAGCAATGACTGATGCCGAGCGCGGCAAGGTACGGGACGATCGCGGTCGCCTGAACGAATGTGAACTCGCGATTGAGTTGCAGGCGATAAGTCGCGCGCGGGATGGGTGAGCATTGCTTCATCTTAAAAACCATACCACCGACAAAGGCGGCAGCATGCCTTGCGCGAGCCCGTGAGCGCTCATCTCGTCAGTGGCATAGATCACATTCGAAGCTGAAGGAAGCGGGACGGGGAGGGAATCGGCTCCAAGATTGGCCATCAAGATAAGTTCTCCCGCCCTGTTGTGAAATTTCCAACGTACTGTGAGGCCTCGATATCCTTGGATTTCGTAGTTTGCGTCGACGACGCAACCGGTAAGAAGACGAGGCACGATGTGCTGGCAGCGCAGCGTTAATAGGCCGCGGTAGAAACGTAGCCACTCGCGATGGCCTGGTTGCTCAATCTGGGCCCAGTTGAGACGGGAGGCCTCAAAGGTCGTCACAACGTTGGGATCGGGAATATGCTCGCGTTGAGCCGGGTCATCGAATCTTGCGAAGCGAGAAAATTCGTTTCGTCGACCCTCAGTGACAGCCTTGGCCAGGCCAGCTTCGAAGTCGCAGAAAAACAAAAATGGCGAATCGGCCCCGAACTCTTCACCCATAAAAAGTAACGGCGGCGAGGGCGCGAGCAGGAGAATCGCCATCGCCGCGCGTACAGCGCGAGGATCCGCAAGGTCAATGATCCGTTCCCCGAACGCGCGGTTTCCAATCTGATCATGATTCTGAAGAAATGAGACGAACGCAGCGGGCGGCAAGCTCGCGCTGGGTTCGCCTCGCCTTTGGCCGTTGCGGTGAAGGGAAACCTCACCTTGATATGCGAACCCCTCACTCAGGCAGCGGCCTAACTGTTCGAGCGGGTGTTTCGAGTAATCAACATAATAGCCGTCCTGTTCACCGGTGATGAGTACCTGCAAGGCGTGGTGGATGTCGTCGTTCCACTGCGCGGTGTACCACTTCGTCCGGCAGTGTTCTCCACGTTGAAGGTAACGGGCTTGATTGCGGTCGTTTTCCAGGATGAGGTGGACGTGGCGACCGGGCTTGATCGCAGTACGGACCGCGTCCGCCAATTCTGTGAGAATGTGAGGCATCGAGTCGTCGATAATAGCGTGAACCGCGTCCAGCCGCAGACCATCGAAATGATATTCAGTCAGCCAGTAGAGCGCATTGTGGATGAAGAAATCACGGACCACTCGGCTTTCTGGACCATCGAAGTTGATGCCGTCTCCCCAAGGCGTGCAGTGCCGATCGGTAAAGAATTGTGGCGCGTAAGACCTGAGATAATTTCCTTCCGGGCCAAAATGGTTGTAGACGACATCGAGCAGAACCATAATGCCGCGCTCATGGGCGCTTTGGACCAGTTCTTTCAAATGTTCCGGACGACCGTAAACGCTATCGGGGGCGAATAGAAAGACGCCGTCGTATCCCCAATTGCGTTGGCCGGGGAAATCAGCGACAGGCATCAACTCCACGGCAGTAATTCCAAGATCGGCGAGATAGTCGAGGCGCTCGCGCACGGCGAAGAACGTTCCAGCTGACGAAAAAGCTCCGACGTGCAGTTCGTAGATGACGGCTTCTTCCCATCGGCGGCCACGCCAGGCGTGATCGCGCCAATCGAAGGCATCAGGTTGGACCACTTCGCTCGGTCCATAGACATCACGCGGCTGGAATCGGGAGGCTGGATCGGGCACTTTTTGCTCTCCGTTGATGCGGAAATGATATTGAGTTCCCGGTCTGGCCACGTCCGTGATCAGCTCGAACCAGCCTTCGTCGCGGCGTTCAAGGGGAATCTGCGCGAAGGTGCCAGCGAGGCAAAGCTCAACCTGCCGCGCTGCGGGCGCCCACAATCGAAAGCGCACACTCCCATCCTCACGGCACTCGGCGCCGAACGGCATGTTACAGCGGCGCTTCACTCGACTCTTCCTTTTTGCCGTTTCCCCGCCGTTCAAGCAAAACGACCATCGAGCGTGCCTGCAGAGGATACGGTGCGCCTCCGTCGTAGGTTTCGACGGAGCGTAAACCCGCTTCGCGGGAAGTGTCCATCCATGCGGTCCAGCGGGTGCCGGGACGGAAGGACGGCAAGGCGAACTGCATGTCTTCGTGATACGCGTTGAGAAGAACGAGGAAGTTCTCGTCGCCGAGTTTTCGTCCGCGCTCATCGGTTTCATCTAAGCCCTGACCCGAAAGAAACATTCCCAAACAGTGAAGTGAGCCGTCGCGCCACTCGTCCTCGCTGATCTCGTTGCCGACGGGATTAAGCCAGAGCACATCCTTTACGTTTGCACCTTTGATTGGACGGCCCTGAAAAAATCTCTTCCGCCGGAACACTGGATGCCGCTTTCGCAGGTTGATCATGCGCTGAACGAATGCGAGCAAGTCGCGATCCTGCGGCTGCAAATTCCAATTTAGCCAGCTGATCGGATTATCCTGACAGTAGGCGTTATTGTTTCCCATCTGCGTGTGCCCGATCGCATCGCCCGCATACAGCATCGGTACGCCTTGAGACAGCAGCAGCGTCGCCAGCAGATTCCGCTTTTGCTTAGCGCGCAGTGCCTGAATATTAGGATCGTCGGTGGGACCCTCGACCCCGCAATTCCAGCTGCGATTGTCGTTATTGCCGTCGCGATTGCCTTCGCCGTTGGCTTCGTTATGCTTTTCGTTGTAACTGACCAGATCCTGCAGCGTGAATCCGTCATGTGCGGTGATAAAATTCACGCTGGCATAAGGACGCCGTCCGCTGTGTGCGTAGAGATCGCTGGATCCGGTGATGCGATAAGCCAGATCTCCCACGACTCCTCCATCACCCTTCCAATAAGAGCGCACCGTATTGCGGTAGCGATCGTTCCACTCCGCCCAGCCCACGGGAAAATTTCCGACCTGATATCCTCCTTCGCCGAGGTCCCACGGTTCGGCGATCAGCTTGACCTGCGAAAGCACAGGATCCTGATGAATAATATCGAGGAACGCGCCCAGGCGGTCGACCTCATGCAGTTCGCGAGCAAGAGTGGCGGCGAGGTCAAAGCGGAAGCCGTCCACGTGCATATCGAGAACCCAGTACCGCAGACTATCCATGATCAGCTGCAGGACGCGCGGATGCTGCATGTTTAACGTGTTCCCGGTGCCGGTGTAGTCCGTGTAGTAACGCGGGTTGTCGGGCGCAAGGCGGTAGTAGGTGCTATTGTCGATGCCTTTCAACGAGAGCGTAGGCCCAAGTTGATTGCCTTCGGCAGTGTGGTTGTAGACGACATCGAGAATCACCTCGAGACCCGCCGAATGCAGGGTCTTGACCATGGTTTTGAATTCGCGGATGGACTGAGTCGCCATGTACCGCGGCTCAAGCGCGAAAAATCCGATGGAGTTATAGCCCCAGTAGTTGCGTAGACCCCGCTCCACGAGTTGGCGGTCGTCGACGAACGCGTGAACGGGCATGAGTTCAATCGATGTCACTCCCAGGCGCGTGAGATATTCGATGGCCGGACCGGTGGCCAGACCTGCATAGGTCCCGCGCAACTGGGCGGGAATGTCGGGGTGGCACATGGTGAATCCTTTAACGTGAAGCTCGTAGATGATGGTCTCGTGCCAGGGAATCCGGGGTGGGGCATCCGCTCCCCAGGTGAAGGCGGAGTCGATCACGCGGTTCTTGGGCATTCCCGAAGCGTCGTCGCGCCGATCAAGAGACAGATCTTCTTGCTTATGTCCGACTCGGTATCCGAACTGCGAGTCACTCCAACGGATGGTTCCCTGGATCTGCTTGCCGTAGGGATCGAGCAGAAGTTTGTGATGATTGAATCGATGCCCTTGCTCGGGAGCGTAGGGGCCAAACACTCGGTACCCGTACAACTGGCCGGGACGCACCTCGGGCAGGTAGCCGTGCCAGACCATGTCCGTTTGCTCGGGAAGCGGAACGCGGAGGAGTTCGCGCTTCCCGGTAGTGTCGAATAGGCAAAGCTCAACTTTCTGCGCGTGTTCCGAGTAGAGAGCGAAGTTTACGCCCTCGCCGTCCCACGTGGATCCCAAAGGATAAGGCCGGCCGGGCCAGACTATGGGCTGTTGTTGAGGGCTCATTAACTTGGGTTCCTCCGGCGCACGCTAATGCGAGTTTGTAACACCAGTCTCTTGGTGAAAATCACGGAGGATCTCCTCCGCCGCACGGTGTCCGCTCGCGGCCCCCGATCCGGTCACGCGCTTCGACAATTGGTGACAGACAGCTCAGCCCGCCCAGCTCAGCCGCAGCAGGGAGCCCCGCCGCTCCTGCGCCGATCACGATGACATCGGGGATCTTCGACATGAGAGTTTGTTTCAACGGCCTGTGAACAAAAGATCGCTAATCGACAGCGGAACGCGTCGATCTCCAAGTGAGCTTCCTGAAAAACAGGGATCACTTGGAGGAAGTATTAATTTAATAATGCTACTCTCGCCGACTGCAAGTGACTATTTTGGATGAATCTCAACCGCAAAGGTTGTGAGCGGTGGCAATGGAGGCCCGGTCTGCTTCAGTCCACCTCATGGTTTTTGTGGCCAAAGTCTGAACCGAAGTGAGGTTCTGACTTGGTACCGGTGACCTTCACCGGAAGCTCGGTTCCAGCGCCGTTCTTGCTAAAGAAAGGATCTGCTGGCTTCAGGAGAATTGACTTCCATCCGGTTACCATATGCGAGAGTTTCGCGTCCAAGCGCGCTTTCCCACGAAAGTCGAATTCGTTTCCGTCCAGGCTATACTTGCCGGTTAGGTTCACCTGGGTTCCCGGGATGTTGAACTGCAGTTGGGAAAAGTCGATAACACCATTCTCCAAGTCAAATGTGCCGCTCAAATCGGAGCTCACGTCTTCACTCACATTTTCTTTCGCCAGTTTTGGTTTCCCTTGACTGCGTAGGCTGAGCGCATCGATCTTGTTTTGGATCTTTTCGTTAGCAAAATGCGCCTCCGTCACTTGGAATCGGCCTGCCAGCTTTAGCCGATCGGACATTACGGGATCTCCAGGCGGGAGATCAAAGTTTGTCTTCAATTGCACTACGCCGGTCATCACCGGCGGATCAGTTCGTACGGCGAGCTTCAGAAGGTCTTCGATCCTTCCCTTGGCGATCGTGACGCTGAGCTGTACGCGATGCCCATTCGGTTCTTTCATCCGTACGACTGAACCGTTTGCTACCAACCAGGTACTCAGAATCTTCGCTTTTACCGGCTGCAGATACGTATCTCCGTTGGTCCCGTCAACGATTGCATGAAAGTCTGTATGCAGCGGGACGGGCCGCCCGCTGATCGCAATGCGAAAGTCGGGAGTGTCTGTCGTGCCGTTCACGACTATATTGTCCAAGCTACCTGCGTATTGCCCGGTCGATGAGAGGATCCCGCCAATGCCCCTGATCGTGCTCAAATCTGCGTGGCTGAATGAATAGGTGCCACGCACGGGAGTATCGCGCGGACTATCGGCTTGCCATGGTCCGAACAACCCACTGGATGTAATATTTCCAACCGGCTTGGGGTTAATCAGTTTGGCGTCAAAGTGCAAAGGCTGGCCGGGCCCGATGCTGGTCATCTTCAGGCTTTCGATGTCAAATTCGAGAGGAAGCTTGCCCGGCTTCGAAGTGTTGATGACCAAAGCAGCCTGGTCACACACAAACTTATCGGCCGTGATCTTGGTCTTGCCGCCTGACGGCTCCATGCTTTTCATTTGATAGCGCTGTTCTCTCGGCGGCAAATTCAACGCGAGTCCTTTCACGTAGACAGTGTCGATGTGCATAGGAGAGCGGAGGAGACCGATTAGTCCAGTTCGAAATTTAAATTCTGCCACGCTGATAATCGGTTGAATTCCCGGCTCGTGAGTGTTCGGGTCGGTGACTCCGAAAAGTCTGAGGCCTTTGCCTGAAACCTGGAGTCCACGGACCAGCGAAACATGGAATCCGTCGAGCTCAACCTTGCTATCAAAGCGAGCGGACAGCGTCTCCGTTATGCGTTCGCGCAGAATAGGCTCGGCATGAGAGACAAGGATCGCCCCCACCGCACCTAGGGTTGCGGCCGAAAGCAGAGCGATTCCGAAGATCCAACGCCAACGCTTCACACGCTTTGGCCTGGCATTTGAACTTTGCTGGTAATTGGACATTAATAACCCGCAGGGAGTGTATGCCTGGCGCAGTTCGCGACACAATCCAGCGAAAGCCCTAGCCGTGTCACGGAAAACCTGCAGCGCAATTCTATGGCCTCCAAGATTTTTTCACAGGTCGAGCTCTCCTGCGCGGGGCAACTTGCGATTAACCGACACCATCCAAAAGCCGCTAGTAGAGCGCAAGAGCGCGCCAGCCTGTGCCTAGTCCCACGTCGATGATGCGTACTCCCCTTATTTGTGATTTCAGTTGGATATCCCTAGTTCTTTCGGGTTGCGGAGGATTAGGAGGCAATTCCAGTTCTCCTTCCAATGCTTTCTTTCAACTTAGTGTCCAAACCGCAGGCGGCGGCAGCGGAACCGTCAGCAGCAGCCCTGCGGGCATAGTGATGGCTGGCAAAGATCGGAAACTGGCGACTGATTGATCGTACAAAGCGGTCTCGCCATTCACGGTTTGTGCCGCCGCCAATTTATCAGTACAAGAAAACCTGTGGCCAAATGGCAGTTATGCAGACCGTATATTGAGATCGAAGACCCCTAATTCGTCGGTCTTCCCACCTTTCACTGTTGAAATGCCTCCTCGCATATCGGTGAAATCCCGTCCGCGCCTACAGGCTCATTGATCTAAACCGATAATCCCAGTCGCATCAAATTATTCGAGAACAGTGTGAAAAAGGAGGATCGCCCTTGGCAAACGGAAACTCGGTTGTTGAAAGGCTGGCACGGCCGAAAGTGACACCCTTGGCTTCCGGCGCTCGTACGGATGCCGCGGGAAAGGCAGTGAACAACGTGATTCTGTTGTCGTTGCCGGATGAAGAATACAACTTGCTTCGCCCTCACCTGGAGCCAGTGGAATTGCCCCAATACCAGATCCTGCACGAGCCCGCTGAGAAGATCGATTTCGCATACTTTCTCAACCAAGGCATGACCTCTCTGGTGGCGCTCAGCGCGGATGGCAGAAGTGTCGAAGTCGGTATCGTCGGCCGCGAAGGGATGGTAGGAATGTCCATCGCGGTGGGTCTGCTGCGCGGGACCTTTCGAGCCATCATGCAAATGTCGGGGTCCGGCCTGCGAATCAGGTCAGAAATCTTCCAACAGGTTTTACTTTGCGCTTCGACCCTGCAGGCAGAAGTCAGTCGCTTCGCCCTGATGCATGGCATGCAGGTCGCCCAGCTCGCAGCTTGCAACCGCCTGCATGACATCGAACAGCGTCTGGCACGCTGGCTGCTCATGTGTCAGGATCGAGTCGATTCTCCCTTGCTGCCTTTGACCCACGAATTCCTTGCGCAGATGCTCGGCACCGGGCGTCCCAGTGTCACTCTAGCGGCGGGAGCCCTGGAAAGCGCCGGTGTGATTGAGAATTTGCGCGGCACGGTAAAGGTACTGAACCGCAAAGGCCTCGAACAGGCCGCCTGTGAATGCTATGGGGTGATTCAGAACTTCAATGGCGGGCTGGGTCTGCGATAGCGCATTTGCTGCACCCCTGCGTTCGGTGCCGAACAGACAAACTTCCACTTCGGCCACTAGCCTACGCCCACCTGTCCAATCATGTCTTACGGCTTGCGCAAGCTTGCAAGGGAGCGGTGTGGAACGTACGACCGGTCGAAAAGAACGAAAAGCCATACGAACTGATTCCTCAGGCAGACGGGTGCAGAACTCGATTCTGCGGTCCATTCCAGAAAGCGAATACAATCTGCTTCGAGAATATCTGGAGCCGACGGAGCTGCCGGCGCAGCACATTTTGCACGAGGCCGGCGCGAAGATCGACTTCGCGTATTTCCTGAACGACGGCATGGCCTCGCTGGTCGTGCTTACCAGCGACGGCCGAAGCGTAGAGGTAGCTATTGTCGGCAAGGAAGGCATAGTGGGCACTCCCTTAGTAGTCGGATTGAGTCGCGGCCCACACCGGGCAGTTATGCAGATCGTTGGAAGTGGGTTAAGAATCAAATCCTCAGATTTGATGGAGGTTCTAAACTCGGCGCCGGAGATGCGGCTGATATGGAACCGCTACGTCCTGGTCCAGGGATTGCAGGTCGCGCAGATCGCGGCCTGCAACCGGCTGCATGACATCGAGCAGCGGCTGGCACGATGGCTGCTTATGTGCCAGGACCGGGTCGGCTCGGAAACGCTCTTGGTGACCCACGAATTCCTGGCCCAGATGCTAGGCACTGGACGCCCGAGTGTGAGTCTGGCAGCAGGAATTCTGCAAGGCTACGGGCTGATTGAAAATATCCGGGGCACTATCACCATTCTGAATCGCCCCGGCCTGGAAAACGCCGCCTGCGAATGCTATTTCGCCATGAAGCACTTCAACGGTGGGTCAGGCGCGCAATAGCTGCCGCCGATTGTCCGATAACGAACAGACATTTTTCCCCATTCCAACTTATCTTGGCTGGTATAACGCTGCTGGTAAGAGCGAGCCTTTACTCCAGCAGCAGTTTGCCTAAAAGCTGCCATATGCTTGGCTGGAGGCGCGGTTTGGAGAACGCGGATCAACAAGACGATTGGCGAGTTCACTATCACGCGGCGCTGCTGGAAACGGATCCGTTGAAAATGCCGGAGCGAATTCAACGGGCATACAACGCGGTGCAGAGTCGCTTGAATGCACACCAGAACATCGAGAGTGCTGAGTATCAGGCGCTGGCGGATGCGTTAGCGAATTTACGAGTACTGCAGCGCGAAATCGCATCCGCTACGGACACGCCTAAGACGGATAGCGGCACCTCAAGCAGATTGACACCGCTGTAAGTCGCGCCTATCACTGCGGTGCCGTTGTCTGCCCTGCTGGCATAGGCGTCCCGTTTGGTACCGAGGGCTGCGTTGGCGCAGTTTGATCGGTCGTGCTCGTGGGCGCGCCCGACGTGGCATTCTGACTCGGCGCGTTTTGCTGCACCGCCTCACCGATGGACGAACCCGACACCACCAGCTCCACCCGCCGATTCTGCTGTCGCCCTGACGCCGTGTCGTTCGAAGCGATCGGCTGGCTCGGTCCAAAGCCTTGACTGGTTATGGCCGACGAGTTCACTCCCTGGCTGGAAAGGTAACTGCGCACCGCATCCGCTCTCTCTTGAGACAGACGCTCGTTAAGTTCCAAGCTCCCGGTGCTGTCCGTGTATCCGTCTATCTCGACGTGGATATCCGGGTACGCGATCAGGATTCCCGCAACCTTGGCCAAGCGTTCGCGAGCTGTCGATTTGAGATCCGCTTTTCCTGTATCGAATAACACATCCGGCATACTCACAATCAATCCTCGCGCAGTATCTTTCGTCTCCAGGACCTGATTCAGTTGCTGCAACATGCGGGCACGCATTTGCGCTTTATCGTTTTCCGCTTGCTGGCGCGCCTGTTCCGACTGCTGGGCCTGTTGCGCAGCCTGTTGTCGGGCTAGTTCTGCCTGGGCCGCTTGAGCTTGAGATTGCTGCGCCTGCGCCTGAGCTTGAGCAGCTGCGGCCTGCTGCGCCTGGGCGTCCGCTTGAGCTTTTGCCGTCTGGTCAGCTGCTGCCTGCCGTTCCTGATCGCGTTGCGCTTGTTCCTCGCGCTGGATAGACATCACCCGCGCTTCTTCAGCCGTCTGCGTTGCTTCGCGAGCCACCGTCCCAATCGGGCCGCTGCCTTGCTTGCGCCGGTAATAGTCCTCCGCCCTGGTCAGCAGATCCTGCGTTTTTTGTAATTCGGAAGGTGCATACTGACCAGCACCTGCATCTTTGGCGATTCGCACCGCGTTTCTGGCTTCGAGCAAATCAAGAGGTGTCTTGTTGCTGACTTCGTACACCGGCGAGTTGATCGGCTGGACCTGCGAGTTGTAGGTATCGCGAGAAATAAGCTCAAACTTCACATCCACGGGCTCGACCCCGCCCTTGGTGTCGCGACGAATCTCGTTTTGCGCAACGATCAGGTCGCTTGGCTGCGTCACCGCGAAATCAGGTTCTGCGGTTACGATCAAAGCAAATGCCTGCATGTCCACCGTGGTCTGCAGCGAGCTTTTACCGTCGTGTAGGGTTAGCTCTCCCAGATTGCGGGGCCGCCCTTCGGGAGAAATTGCCCAAAGCACGTAAGTCAGATAGGCCAATCCAAAGCTGTTTACGGGGCGCAGGTGATCGAGATTGGCTTCGATTTTCACTCCTGCAGCTTTGCCTTCCACTTGGCTTCTCCGCGCACGTCGGAAGAAAGATCTGTGCCTTTCAGATCCACTTTTGTGGAACCTTTGTGGCGATAGTCCACGGCCTGAGTGCTGCGCGACACAACACTCATGCGATACCCGGAAGTTTGATCGCCAGTGATTGCTGTGTTCTGCTGAGAGACTGCTGGCAAAACTGAAGCCGCGAATGCCAGAAAGAAAATCGAATATTGTCCGAATCTAGTCACATGCACCTCATGATGAAAACCTGCGCCGTCCAAAGCATGTCTGTCTCCCGTTTTTCGCTCGGCTGCGTATGGCAAACCAAGAATGACTGAATGCGACGATGTGCCCAATCGGGGAGATACCTTAAGTCCACGAAATAAGTCATTGACAACCGAATGCAGACGGTCAGACTAAAGATGACCGAGAGATAACGATCTGGAGAGTGTCAGAAGTTTGCCACTGGAAAAAATTACACGGCCAACCTTACCTGACCGATCTCTGCTGTCGCGGGTAAGCGCTTCAAGATCAGCAGATTCCATATCTCCATTATTTAGGCCTACTTCATGCTGAGTTTCAGCATCGTATCAGCGGGCAAATCGGAGAAGATTCCTTCACGCGGAGCCAGGAGATGGGGGCTTTTCGAATCTTGATTGCGGATGACCACGAAGTTGTGCGGCGAGGGATCCGCGCTTTGATCGAAAGCCATCCCGGATGGGAAGTGTGCGCCGACGCCGTAGATGGCCGTGAAGCGGTAGAACGGGCCAGGGAACTGAAGCCGGATCTGGTTCTGCTCGACATCGGAATGCCGAATCTCAACGGGATGGAGGCAGCGCGGCAGATTCTTGCCAATCGCCCGGTGACGCACATCCTCGTCCTGACCATGCACTACTCGGAACAAACCGTGAAGGAAGTACTGGCGGTTGGAGCTCGCGGCTTTCTGCTGAAGTCGGACGCTGGCCGTGACCTCGTGACGGCTGTGGAAGCGGTGCAGGACAATCGCACATTCTTTACCAGCAAGGTTGCGGAAATCGTCGTGGACGGGTATTTGAACCCGGCGCGGAAGGAATCGCGTCCCCTCAAGAATTGTCTTACCCCCCGGGAGCGAGAGGTCATGCAGCTTTTGGCGGAGGGAAAAACTAGCAAGGAAGTGGCCGTAGCTTTGAATCTCAGTGTAAAAACTGCCGAAACCCACCGCACCAATATCATGCGCAAGCTTGACCTACATTCAGTTGCCGACCTGACCCTTTACGCTCTTCGCAACGGAATCGCGCAGGCCTTTTAGGTCGCTTCTGATCGCTCTTATCGGCCGTGCCGACAGAGGGGTGCTCTCGTGCCCAATCGGCAACTTCCTTGCGCTATAAGGTGTCGAGGGTATTGTCGGGTAGTACAAGAGAGGATAGGCTCCAGGAAGCGTCGGGAAATTTGGCCATGAGCGCGGCTGGATGGGAGAATTTCGTTGGTTCGTATCCTCGTAGTGGACGACAGTCCGGCCATACGACGCTGCCTACGCGAGTTGCTGGATCACCACGCCGACTGGCTCGTCTGTGATGAGGCCACCAACGGAAGGGAAGCAGTCGAGCGTTTTCGAGACGGGAAACCTGACCTGATCGTGATCGATTTCCAGATGCCCGAGATGAATGGCTTGGACGCTGCCCGACACATCGTCAACCTCTCGCCGAAAACTCCGATTCTGATGGTGACCATTCATGTCTCCAGACAGTTGAGCGAAGAGGCGCGAAAAGTAGGAATACGGGGCGCCTGTGCCAAGGGGAACATCAATTGCGTTGTCGATGCGGTAGACGCTCTGCTTCGCCAGGAAACCTACTTCCCGAACTGAATTTCAATCCGCTGCCGTGGCATTGTTGGCTTTAGCATCGCCATCTTTGGCGGTTTGCGGAAGCGGCATGGTCGCCGAGATCAAGGTGCCGTGCCCGGAACGAATGTCCAGCTGGCCGCCAAGTTCGCGCAAGCGTTCCCGCATTCCCGCTAGGCCCACGCCAGAGTTCGTTCCCTTATCTTGAAAATTCCTTAGCAATCCCTGCGGGATGCCCATCCCATAATCCCTGACTTCAAGAATAACTCGGTCAGGAAAAAGTTTGAGAGTAACTTCGGCCTTTGTACTACCCGAGTGGCGATGAATATTTGTAAGGCCTTCTTGCAGGACACGAAAAAGTCCGAGCTCGATCGGTTTAGGCAGACGTCCAACATCATCGGGAAAATCCCATTTCACTTCAATTCCGCTGCGTTGCGCAAATCCATCCAGATACCATTTCGCGGCCGATGAGAAGCCGGCCTCGTCCAACAGCGGCGGGTGCAGGAGGTGCGAAATCGTTCGGGTTTCAGCAATGGATTGGTCCAGAAGATGCATTGCTTCGGACAAAAGCCTATCGGCAGGTTGGGAGTTGCTGAACATGTCCAAGTTCATTTTTACGGCCGCCAGGTACTGTCCCAGGCTGTCATGGAGCTCACGGGAGAACCTCCGGCGCTCTTCATCTTGTAACTGCAGCAGGCGCCCGGTTAGAGTCCGCAGCGATTGTTCACTCTCACGAACCGAGTATTCTGCCTGTTCGCGGGCGTCGAGCTCCGCGGTCAGAAGCTGATAATGTACGGAAAAAAGGATAAGGGCCAAAATAAACGTGATCATCAGGACAACCACCGCCAGGACGAACAGATGGTTGGAAACTCTTGCGCGGACATCCAGCAGTCTTTGCTCTTCCTCTCTCATTTGCTGCATCGTCGAAGTGATGTCGGCGGCAATCGGCAGTCCTCGACGGGATATCTCGGCCTGCCCTTGGTCGTCTTGCGGACCAGATTTCTTGAGCTCGATCGATTCACGAAGAAGGGCCACCCGGCTTGCGGTGAGCTCTTCCAGACGCGTGCAAAGGTTCTGCTGCTCTGGATTATCTTTGGTCAGCTCCCGCAAATGCTGAAGAGCTTGGTCGATGTGGAGAACTGCAGCCTCAAACTTGCCCAAGAAGTCGGGGTTCCCCGTAAGCGCGTAGCCTGAGCGGGCACGACCGGCGTCCAGTGCCGTCGAATCCACGTTCCCCAGAGCAGCTTGAACTTCATGACTATGAACCACCCACTTCTGACTTTCCAGTAGGCGCACGATAGTGAGATAGGTTGCGAGTCCGCTTAAGAAAAGCAGAACCACAGCCGATGCGAATGTCACTTGCGCCCTCTTACGTGGTGGCATCATTTGTCGTGACATAGATTGCGGTCAAATCTTGGACAATACACTCCGGTGCGTTGGGAGCCGGCCTTCGGCAGTTACTTAGCTTTTCTTGGGTCGGCTGCCAGTTGCCATAACTTGTTGAGATCCGTCTCAATCGTGGCGTGCCGGCGGAGTTGGAGCCACATCGCATCAAAATTCTCCGCCATCACTTGTCTTCTAACCCGGGACGAAACCATCAAGTTGCGGCAATTTCTCGCTTTCAAACCTATGGTTTTGGAATGCGTGATTTTCAAACACGAGTAATTCATGACGTCACTCTACCTTTAGTTAGCTCGACTTCTGGAAGACGAAGATGACCCGCCTGGCATTCGCTTTGGGCGAGGACGCGCAGGGCTCGTAGGGCATCTGCCATTGCTCCCTGCTCTTCGTTGACTTGGCTGCCAGCTTGTCTCAGCTCTTCGCTTCTTTCATAAATTGCCTTCTCCGCGTCTTCAATTCGCTGCCGCAATTGTCCGGGCTGAACTTCCAGCAGTGCCGCCCCGTATAACTCTTGCCACGAAAGATTCATTGTAATTCGGCCCTCCACTTGCATTTCGAAGTGAAGCATACACCGCGCACTAAAAAAGGGTGGAAATAACACATCCGGCAAAACTAAAGAAGTTCCGAAAAACTAAAGAAGGCCTAACGAACATCTGTGTCGCTGGAATATCTCGAACGACTTAACGGTTACGATAAAAGTATCCGTGAGAATTATAAAACAAGACTTGACAACATCTATACAGAATTCTATAAATATCCCGTAAGATTACACAGGAGTACGTAAACCGGTATGACTAAGGAAAATTTAAGGAATCAAAAGCCCACGCTGAATTATGACCGTGTTGTGCTCGCGAACCTTAAGAGAAATCGACGGGGGAAACATCACGATCTGATTCAGGGGATTTTTCAGGACCTGGAAACCTTGCCGGTTGGCTCGGCGATCAAGATCCCTCTAGCGGAGGCGGACGGAATCACCTTGGCCAATCTGCGATCGGCCGTCCATCGCGGGTCGACCTCCAGAGACCTGGCGATCGAGACGCTGTCAGACGACGACAATTTCTATATCTGGAAGACGACGGAATAGCCGAAACAACCAGGCGTAGCGATTTTCGAGCGTCTGCGGGAAGTCCGTCGAGCATCTACAGGATACCCTGTATGTCACGACCAGATTGCACCAACTAGAATCACATCGTTCATGGGCATACTAATTTCTTACCGTTAGGCCCACGGCCGCCATGAGCGCTGCCCCGAGCGACAAGGAGTTTGACCTATCATGAGCGCCACGAACACTCCAAGTCCGGAATCGGTATCGCCCTCGCCACCAGCGCACTGGGCCGATCCTGGCGCCCGCGCGCACGTAGTTCAATTCTACGGAGACGACGGATTTCTTCTTGACGAGTTGAGCCGATTTATTGGCCCGGCATTGGGAGCAGGTGAAGCCGCGGTTGTTATTGCCACCAAGGAACATCGTGATGGGCTAAGCCGAAGACTGCAAATGTGGGGCTTGGATCCGAACTGGGCAGTCGCGCAGGGGCGCTATATGGCGCTCGATGCGGCCGAGACTCTATCCAAAATTATGGTAGGTGGATGGCCCGACGCTGCCCGTTTTGCCGAGGTGGTGGGCAGTCTGATCGCAACCATCGCGGCCGGCCCCGGAGGCGAATCGCGCCGTGTTGCTGCGTTCGGTGAAATGGTCGCTCTGTTGTGGGTTGACGGCAAACCTGATGCCGCAATCCGCCTGGAACAGTTGTGGAATGACCTGGCCCGGACCCATCGCTTCTCACTTCGCTGCGCGTACCCGATCTCCAGTTTTTATCGTCAGGAACACGGCGAGCTGCTGCTTAAGATCTGTGCTGAACATTCCAATGTGATTCCCGGCGAGAGCTACACCGCGCTGGCCAACGAGGACGAGCGACTTCGCACGATCGCTCACTTGCAGCATAAGGCAAAGGCGCTCGAGACCGAAATCGCGGAACGTCAGCAAGTCGAGGACAAGCTCAGGCGCAGCCAGGCCGAGCTTGAATCTCTGGTGGAGCAGCGTACAGCTGCGCTGCGTCAGCTTTCGTCGCGGCTGCTGAGTTTGCAAGATTCTGAGCGCCGACGAATTGCTCGTGAACTGCACGATAGCCTGGGCCAATACCTGGTAGCGTTGAAACTAAACGTGGATCTACTTCGTCAGTCTCCGGAGCGAGGGGAGTTGTGGTCACAATCGGAAGAATTGATGGAGCGATGCATCGCCGAGGTTCGAACCCTTTCTTACCTGCTTCATCCACCTACGATGGACGCAGTGGGGATCGCGTCGGCGGCGCGTTGGTATGTCGAAGGCTTTGGTCTTCGCAGCGGGCTCAAGCTGACGTTGGATGCTCCGGAAGACCCGGTGCGCTTGCCCGATGCCATCGAACTCGCACTTTTCCGCGTGCTGCAAGAAGCTTTGACCAATGTCCATCGCCACTCCGGCGCGTCGGCGGCAGACGTTGTCATCCGTAGAACCGCCGGACAGGTGGCTTTGGAAGTACGGGACAATGGCCGTGGATTGGAGCAGGACGTTCTTAACCGTTTTCGTGAGACCGGCGCCGGAACCGGGGTTGGACTTATGAGCATGAATGAGAGGGCGCGTGAACTTGGAGGTAAGATTCAGCTCGAATCAACCGGCTCTGGAACGTCGGTAAAAATAACAATGCCGGTCCCTCCTGATTGCGCCCGTGTGCGGGGGGAGAACTTGTAATTGTTGCGCCACGGTTATTGCGAAGCAGTCGGCAAAAGATTCAAATGAAGGCTCAGACGACGTCGTGGGGGACAACAACGTCGATATGCTCTGAAGAAGTTGTTTTCTGCCTCCATCGAGACTAGAAGCAATTTATGACAGTTCGGATTTTGGTTGTAGACGATCACCCCGTTGTGAGGCATGGTCTCAGGACCTTGCTGGGCGGGCATCCCGAGTGGGAAATCATCGATGAAGCGGCAGACGGCCTTGAAGCCGTCGACAAAGCCGATCGCTTGAAGCCTGATGTCGTGGTGCTGGACATAACTATGCCGAAGATGAGCGGGCTGGAGGCATGCCGGCTGATTCGTAAGCGGGCACCGGCATCCGAGATCCTGATTGTTACGCAACACGACTCTCCCCACATGATGCGGGAGGCAATCGAGGCTGGAGCCAGAGGCTACGTTGTGAAGTCCAATGCGTCTCGCGATTTGCTCGCGGCAGTGGAGGCGGTAAGCCAGCATCTGCCTTTCCGGGCTCTGAATGAGCAGTCGGTTGATTCTGGCTGATCTCGACAATCAGAGTCTGTTGGCTGTGTTTTTGAGTTGGAAACGGCACAATACTCGCGGAGGTGGGCAATGAAGTTGCGAATCCTGATAGCTGACGATCATGAAGTCGTGCGTCGTGGATTGTGTGCGCTGTTGCAAGCACGCGATGGTTGGGAAATTTGCGCTGAAGCCAAGGACGGACGCGAGGCCGTGGAGAAGGCTTCGCAATTAAAACCCGACGTGGTGATTCTCGACGTCGGCATGCCGAATCTCAACGGCTTGGCAGCGACCCGGCAGTTGACCCAGCTGGACCCCCACTGCAAGGTCATCGTGTTGACGATCACGGATTCGGATCAGGTCATACGAGAGGCTCTCGATGCGGGCGCTCGCGGGTTTGTGCTGAAGTCCGACGCCGCTCGCGATCTGGTCTCTGCAGTCGAAGCTCTGCAGCGCAACCGCATGTTCTTTACTCCGCGAGTAAACGACATGGTCCTCGCCGGCTTTCTGGATAAAGGACACAACGGATCCAGCAGCGAGCCTCCCCGTTTGCCGAAACTGACCTCGCGCGAGCGCGAAGTCATTCAGCTTCTCGCCGAGGGAAAGAGCTCCAAGGAAGTCGCCTGCGTTCTCAACTTAAGTACAAAAACTGCCGAGACACATCGCAGCAACATCATGCGGAAACTTGGCTTTCACTCCATCCGCGATCTGGTGGTGTACGCAGTGAAGAACAACATTATCCAGGTCCAAATGCCGACGCAGCTTCACAATCCGACCGAAGGGTCGGCCGCATAGCAGTCTCAGTCCGCTTTTTGTGAGGCGTCGCCGGGAGCCGGGACCTCTTCGTCCGAGGCGCCCGTTCTCGGTCCGCCATTCCTTCCTTTAGCGTGTTCCATCCTAGCCTTGCGCCGGTGCGAGCAGAAACTCCGCACCTCATCTACAGCAAAGACTCTAGATAAATTCGACAACCTGACCGCATCAGAAGTGAGTACAAATTTCTCAGCGGCCTGGCGTGGCACACAGGGACCGTTGAGAAGAAAGAAGAATTCGCGGTGGCGATTGAGTTGCCTCTACGGTTGCGTGCTCGCGCGGAGGCGCTTCGTCGCACGGAGGTTCTGACATGAAACGCGGAGCCAGTACGTTGCTTGGGTTGGCACTCTTTCTTTTGGTTTCGTCCTGGGCATTCTCACAGGACGCTAGTCCCCAGCCTTGTCCGGATGTGACGCTAGACACCCTGGGATGCGAACCTGTTGCGTGGTCGCAATTGCAGGAACCAGTGCCGTTGCCTGAGCCAGGTTCAGCTGAGCCAGGTACAGCACCCGCCCTATCACCGGACCAGCAACCGGATCAGCAATCCGCTCAATCGGCGAGTTCCCAAGTCCAGCCGGATACACCGAAGCAGAGCATCAAAGGCATCATCGTCAAGCAGGGAGAAAAGTTCGTCCTCAAGGCTGGAGACAATACGACTTACCAACTCGATGACCAAAATAAAGCCGGGCAATATCAAGATAAGCAGGTAAACGTTGTCGGCGTCCTGGACGTCGATAGCAACACTCTACACATTGAGACCATCGAACTAGCTTCCTGACAGTCGTTGCGGTTCATGAAGCACCATTTCCGAGACAGGTGGGTACCCGAATGAAGAATAATGAGTCCAGGATTTTTTCTTCAGCGACTCTTCAGCGACTAAGGAGTCCGCTCGATGGCCTTTGAAGGCTTGCAAGCCCCAAGCTAGAACTCTACTTGGGTTATCTCTTGATGGGAGGTTATATGAACGCGAAAGCAACTGTTTTATCTCTTCTATTGCTCTCTGGAACCTGGATGGCGGCGCAGAGCGTGGGTTCAGGCAGCGCAGGATCGGCAGGGGGCCACGCGGGAACCGCGGGCCAAAGCGCGACACCCGGCCAATCGAATCCTCCCCGGACCACCAATCCGAATCCGGGTGGCGCGACGCCAACTCCTGGTACGGCGGCGCCGACTCCGGGCACGGCAGCGCCGCAGCCCGGAACCGCAGCTCCTAATTCCGGTACTGCCAGTCCCAACAACAACACCCCTTCTACGCAACCGCCGAATAACACCACACAGCCGGGCAGCGCTTCGCCAGGTGCGGGAAATCCGGGAAATGCAACCCCACCGTCAGGTCAGACGCCTCCCAACGCGCAAGCGCCAAACGGCGGCGCGAACAACGGCACGACCGCTCCCCCCAACTAGGCGAAGCGTAGGGTCGTCGTTTCTAGCGCAGGAGTCTCCTTGTCCTGGTCGGACAAGGGCCTTCTGCGCATTTTCTCTTGCGATGACACTGAGTCGGCTGCGATTGTGTGATCTCTGCCAACATATTTGTCATTCTCGTCCTACGGGCCAGGAGGCGAGGAATCTCCCACTTAACACCAAACCAATTGTCATTCCGAGCGAAGCGAGGAATCTGCTGTCGCCGGGAGCAACGAAAATGCAGATCCTCGCTAGCAGATGCCTAGCAACGCTCGAAAATGACAATTAGTGTTGAGGCTACACAATTTGTTTGAGGTTCAAAGAATAAAGGGAGCCAACAAAAGCAGCTCCCTCGGTTTTAATTTGGTGGTGCTAGCTGGCCTTGCGTCTCTCGTCCAAGTCGGCTTGGTGGGACTCGACTGCGTTCCACTCGTCAACCTGCTTTTGAGCCGCTTCTTTTGCGACGCCATAGCGCTCTTGAATCTTTCCCACGAGTTGATCGTGTTTGCCGTCGATCACGTTAATGTCGTCGTCCGTCAGTTTGCCCCAACGTTCCTTCACGGACCCTTTGATCTGCTTCCACTTGCCCTGCAATTGATCTGAGTTCATTTGTCTTCTCCTTTTATGTGTTTAGTATTAAACCCTCGCCGGCTGCGGGTGCAGCCGGCGCGAGATTTGGTGTCCTTCGCCTTACACTGCGCGAGGTAGATGTGTCCTGGTCTCGGTGTCGTCGGAACTCGCCTCGCCGCTTGACGAGACATCCTGGGCGCCGGTTCGTTCCAGGATCTGCTTCGCGCGCTTTACTCCTTCCGAGGTGTCGCAGTGAACAGAAAGCAGGATGCCGCCGTCTTTCACCCTGCCTTCATACCGCTTAGCCTCGTATTCGGGAATTCCCATCCCAATCAACGCGCCAGCAATTCCGCCAACCGCGCCACCCACACCCGCGCCCGCGAGGGCAGCCATGATCGGACCGGCCGCGATAAATGGCCCCAGGCCAGGAATCGCCAGGGCACCAACCCCTAGCAGCCATCCCATTGCGCCACCGAGCACCACGCCGGTGCCCGCGCCTGTGGTCGCTCCTTCCGGGGCTTTGGTGCCTTTCTCATGCGCGAAGTCCCTGGACCCTGCGCTCTCCGGGAGTAGCGCAGAAATATCCCGGTTGCTAAATCCCGCTGCCTTCAGGCCGTCGACACCCATTTCCACGCTGCTGTAGCTCGGGTAGATGCCGAATACCGCTGTTTTTTTTCCTGCCATTATGAATTCTCCTTGGTTGGTCTGATTGCGATGGTTAACGTGCCGGTTTAACGTTCAACTCGTCGTTGACATTGCCGGCGCCGGCTATTTCGATGGCCTTGGCCTCGAGCGCTCGCTTCTCGTCGTCCGATCGCACGGGTCCCTTCAGCGTGACTTGGCCATTCTGCGTGATGATTTTCACGTTGTGGGCATAAGTCGACAAAGATTTGTCCTGCACGATTGCCTTGCGAATTTGTTGCGTCATGTGCAGGTCAGCATGTGCATCTTTCTGCTGATCCGCGGTGGGTTGGCTTGCCTTCTGGTCTCCTTGGTTCATTTTTGTGTTGTCAGCGGGAACGTCTTGAGATGCGGTCTGCGCCAGTGCCCAGCCGCCACTCAACAACGAACCCACCAGCAGGAGGGTTTTGATACCGTGATTAAGCTTCATTCAATAACTCCTTGTGCATCTTGACCATGTCCAGCTTGACCATAATTCGCACGATCGCAGGTGCCAATCGAGTTGGCCCTCTAGTTCATCCGGGGATTGCCCGTAGGCACAGACTCAAGTACCACGAGTGAGGTGCACATGTACCGCGTTCACCTGATGGTGCCAATAATCTTCGGGACCTATGCTCGGCTGGCGAACGGGGCAGACTAGAGCGAGAAGCCCGACTCTTAGGCCTCAAATTTTAAGTCGACAAGGAGCCGACAATGCTTTGGACGATTTTCGTAATACTGCTGGTCCTGTGGTTGCTGGGGATAGTGAGTTCGTACACCTTGGGAGGGTTTATTCACATTCTCCTGGTAGTCGCGCTCGTGATCCTCGTGATCAACCTTCTGAGTGGCCGTAGAACCGCAATCTAGGAGTCGGGAATTGGAGCCGACACGCGGCGAAACGCATCTTAGAATTGGCCATGCTGCAAACTCGACAGAGGTTCACGAAAGGCGCGATCCTGTTCTTCGTGCTCCTCTGTTCAGGAGTCGGAAACGGGTACTCAGTACTCACTCACGAAGAAATGGTCGACTTGGTGTGGAAGGATCAGCTACGCCCGCTGCTGCTACAGCGTTTTCCCGAGGCGAGCGAAGAGGACCTGAAGCAAGCGCACGCCTACGCCTATGGCGGGAGCGTGGTTCAAGACATGGGCTACTATCCCTTTGGCAGCGCCTATTTCAGCGATTTAGTGCATTACGTCCGCACGGGTGATTTCGTGTTGGCTCTCATCCGGGATTCGACTGATCTCAATGAGTACGCCTTTGCGTTAGGAGCGCTCTCGCACTATGCATCGGACAATTGCGGGCATCCCACCATCAATCGCGTGGTTGCGTTAAGCTTTCCCAAGTTGCGAAGGAAGTACGGACCAGAAGTAACCTACGTCGACGATCCCAAAGCCCACATTCGCACGGAGTTTGGCTTCGACATGGTGCAGGTGGCGAAGAATCGTTACACCTCCGACAATTATCACGACTTCATCGGGTTCAACATTTCCAAGACTCTCCTCGAGCGCGCATTCGCAGACACATATGGCCTCCCACTGCGGGACGTAATGCACAACCAGGATTTAGCCATCGGAACCTTTCGGCGCGCCATCAGCCAACTCATCCCTGACATGACTCGCGTCGCTCTGCTGTCACGGCGCAAAGAGATCGTCCACGACACTCCGAACTTCAACGAAAGGGAATTTCTCTATCATCTTTCGCGGGCGAAGTATCAGAAGGAATGGGGAAACGGGTATCGCAAGCCCGGCTTTGGCACGCGTATGCTGGCGTTCTTCCTAAAGATTGTGCCCAAGGTAGGACCCTTCAAAGCGGTCGCTTTCAAGATTCCTGACACGCAGGGCGAG
>Ga0206832_10066_pt1 | contig 27219 bp, 28 predicted proteins | sample Alteio_BWOrgCont_74_FD_152896 | JGI IMG/M metagenome (GOLD analysis project Ga0206832, IMG submission 152896) | Enriched cells from forest soil in Barre Woods Harvard Forest LTER site, Petersham, Massachusetts, United States -... | ecosystem: Environmental > Terrestrial > Soil > Temperate forest >... | reverse complement strand
TCATGCAGAGGCTCGCCTTCCATAAGCATACGGGCAAGGGTTGGAACGAGGGTTCGCGATAGGAGGTAAGAAGCCATCATGGCTATAACCACTGCCAATGCAAGCGGTGCAAACAGGAATTTTGCAGGACCGGTTAAAAGTACTACAGGAAAGAATACAATACAAATTGCCAGCGTAGCAACGATTGCCGGCGTGGCGATTTGACTGGCACCATCAAGAATGGCAACCGTTAGTGGTTTGCCCATGTGCCGGTTGCGGTGTATGTTTTCTATTTCAACGGTAGCATCATCTACTAACATGCCAACCGCCAGGGAAAGGCCGCCAAGCGTCATGATGTTAATGGTTTCGCCCAAAAGATTCATGCCGATAATAGAAACAAAGATGGATAGCGGAATTGAGGTGCAAACAATAATTACACTGCGCCAACTGCCCAGAAAAAAGAGTATCATCAACGATACCAGGATGGATGCTATGATTGCTTCGCGCAAAACGTTTTTAATGGAACTGCGTACAAAAACAGATTGGTCGAAGTCTACACTTAAATCCAAACCCTCAGGTGCCGTTTCTTTAATAATAGGCAGCATGGATTTTGCACCCTCTACCACAGCCAAAGTGGATGAATTTGCTTTTTTGAGTATAGTAAGGTAGGCGGCCCTGCCCCGGTTTACCCTAACAATGTTTGTTTGCTCAGCGTAGCTATCGTTAACTTTAGCCACATCGCCAATTAGCACTGTTTGACCATTTACTACTTTAATAGGGATTTGCTCGAATTGTTTGACGTTATCGGGGCTTGAGTTAAGGGCCACATTAAATTCGGTTTGCCCCATACGTGCCGAACCTGCAGGAATAATTAGGTTGGATGCCTGTACGGCACTTAAAACATCGTTTGGCGATAAGCCTTTTGCCGCCAGTGCACGGGGATCAATATCAATCATTATTTGCCTGAAGGAACCTCCAAATGGTGCCGGGGTTGATAGGCCGGGTACAGTGAATAGACGGAGGCGAATAAAGTTTAGAGCGTAGTCAAAAATTTTGGTTTCGGACAGGGTTTTGCTGCTGAGGGTGAGCTGTGTTACCGGAACGTTAGTAGCATTATATTGTAGAATTACGGGAGGGGTCATGCCCGGTGGCATTGCCCGTAACGCAGTGCTTGACACGGCGGTCATTTGAGCGATGGCCGCTCCAATATCGGCACCGGGTTCAAAATAAACTCTTAACAGGCCTAAACCAGGCAAAGAGGTAGATTCAATACGCGAAACACCATTAACTGTGGTGGATATGGCGCGCTCATCTAAAAATACCACGCGCTTTTCAATATCATCGGCCGAAAGACCAGGATAACTCCAAACAACGCTTACAACAGGGATGTCAATAACCGGAAAGATATCTACCAGCATGGACCTTATGGAAAGTATACCCATGAGGAGAATCAACAACGACATTACCGCCACAGTATACGGCCTGCGCAAAGCAAGCCTCACAATCCACATCATATCCTATTCTGTTTTGCAAACAGCACGCAAGGACCTGAAGGGAGGTATCCTGACCTTGAGTGCAGTTGATGGGTAATTGGGTTGTTAAATGGGTGCCGCAAAAGTATCAGGTTTTGTTATCAAAAATAACGCCCCGCTCTAAATTACCTTTTTTTAATAAATACAGATTTTGTAGAAGATAATTTTGAGTTGCGTGGATAACAACAGATTCGTCAAATTTGTTTAACGACATTGATTGTACGAAGAAAATAGTGTGAAAGAGGAAATGGGCCTAAGGTGTAATTACTTAAACCAGTAAAAGGCTTAATACTACCAGAAGGGCGGTTGCAAACGCGATGACAAGAATATCGCACTGCCTGAATTGATCGTTCATTGGGGGAAATTGATATGGGTTTAAAATCTACGGGGTAAAAATAGATTTTAAAATATCAATATAGTTGTCGTTCTAAGCATTATGCCCTAAAATATTTCTGATGTGTCGTTTCTGTAATATTATGACAATTCTATGACGGAAACCCAGGGGTTATTTCAATCGTGCCTTAAAGCTCCATTGCACCCTGAAACGGGCCTCTTCTTCACCCTTTTCGGAAGTGCCAATGCTTAGCGCCTCGAATGTGGTGCCTGCACCGGTGAGAATTGCTTCCTCGACACTGGCCGTTAGCTCCTTGCCTTGTGAGCAGGTAAAGGTTGTAATGCCTGTGGCTTTTTTTACGAAATCGGCCTCGAGGTGGGTAACCAACATAGATATGGATGGTTTTGCTTTGTGGGTAGCTAAAACGCCCAGCATGCCCGTGCTCATTTCGGCGGCCATGGCTAATACTGCGAAATATGTTGAGCGAAATGGATTTTGGTTAATGTAGCGGTAAGGCACCGTTATCTGGCATTGGTTTGCATCGCATGATTTAACGTTTAAACCTGCTATAAAACCCATGGGTAATTTATTGAGTAAATAAAGATTAAAAAGAAACGAGCTGTTTACCATTTTAAATACCTCAGCATCGGTTACTTTACGGTTGGCGCGGTAGGTTTCAAGCAATTGTGTGTTATCTGCCATGTTATATTTTTTGAATGAGGTCAATCAGCGTTTCGTTTAATTTTTCGGTTGCAAGATTAAAATTTTCCCGGCCGGTAACAAGATTTCTTTCTATTACACAAAGGTGGTAGAGCAGTTGTTTTTCGAAAAGGCAAGGATATGTGAACCCAATTCCGTCGCCTGTTTCGCAATCGGCTTTGTATTTTTCCCTTCGTAGTTGAACTGTAGAAGAATTAGCGTAGTGATTAACTGTGACCCCCACTACTTTTTTGAACGGCATAAACACATTCATGTAAGCGTTGGTGAGATTAATTAGGCCGCCGCGAATGTGGGGCTCGTCTTCGCGGTTTATCAGTTCTAAATCATACAAGTCTTTCCACTCGTTGTCGACCATCATTCCGAAATCGCCGGGTTTTTCGTTTACTATGTTCAGCACGGTTCCACATTCAATGTCCTCTTTATAGGCATTGCCAAAGCTCATTTTAAGGGCGAGATGATATTTTTGGGCGGCTATAGTCTTTGTAACTTTATATGTTGTTTGGTAAACGCCGACACCGGTTTCAACCAAATCAACTTCGTGGTGCAACACTTTAAACGAGTGCATGAATTTCATTGCGCCGTTTTGTACCGGGGCCAAATCAAAGTGCTGAAGGAAGGGGTGAATATCTTTTATAGAGGCAACAACAAGTAGTAGTTTCATGTTCCTGTTGTTAACCTTGTATGGCCTGCCATAAAAACCTGTTCATTTTTAAACCGGCTTTAAAGTAGGAGAGAAGGATGGTATCTACTTTGTCGCTCAACATGTCTTTGCGGCTTAATTCGGCCCAGTACCAAAATTGTTTGTTGGCTATTAGCGGTTGTTCTTTGGCAAACTCTTTATAGTCGGGTGGAAGCACTTTGTTCTTTTCGCCCGCCATTGTTTTGTACTTTTCTACAAAGGTTTTATCGGCTAACAGTTTTTTAAAGTCTTTATTGTTGTAAAAAATTTCCTGGCGTATTTTGGCTAATTGCTCTTTTGATACGGTGTATTTTCCGCCACCAACACCAATTTCTTTCGAGCCAACGTGCATGTAAAAGCCGGGGTAATCTTCATCCTTTGTACCCTGGCGGCTAAACACGGCTGCAACGTTATTTTTATACGGCGATTTATCGAGTGAAAAACGGATATCGCGGTTAATACGGAAGATTGATTTTGATACTTCGCGGTTTATCTCAGGAACATCCTTTGCCAGTTTTTCGGTCAGGGCTTCAACCAGGTTACGGAAGGGCTTTTTTACTTGTTCCTCGTAAGTAGAGCGGTTTTGATCGAACCACTCTTTGTTATTGTTTTTTTCGAGTTGTTCGAAAAATTTGAAGAATGCAGGATTGAGATATTTCATAGCAAGCTAAGCGGGTTTGAGCCGTAAATTAAAGCATAAAAACTGAAATGCATTCAATCGAATTTACCGCAAAGCACGCTAAGAGCGCAAAGGGAATTCAAGAGGTTTTAAAGGCATTTAAGGACTATTTTAAGCCAGCGCTTCGCCGCCGACGGCTTCTTTGTATTTCTGGATTTGCTTGTGCATTACGCTAAAGAAGAGCGGCGGGAAAAATGATAACACCATCATGCCGGGATAACCGGTGGGCATTTGGGGGCTATCATCAAAATGGCGCAGCACCTGGTATTTGCGGGATGCCATGTAATGATGATCGGAGTGGCGGGTTAGTTCGAACAGCATGATGCGGCCGATTGGGTGGTTCGAGTTCCAAGAGTGAACGGGCATTACTTTTTCGTAGTAGGCATCGTCAACCTTTTTTCTTCTTAAACCATAGTGCTCGATGTAGTTAACGGTTTCGAGCAACAGGAAACCGATGGTGGCGGAGGCGATGAATAGGAGCATTACCTTCCACCCCCAAATAATACCAATTGCAGCGACAAACAATGCCTGTATAATTTGTAGTGTGAGCATTTCGTTGTGGATGCTCCAAAAAGGGGTGTTGGTTTTCTTTAAACGTTCACCTTCTAAATGCCAGGCTGAAAACCAGCTATCGCGGACAGAACGGATGAAGAAGGCGTAAATGGTTTCGCCGCGGCGAGATGATGCGGGGTCTTCGTCAGTAGAAACATTTTTGTGGTGGCCGCGATTGTGTTCGATAAAAAAATGGGTGTAGAGTGAAGTAAGCAAAAGCATTTTTGACATGGTTTGTTCGTACCAGGTATTGCGGTGGCCTAACTCATGCGCGGCATTAATGCCTAGCACTCCACAGGCAATTCCAAACGAAAACACCATGCCCACAATTTGCCACCAGGTTAAAGAGCCATCGCCAATGCGGTTAAGGAAGAAGAAAAGCAGGGCGTATTGAAGTGGCACAACGCTCCAAACCATCAGGTCGTATTTGGCGTCCTTTTTGGCCATCTCTTCTTCGGCTTTGTCGAGATTGGTTTCGGAGTAGGGAAGGACAAGTTCCATGAGGGGGATGAGGACGAAAACGTATATCGGAGCGACAAATACCCAAGGGCCGCCTAAAATAAGCGATACCACGATTATTGTAATGCTGAAGTAAACTGAGCCGTATTTGAGAAAACGTAGGGCCATAGTGTTACGGGTTTTGGTTTTACCAAAGTTAAAAAAAAATTACCACTAAGACACAGGTAGGAAATTTTTGAATTATGATTGATGATTGCTGATTATTGAAGGTTATCAAATGCATTTTCGCACGAAGAGGGATATAGAGTTAACAGCCGAGGGGAACAAAGGGATTTAGTTTTTAAAATCGGAACGTTTGAGGATTTGCCGGTATTTGACGGGGACGGTGAAGTACATGCCCATGAGTTTTACACGTATGTTGCCGACGAGGTATAGTTCGGTTGGGCGGTCGGTAAGGATTTTGTAGAAGGTTTTGAAGTCTTCTAAAACCGTGCCTTCGGGTTTGATTAAAACGCCGAGGGGGATTGTGAAGTCGCTTTTCTTTTTAATAATTACATCTGTCTTTTCGCCTAAAACGCCTATTAACCTGTCGTCGACCAGCACGTTCATATCAACATCAACAACTTTGCATTTGAGTGGGTTGGCATTATTGAACTCGGCGTTGGCGCCTAGTTTCAATCCTTTGAGGCCAATGCTTTCGAACCGGATGTTGTTGACGGTTTTAAACGTGGGCGAGGTTAGTTTACATGATGACATGAAACACCAGGTTAAAGCAACAAGGTATGTGGTAAGCTTACTTTTGGATGGTATCATTAGTAACCGGTGCCGATTGGTGCACCGCAATTTTGCCGGGCTTGAAAAGGTTTTGATATTGAATCTCGCCGTCAATAACCATTACCACGCGGTCTGCATGGGCTGAATCGAGGGCTATGGCTTTTTGATAGTCTTCATTACTGAAACGGATGCTGGTTGGGAACTCGGTTTCTTTTAAGCCGGGTATGCCCTGGTTAAGTTCGTTATCTATAATACCTATTACCATTCCGTTTAGCATAAACTTTTCGTGGATGCTTTTGATGGTGGATGAAAGGAGGTTGGGATTGTTGAGGCGGATGACTGCTTTTATTTCGCCGCCGGAGGTTGAGATGCTATGCATTTGCAGCGACACAGCCGGGTTAAGCTCTACTTCTTTATTATTCAAAAAGTATAAAACCACTAAAATAACGGGAATGATAATAAGGCCTGCTTTTCTAAAATTCATGGCGGCAAATGTAATGTGATAATGTGATAATTCGGAAATTCGATAATGAAATACCGAATAGCGTATATTGATAAAAATGCCCCGGATTTAATTATTGAAACAGCCTGTCGATTATTTTGATTTGGTTTTCGCTGAGGGGCTTTTCGAAGTAGCCATTTACAAGGCCGCTGGTGGCGGCTTGCACTTTATCTTCGTTGCGTAACGATGAGGTGACTATGAACAGGAACACCTTCGACTCGTTACAGCATTTACCCATTTCTTTATACTTCTTTAAAAAGCCAAAGCCATCCATACCGGGCATGTTAAGGTCGAGCAAAATAACGTCGGGGCAGGCATCGGTGCCATCGAGGTAGTTTAATGCGTCTTGTCCATCGATGGTAGTAATTACCTCGCAGGCGGGATCAAACTCCCTAATCTTTTTCTTGTTTAAAAAATTGACGGCTTCATCATCGTCAATTAATAATACTTTACGCAGACTCATTAGGCAAGAATAGGATTTTTTAAAGTAATATCAAAAGTGGTGCCCTTATCTACGGCGCTGTTTACCGTAATCTCTCCGTTATACGCATCTACTATCGATTTGACTATGTGCAGGCCTAGACCGGTGCCATCTATTTTGGGGTGGAACCTTTTAAAAATACCAAACAAGTTGTTTTTGTTGCTCTCCATATCAAAGCCTAAGCCGTTATCGGTGATAGTAAAATGAAAGGTTTGAGTATCGAGCCGTTTTGCCTCGAAGGTTATAATAGGGTTGCGCTGGGGACTGCGGTATTTGATGGCATTGGTTATTAAGTTATAGAAGGCGCTTTGCAGATAGAAGTAGGGAAACTGAACTTCGCCCAGCCCGTTGAGGTTGATAGTTAGGGTGGCATTTGTGTTTTCAACATCGGCGCGCAGGGTATCGGTAACGTTGGCGAGGATGCCGCCTAAGGGCATCAGCCCGTTATCGGCTGTCTCGCGTGATAGGAGGCCTTGGCGCAGTTTAAGGATATCGTTGATGCCCTTGTTGGTTTTGCGCATTTGGGTAATTACCTTTTTCTGCATTTGCAGTATTTGCAAATCGTCGCCCTTTATATCTTTTGAGTTGAGGAGTTCGGCGGTTAAATCATCGAGGGTTATAATGGGGTTTTTTAAATCGTGGGCGCTTATGTAGGCCAGTTGCTCGAGGTAATTGCCGGCCACTTTTAACTCGGTTAGTTGCTTCTTTACAATCGCATCGCGTTTTGCCGCCTCGGTAATATCGGTAAAGGTAAGGAGGGTAATTTCTCCTTCGGCTGAATCGAAATGGGTTTGGTGCATTTCGACGGTAATATCGGTTCCATCTTTGCGGGTGGCGGTTAGCTCGCATACCGGTGGTGCGCCTTCTTTAAATGTGGCGTTAAACGCCGAGCTATTATCATTGAAAGGTTTGGGGAAAAGCAACTCAACCGGTTGGCCTGTTATTTCGGGTATGGAGTAGGCAAACAGTTTTTGAGCAGCGTGATTGGCATGGCTTATTTTGCCCTCGTAGTCCATAACAAGCATGGCGTTGGGGCTAACATCAAAAATCGTTTTAAAAGTAAGCTCATTAAATTCGGCTTCGGTCATGGTGTGCTTCTTTTAATGTCTTGGTTCTACCGGTTAATATAGCTGCAATTGGTAAAATACACAAGTTACTTGTAAATACGGAAAACAGGGGGGATTGTTACGAGTTCCAGATACGGTTCACGCGAAGGGATGACGCAAAGCCCCGATAGCTATCGGGGGCAAAGGAAATGCAATGAGTGAAAGCAAATGCAAACAGCCAGCCCCTTCCGTCCCCTAAAGGGGAAACTAGGACGAAAGGCAGATACAAACAGCCTTTAATGCCATTCACGAAAAGCCCCGATAGCTATCGGGGGCAAAGGAAATGCAGGGGGGGAAGCAAAGTTAAAAGTTGATTGTTTCTACAAGGCAAGGAGCACAAAACGCGACAATTTTTCCCCACCCGAAATGCGCCTACGAGGTAAACAATTGTTGGCATGGATTTTATGATAAGTTACCTGTTGTTGGAGTTAATAAGCATTGGAAAGCTTGTTGCATAACAACCGGCTGTTTGCCGATTGTGGTGTAAAGTTAAACGCGACCTCTAAAACCTTTTGGCAAAAGGGTTTGTTGAGTTGTTAGTTAAATTTTATCACTCAAAAAATAAATGTGTTATGAAACTATTAGTGCCAATAGCCGCAACGTTGCTAATGCCCTTTTTGCTGGGTTCGTGCGTTACGCAAAAAAAATACCTTGCAGCCCAGGATGAGTTGCGCAAAGCCAATGAGCTTTTACACTCGTGCAACGAGCAGAAAGACCTTTGCAACAGCGACCTAAATATATGCCGTACTAATTTGAGTGGCAAGCAGGATCAAATAACACTGCTTAATGGCCAAATTGCCGACTGCAAAACGCAGCGCGACAGGCAGGTTACCCAGGTGGGCGACCTTACCGTATTATCAAAAGGGGCTAATGATAACATGAACCAAACGCTTAACCAATTGCAGGATAAGGACCGTTATATACAAATGCTATTGGCTGCAAAGAACAAAGCTGACTCCATTAACCTGGCACTGGCCATTAACCTTAAGGGTGTGCTGAAAGATGGTTTGGATGATAAGGATGTAGAAATAAAGGTTGACAAAACGGTTGTGTACATTAACCTATCGGATAAGATGCTATATAAATCGGGGAGTTATGAGATAACGGCTAAGGCTAAAGACGTGTTAAGCAAGATTGCGGCAATTGTGCAAAGCCGCCCCGAGGTTGACCTGATGGTTGAGGGTTATACTGATAACAACCCCATTTCAACCAATTGTATTATGGATAACTGGGACCTAAGCGTTAAACGCGCTACCAGCGTAGTGCGTAGCCTGCAACACGACTTTGGTGTTGACCCTAATAAACTGATTGCGGCGGGCCGTGGTGAATATAACACGCTTGCAAGCAACGCGGATGAAGATGGTAAGGCTATTAACCGACGCACCCGCCTTATTATATTGCCTAAGCTAAACCAATTTTACGATTTGCTTGACCCTAATAAGGCTGCAGCACCAATAAAGTAAGATTTCCCTTGTATATTTTCCCCTTTAAACGCTGCTCCGGTTATACGTGAGCGGCGTTTATTTTTTGTTTTAATGCGGTTTAAGCATTAAACAGTCATTAATACAGTTCACGCAAAGGAGGCCGCGCAAAGTGCGCAAAGAGAAACAAACTTTTAGTGGTAAGTTCGATGTCGTGCTGTGTTAAGATTTAGAACAACGTGCACCGGTTTCGTTTTATTAAAAACAACAAATGGCAAATTGCTTATATTCACCTATCTTGTTTTAAATTGAAGAGGTGAAATATTTGTTGGTTTTGGGGATGGTTATGGCGTGTTGTGCGCAATGTGGCGCGCAGGCGGTTTATGAAGCTTATGTTTCGAGCGATTATAATGCCATTTAAAAAGTGGATTTGCGTGATTGCACTGCCGATAGTTTAACACGATTCGATTTCGAGATTTACGATATTGCCCTGTCGCCGAGCGGTAAACTATATTTAGTTACAGACCATGGCCTATTTTATGCCATGAATACCAGCACACTGGCTGTTCAACAAATAGGCTCGGGCTTAAGCGCTATAAATTCGCCTAACGCGCTTGTGTGCGATAGCTTTGGTAACCTTATTACCATTGGCGTTGGGCCGGGCAGCCAGGGCCATGTGGGGTTGTTTTATGTTGATACTTTGACCCTGGCAACAAGCTTTATCTGCCCAATAGATTTTGAGGCGGCGGGCGATTTGACCTATTACCAGGGCGATATTTACTATGATGACGAAGGCGACACCCTGCACCGGGTTACCCTGAACCCCGCGCACGATTATACCCTGGGGCCGCTTGCCTGTAGTAATGGGGGCTCGTTTGGTTTAAGCACTAATATTATTGACACGGTTAATTGCGAGCCCACCATTTTTGCCTATAGCAACCGGTCGATATGCACTGTTAACCCGGCCAACGGTAATGCAACGCTTTTGTGCCCCGATATAATTAACGGCAATGCACAGTTTACAGGTGCGGCCTCGGTGTATGGACTTAGTTGCCATAGCGCTTTGCAGGCTTTTGTTGTGCCCAATGCCTTTACACCTAACGGCGATGGGTTGAACGACAAGTTTTTTCCGGTGCTTGTTAATGGCGTTAAGGATACCGAATTCAGAATTTATAACCGGTGGGGGCAGTGCGTACACAATGCCCCCCAACCGTGGGACGGCACTTTTAACGAGGTTGCCCAACCGGTAGGAACTTACCTGTACTATGTGGTTTTAACTGAAGACAACGGAACGGGCCAGCCGAAAGAAATTAAGCAGCAAGGGGCGGTAACGTTGTTGAGGTGAAACCTGTAACCAGCCGTAATGTTAAATGTGGTGTGCATATGTGCCAAAAGTTATCCTCACCCCCATCGAGATTGGACTGTTGTGGTTTATTTTTGTATTTGGTTTTGGATTACACAGATTGTTTGGATTACACCGATTTTTAGAATGTGGTTATTGTTGGGTATTGGGATTTGAATAGAAGATTGCTTGACGTCCTAAGCGGTATCTTATAACGATGGGACCGCAATGACGGCGGTGGTAGATATGTTTTTTGAAAGACTGTGTTAGCCGACTGGGAAAGTGAGTTTTAAAAACTACCCAAAACTGCGCAAAACTACCCATTTGAAAAGGGTATTACGGCCAAATTGTTTGAAAAAGGTTACAAAGGGTTACAAAAGGTTACAGCGATTGAAATAGCCAGCCCCTTCCGTCCCCTAAAGGGGAAACCAAAGCCAAAAGCGCGTAGATAGCGGTAAAAAGTTGACAAAACTTGACAATAGTTGACAGCAATTGAAACAGATTGAAATTGAAAGGGAGGAGGACTGTACTATTGGCAAATTATTTTTCCGCAAAACAAATTTTATTTATTTTTAATACTTGTAAAAAACTTCCGAAAAACTTCCGGTAATCTGGAAAATGGGAATGGTTTCGAGTTTCAAGTTAAATGCAAGTCCAAAAAACTTCCGAAAAAGTTCCGGTAATCTGGAATTCTCAGTATCGGGGCTTTGGATTTCGAATTGAAATGCAAATACGCACCCCTTTTTGTGCTGACGATGTGTGCGAAGGGCGGGGTGAGTCTGGTTGTTTGTAACCGTTTTTCACAACCGGCCCCAAGTTATTCACACTATAAAGAGGGAACGATATAAGTCTTTAATTTCACGTAAAATCATGTGGTTTGAAGATTATAGGCATAACGGGCACCCTTGGTGCGGGCAAGGGCACAATAGTTGATTATTTAACGAAGCACCATAAATTCCACCATTTTTCGGTGCGTGAATACCTGACCAAAATTATTAAAGAGCGTGGCGGCGAGGTTAACCGCGATAGCCTGGTGGCAACTGCCAACGAGTTACGCGCCCAAAACACCCCCAGCTTTATTGCGGAAGAGCTTTACCGCATTGCTATAGAAAGTGGCGATGATTGTATTATTGAAAGCATACGTACTGTTGGCGAGGTAAACTCGCTGCACAGCCGTGGCAACTTTACTTTGTTTGCTGTTGATGCCGACCAGCGTTTACGTTATGAACGTATTGTTGAGCGGGCCTCGGAGACAGATAAGATTACTTATGACGTTTTTAGGGATAACGAGAGCCGCGAAATGACCAATACCGACCCGAACAAACAAAACCTTTCGGCGTGTATGCAACTGGCAGATTATAAGTTTGTAAACAACGGCAGTTTTGATTTGTTGTACCGCCAAATTGATGAGGTTTTGGAGAAAATCAATTGAATGCTGAATTTTGATTGCTGAATGTTGAATGAGAAGAATCCTATCTTCATTATTCAGCAATCAGCAATCAGCAATCAAAATTATTATAGTTATGAGCGAAGCAAAAGAAGCAGTTTACGTACGCCCGAGTTGGGATGAGTATTTTATGGAGGTGATGGATGCTATTAGCAAGCGCGCCACTTGTGGCCGTGGGCGTAGCGGCTGCGTAATTGCGCGCGATAACCAGATATTGGTTACGGGTTATGTGGGTTCGCCGGTGGGCCTGCCGCATTGCGATGAGGTGGGGCACCAAATGAAGAAGACGATACACGAGGACCAGTCGGTGACGGAGCATTGTGTGCGTACGGTGCATGCCGAGCAGAACGCTATTTGCCAGGCTGCCAAACGCGGTGTTGCGCTGGATGGTGCTACCTTATATTGCCGCATGACCCCGTGCCGCGTATGTGCTATGCTAATTATTAACTGCGGAATTAAAAAGGTGGTTTGCCAACGTAAATATCATGCAGGCACGGAAAGCGAAGAGATGTTTAAAACTGCAGGCGTTACCCTCGAGTTTTTTCATGAAGAGGTGCAACAATACGAGGCGAACAAAAAGTAACTACTACCTGGTAATATCGAGCTTGGTATAAGTAGTATCAAACGGTGTATTGACCCCATTATCGAAGGCGGCAACATGGTTGTGATTGCTTATGAGTTCCCAATGGTTGATGGCGGTGCGGGTAATATCGAAGGTGCCATCAATAAAGCTATCAACCTTCATTGTAACCTGGGTGTATGAACTAACAGTCCAGGTGCCGTTAAACAGGTTCTTTACGCTGTCGTTAGATATGTAATATCCAAATAATATGTCGGATTGCTGAAAGGATAATTTGTAAGCGCAGCAGGTGCCGCCAAAGTTAGGGTACTTGCTGAGGTAATTGGCAGATGAAGTATCGAGATTAACGTAGTTAAGCACCCACACACCATTTACAAGCTGGCTCTCGGTGGTTTTTTTACAGGAGTTAAATGTTAGCCCGATGGTTAGAAGGAATAAGGTAATAACAACTGCTTTGGCCATACGATAAAGAAAAGTTTTGCCGAAGATAGCAATCCTAAATTAAACCGAATACATTAACCACTAAGGCCCGCCTGAACGGAACGGGCAGGCACTAAGTGTATTAGATTTTTGATTGCTGATTTTTGATTGCTGATTTTTCTTAGTGGTAAATGTATTTAAAGAAGGCAGGAGACATAAAAAAAGCACCCGGTTGATATGTAGACCGGGTGCTGAATTTAGAACCACTATACTATAAACATGTTATCTTCTGTAGCCGGCTCGAACCCAAACTCTTTCGCCATAGCGGTTAATTATAAAGTGGCCGGGGATGAAAACACGCTCGTGGCAGAAACGGGCCTCGACATATGGACCGTGGTAATAAGCAGGTTCGCAACGGTCATAGAAGCGGCTGAAGGCATCTGAATTTTGAACTAAGGTAAAACTCAGTAAAAAAATAACAGCGATTTTGAACATTACAGTTTTCATAATTATTGATTTTATATTTCTATGATACATGCTGTTGATAATAGTTTAAAAGGCGTGGTTGGCTTTATATTATTTTCACAATTGAGGGCTTGGGGTGTGTTAATGTGCGAAGGTGTTAACGTGTTAATGTAGCTGGGGGAAATCGCGAAATAATGCCTTCCCATTCGCACTTTAACACATTAAGCCTTTAACACAATGTTGCCCTTGTAACAAAGTGGTTAATTAATGAAACATTTAGCTTGACAAACCTTGTTTGAGGTATTACCTTATAATCATAAACGCAAAGTAAATGGCTAACAAGAGAATAGAACACCCGCTTAGAACAATAGAACTGACTTACGACGAGTTGACACCCTTCCACCCGTTTGAGGAGGAAATGTTGGACCGCTATACTACGCTACATAACTTTGTAAAAGACTTGTGCGAGGAATACAATAGCATTCAGCGGAAGTACGAGGAGCATGATGTGCATGTTAGAAGGGTTATACTGCGCTACAGGGCCATTAAGACCCGTATGCACCACTTAAATGGAACTGCAAAGTCGTTGATAAACAGAATGATACCAGAGAAATCTGACATTGACAAGGTGATAGCTGAAGGAAAGGAATTTAAAGTATTGATTGCAGCGTTTAATGATGACGTTGAGCACCTAGCCGAGGAAAGCAGCGAAATGCAAAAGATATTTACCCCACTTGACAGCAAAGACGAACAACTTGCTGAGATTTTTAAAGAGTACCGGGCTTTTAGAGGTGAATTGGCCGGTAACCAGGCGAACTGCTCGCTGGATTTTGAACAATATGATAATGATGAGCAGGCATTTTTGAGCGCACTAAACGATATGTCGGCTTTGCAAACCAAGTTTATTGATACCTGCAATACAGTTATAGACCGCTACAACTTTTTAGTAGCCGAGGTTGAAAAGACCATGGAAGACTGGAACAAATGCAATGGTATGCTTGAGATGGTAAAGTTACTTGGCGTAACACCACACGATATAACAAGGATATGTCTTAACTAAGAAACAGGGAGGTTTTGTTTTGAGAAAAACGGCAAGCTGAGGGGCTTGCCGTTTATTTTTTTAACCTGGTGTTAGTTTTGCTGGAACAAATCAGAGTAGCACATCTTTAAAAAGTTGTACTCCGACCGGTGCATAGCTAAAATCCAATCGTAGTCGCCGTATCCTCCATCGTGCGATAAAATAAGGTTGGCGTATTTACAGTTAAGTTCGGCGCGCTCGCGGTAGTAGCGGCTCCAACGGTTTTCTTTTTTCCAACCGGTAATCCTAGCGCTTACTGGTTCTAATTCGGTTTGCTGTTTTGGTAGTTCTACCAGTGCTTGTGTGTCGTTTAGCATGGGGGTTTAGTTTTGAGTCTGTTAAAATTGCGGCGCAAAAGTAGAAAAGCATTTGAGAAAAAGCAATATTAAATTTGAAATATTATATGGGAAAGCGGGTTTGGGAGCCCTGAGAGCGTGAGTATAAATAATTGATTTTAAGGGGCAAGCAGCGATGATTTACTGCCGTTGCAAATTGCGAAATGCAGTAATAATTAAAGTTGCATGATTTTTGAACTCTTAACAAAAGGAGAGGAGCAGACCGGTTGAAAGCTGAGATTACAAGTAAATATTACTGAAGAGTAGCGGTCAATTCTTTACCAGGATGCATGTGCATGTTGGTCTTGTCTTCAACAATTTCAACGCCATTATCGGTTTGGCCAACTGAGAAGCTTTTGGGCTTGCAATAGTTATTGCCTGACAGGCTTATTTTAATATTATCGCTTTGAGATACATTTTCTGAATGCCAGGTCATGTAATAAATATGGCCGTCATCTTTCCAAACTGCTTTATTATTTCCGTAGAGAGTAAGATGGTGGCCATCGTTAGAAGTCCAGTCACCAATACAATCGGCAGGCTTAACAGTAGCGGTTGCTTTAGAGAAAATGCTTGAATTTTCGGGTGTGAATGATTGGCCTACAGAGATTAAACCAAGAATCAAAAGTGCGGAGGTAATTGTAATATTTTTCATAAATAATTATTTAAAATATTTTACTAATGAGCTAACTGCGACTTTCGAAATCCGTAACTGTACCACAAACCTATACATTTTTTTTAAGTACGTCAAATTATTTATACACTCATGTATATTTTTATAAGCAATTTGGAGTTTGCGTTATTTGGGCTATAAATGGGATGATTATTGGTGTATAATATTGATAATTAGCGTTCTACCCAAGAAAATGGCTGTTCAAAACACGCAGATTGGGATTAATTGCGGCATAATGGTCTGATAAAAATCATCTCAACCCGCTTGAATTTTAGTTTGTGTGCCAAAAAATAAAGAACCCCTGCATTAATTGGGATACAATTAAATGCAGGGGCTCATCAATAATCTACAACAAATTATTTCTTCCTCCTCTCGGTTCCCTTCCAACTGCCGCGGGTCCAGTGGTCTCCGTGGTCTTTGTCGTGGTCCCAATGGCCTTCACTCCATCTATCGCCTGGGTGAGGAGGTGCTTCCCAATGCCCGCCGGCATATTTATAGCCGTGTCCATCTTCGTTCCATTCTTCGCCAATCCAAATATGCGTTGGACTTGGCCGCGCAGTTTGGACTATTATCGGATGAACCGGGCGAATTTGTACATAGACCTGTGCTGAAGCAGACCAATACGCACCGAAAAAAATGAAAGAAAACAGCATTAATTTAACTAATGTCTTTTTCATGATTAAAATGGTTTAGTTGGATTATATGGAATAATATAACCGGACACGAAGGTGGATTCATTGCGCTGCAAAAGGTTACACTATTTGATGTATAAATTGCATAATTCACACATTACATACCATGAAATTGACGAGGCATTACGGCGTCAGACTTATGTTGGTTGGGATTTAGGAATGTTAAAAAAAAACCGTTGTGGTAGTATTAAAATAAAAAAGGGAACTGCTCAAATTTCAAGAGCAATTCCCTTTAAGTACCGAAAGTGGGAATCGAACCCACACACCTTTCGATACACGATTTTGAGTCGTGCGCGTCTACCAGTTCCGCCATTTCGGCATTTTTTAAATCGCTGCACCTTGGCGACAGGTTGTTTTTCATAGCAGCGGGACGCAAAAATAATTGAAAAATCAAGTTTAGCAACTCGTTTTTTAGTAAATAAACTATACAGCTATATACCTGCTGTTTATAAGTATGCGTTATATAAAGGCAAACGAGCGCCCAGTTATGCCGATTTTAGTGGCACATAATTATTTAGATGGAAGAAATAAAAGTTACCCCTAAAAAGAAAAAAGAACCCGTTGAAGTTGTACAGGAGGAGAAACCTGTAAAACCAGCGCGCGAAAAAAAGGTGGTGAAGAAAACAAAAGACGATAAGGAACCCGAATCGGGTTGGCATAATGATGGCAGGCTGGCTAAAATAGGTGGACTGTCGCTTGTCTTATTTTCATTTGTGCTGGCGGTAGCCTTTACCTCGTATCTTTTTACCCTGGCCGATGACCAGAGTGAAATGATAAACGGGGGACTTTCGACGTTAGGAGATAGTACCGTACATGCCAAAAACGCGCTGGGAAGGTTAGGTGCATGGATAGCCTATCAGTTTATCAATAACCTTTTTGGGCTTTCGTCATATCTGATTGCATTAACCAGCTTTGTGTTGGGCTTTAATTTATTGGTTAGAAAAAGTGTATTCCCCGTAATCAAAATCAGTATTTATTCGCTGCTAGGCCTAGTTTGGTTTTCGGCGGCTTTGGGTTTTGCGAATGGGCTTATTGTTCCTAGCAGCGTGCTTTCGTGGGGTGGGGCTTTTGGCAATTACTTAACGGGTCAGTCGGGTTATTTGACCGGCTTGCTGAAACCTGTTGGTGTGGTTGCTGCGTTGGCAGCTTCGGCACTGGCGTTTGTAATAGTGGTTTACAATATCAACTTTGATTTTATCCTGAACATGTTTAACGTTTTTGATAAAAAAGATGAAGCCATTGCCACCGGTACCGATGTTAAAACTGCAAAAGTTGTTATACCGGCTTACGTTGATACCGATGAAAACATTTTTTCGAAGGATAAAATTGCCGAAGAACTTCTGGTAACGGAGCCGGTTACTGCGGTTGTTGATGAGGTGCAGGATTTGGAAATGGAGGTTATTGATTTGAATGCCTCTAAACGAAAGAAGGCGCCCAAAGAAGAGGGACCATTAGAATTGGAAGTTGAAGAAGCCATGGAAGAGGCCGTTGCACAGCAAAGTTTTGGTGCAGTAGGAACGGTTTACGACCCTACCCTCGACCTGTCGAATTATAAATTCCCGGGCCTTGATTTGTTGGAGGAGCATGGAAGTGATAAGGTTAAAATTGACGCTGATGAATTGGAGAGGAATAAGAACCAGATTATTTCAACACTTAATAATTACCAGATTGAGATTTCGAAGATAAAGGCCACCATAGGGCCAACTGTTACATTATATGAAATTGTGCCTGCCCCTGGTGTGCGTATCTCTAAAATCAAAAATCTTGAGGATGATATTGCTTTGAGTTTAGCGGCCTTGGGTATTCGTATTATTGCGCCTATACCGGGTAAGGGTACCATTGGTATTGAAGTGCCTAATATCAATAAAGAGATTGTTTCCATGCGGTCTTTGCTCGCCTCGGAGAAGTTTCAAAACACTACTGCCGACCTGCCTATTTGCCTGGGCAAATCAATCAGCAACGAAATTTATGTAGCTGATTTGGCTAAGATGCCGCACTTGTTAATGGCAGGTGCAACGGGCCAGGGTAAGTCGGTAGGTATTAACTCTATCATTGTTTCGTTGCTTTACAAAAAGCACCCATCGCAACTAAAGTTTATTTTGGTTGACCCCAAAAAGGTGGAGTTGAGTTTGTATGAAATGTTGGAAAACCATTTTCTGGCTAAACTGCCCGGCGAAGCGGATGCCATTATAACTGATACTAAGAAAGTGGTTACAACGCTTAACGCACTTTGTCTTGAAATGGACCAGCGTTATGACCTGCTTAAGAAAGCGCAATGCCGTAACCTAAAAGAGTACAATCACAAATTTGTAAACCGGCAGCTAAATCCGCAAAACGGGCATAAGTTTTTGCCATACATAGTATTGATAGTTGATGAATTTGCCGATTTGATTATGACGGCGGGTAAAGAGGTTGAAATGCCAATTGCCCGTTTGGCGCAATTAGCCCGTGCGATTGGTATACACTTAATATTAGCCACCCAAAGGCCGTCGGTTAATATTATTACCGGTACCATTAAAGCCAATTTCCCGGCGCGTATAGCTTTCAAAACTACTTCTAAAATAGACTCGAGAACGATTTTGGATACAGGGGGAGCGGAGCAGTTAATTGGTAGGGGGGATATGTTGCTATCGGTAGGTAGTGACATGATACGCTTACAGTGTGGGTTTGTGGATACGCCTGAAGTTGAACAGGTGCGCGACTTTATCAGCAACCAGCAAGGTTACCCGGTTCCGTTCCAATTGCCTGAATATATTGACCCTGAATCGAAGGAAGCGGGAGAGGACTTTTTTATTGATGGAGAACGCGATGACTTGTTTGAAGATGCCGCTCGGGTGATAGTACAAAACCAAATGGGTTCTACATCACTTATACAAAGACGCCTGAAATTGGGTTATAATCGCGCCGGAAGATTGATGGATCAGTTGCAAGAGGCCGGCATTGTTGGCGATAATTTGGGCACAAAATCGCGCGAAGTGAAGTTTAAAACCGAACTTGAATTAGACCAGTATTTACGCAGTTTAAATGAAAAATCGTTGTAGAATAAAGAACATGAATGCAAGGCTTGCGAAGACTTTTTTACTGGTTACGATTATATCATTGGCTGCGAAGGTTTCCGTTTTTGCGCAAAAGGATAACCCCGCTAACGATGCTGAGGCTGGTGCTTTACTACAGAAGGTTAGCGAAAAGTATAAAACGTATAAAAACATTTCGGCCAACTTTTTACTCATCATTCAACACCCTAAGATAAAGCCGGAAGACGATGACCGAAAATATACCGATACCCTGAAGGGCCAGATAACATTGCAGGATAGCAAGTTTAAGATTGCGGTTAAAAACCAACAGATTTTTTGTGATGGCAAAAATATTTGGACTTATGTAACCGGCGAGAAAGAAGTACAGCTAAATGTTTATGAGGAAAGCGATGACGTATTCTCTCCTTCTAAAATTTTTATGCTTTACAAGGCGGGCTACTTATACCAGATTAAGGAAAAGAAAACTGTGAACGGCAAAAATTATACGGTGCTGGAAATGGCCCCGCCCAATAAAAAGCTTACCTACTTCAAAATTGATATTACCGTTGATGATGCCTCGTTAGAATTAGTTGAATCGAAGGTGTATGAAAAAAATGGGGTGCGGTATATTTATAAGCTAACCAAACAAACCCCAAACGTAGCCACTACTGACGATACCTTTACTTTTGATGGTAAGAAGCACCCCGGTGTTAAAGTTGTTGACCTGAGGTAGTATCAACCCTGCATAAAATTTTTTAGCTTCATCGCTCAAAATTTTAGTTAAAATTGATTGCCCCCTGATTTTAATTTAGATGGTTAATTGGCGTTTTATATATTTACGTCTTCTCAAAAACAATTTTAACGCTTAAACCCTTTAAAACATGAAAAAACTATTCTCTATTATTTTGTTTACGGCGCTTGCTTGTGGCTGGGTATCAACCTATGCCGCGGGTTGCGTTATTAACACGGCCAATACCACTACCGGTATTACCCCAACCAATGCCAACGATACACTTACGCAAGGTGTAGCTTACAACCAAACATTTCAAGTGTATGTTCCGGCAACTTATACCATTGCAACGGTAGACTCAGTCCATATTGATAGTATTAAAGGCGCACCAAACGGTGGTAGCTGGGTGTATAATCCGGCCGACGGTGACGGCGGAACAGTAGTTGGGGGTGGCACCGGCTCTATTTGCTTTAGCGCAACTACTAACTCTCCGGTTGGTTCTTATCCGCTAACTTTCTACGGAAATATTTATGTGCATGAAGCAGGTACCCCGGCAACTTTGCCTCTTTCTACGCTCGCTTCGGCATTCAGCTACACCTTTAACGTTAAAGCCGGTGCGCCTGTTTCTATTTGCGATACCATTCTTAATGTAACAAATATTGATACCCCTGAAGTTTGGACATTTGGCCAGGGACAATCGGGATATTTAGCGGGTAACAACTCATATGGAGATGAAGCAAAGGCTGAAAAGTTTTATGCTGCACCAGGTAATGAAGTTGGCGGTGGATTGGTTTTCTTCTCTGTGGCAACAATTAACGCCGGGGATTCAAGCCAAAATGTGGCTGTTAACTTATATGACGCAACAGGAGCTGGTGGCTCACCAGGAACTGTAATTGCTACTGCCAACGTAACTCTGCGCGAAATAGCTGCCGCAGTAACCCAGGTTAATACATCTCATCAATTGGCCCCCTTGTTTGTATCGTTTACCCCAACCCTGCACCTAACGGCAAACGCAGCATTTTTTATAGGTGTGGTACTTCCTACTACGGTAGGTGATACTGTTGCTATCTTCTCTAATTCTCAAACAACAACCAACGGCCATGGATGGGAAATGCAGAGTGATGGTAACTGGTATGACTGGGATTCGGTTTATACTTCGGGTACAGCTTTCCATAGTGGATTATACATTGGTGCCAGCATATGTATGGGTTCACCGGTTGCTGCTTATACAACCAACCCGTCTTCGGTTTGTGCCGGTTCAGCGGTTCAATTTAGTGGTTCAGCAGGCAATGGCGAAACAGCATGGAGCTGGTCATTTACAGGTGGTAATCCATCTACCTCTACATCGCAAAGCCCTTCGGTTACGTATGCAGCCGGTGGTACTTATTCAGTAAAGTTAATCGTTACTAACCCGGTTGGAAATGATACCACAACTCAGCAACTGATAGTTAATTCATCTCCAAGTGCAACAGTGGCTATTACTCCGGCCTCTTCAGTTTCATCAAGCAATGGTGGTGCAATGCTTACAGTAACCGGTGGTACTTCTCCGTTTACGTACTCATGGAGCAATGATAACAGCACTTCGGATTCAATTGCAAACGTACATTCAGGTACTTACAATGTTACGATTACCGATGCAAATTCATGCACAGCAACTGCTTCGGCTGTTGTAACTGTTACAGGCATATTGGCATTGAGCAATAATAGCACTGTAAGTGTTTACCCTAACCCGGCAAGCAACGTATTAAACCTGGTTTGGTCAGAAAAATCGAATGCTGAAGTAACGGTACTTGATTTAAATGGTGCAGTAATAAGCACATTTGTAACCAGTGGCGATATGAAGAGCGTTTGCGATGTGCATAGCCTGGCAACAGGTTCGTACATTTTGCGCATAACCGACAAATCAAACAATCAACAACAAAGCATGCTTTTCAGCAAGTTTTAAAATATTGTAGCAGGATTATGCAAAGGCGCACTTGTAAAAGGTGCGCCTTTGCTTTTTTTGTGACGGCAGATTTTAGTTAAAAGGTATTTACATGAGTGTGTTGTTTGCCGATGTGCTATATTTACGGGCACTTTTATTCCAGCTATTTGAAAAATCCGGACCTTATGAAGAAAATTTCCTCAGCTGTTTGTTTTTTGCTTTTTATTGCCGTTTGGAGCACTTCGTCGGCTCAGTGTAACATCGATACCACCAACCGAAATGTCGGTTTTACCCCGGGCACTCCCGCGGTTGTAATGCCGGGGGTAGCTTATTCCCAGGTGGCCCAGGTGTATGTTCCACCTACTTATGCAGTAAGCGGCGGTTTTTCATATACGGTGGATTCTCTTCATATTGATAGCCTGACCGGTATGCCTTCAGGGATTACCTACGTGTTAAATCCGGCTTCGGGCACAGTATTGGGTGGAGCAAACGGTGCCATATGTTACTCGGGAACCACTAACGATACTGTTGGACCTTACCCCCTGACCTTTTATGGAGATATATTTACAAACGCCGGTCCTATTCCCTTTTCTTATTTGGTTACCCTGGCGCCTTCGTTTGGTTACAAATTCAGGGTAGAAACTGCACCGGCGGCTTCTTTTAGTGTTGACTCTCCACTGTGTTCAAGCGATACCATAAAATTTATTGATCACACTACCGGTTATCCAACCCGCTGGTCATGGTTTTTTACCGGTGGTACGCCTGCCACTTCCACACAACAGTTTCCTTCTGTTGTTTATGATTCGGCAGGTACTTACCAGGTTAAATTTGTTGGCAGAAATAGTATTTCATCAGATACCATTATCCAGAGTGTTACAGTTTACCCCGGTGTCACGGGTTCGGTTTCAACATTACCGGCAACCGGCACTAACGCGGCTAATGGCTCGGCTACCGTAACCGCGGGTGGAGGAACACCTCCGTATTCATATTTCTGGAGCAATAGTGCTACCGGTGGTAGTATTGTAAATGTAATTGCAGGTAACTATGGTTTATCGGTAACCGATGCCAAAGGCTGCCAATACATCAACGACACTATCAATATTACGTTTGTAGGTGGTATACTTGATTTAAATGCAAACCAGCAGGTTAAAATTTATCCCAACCCAGCGACTGATGTGTTGAACCTGGCCTGGTCTCAAAAAGCCAATGCTGAAGTTTCGGTAGTTGATTTAAATGGAAATGTGGTTAATACCTTTATGGCAAATGGAGAAATGCAAAGTTTTTGCAACGTTCATAACCTGGCGCCGGGTAACTATATTTTGCGTATTACCGATAAAGTAAGCAATCAGCAGCGCTCAATGCTATTTTCGAAGTTTTAAGACATGATGTAATTTATTCCTTCAATGGCGCATCTTTTAGGGTGCGCCATTGGTTTTTATGAGGTGCCGAACTTATTTTTGATAATCATTTTTCAGCTTTATTTTACTTTGACTTTATTTGCCCCTTCAAAACATAGAAAATGAACTACGACTTAATAGTAATAGGCAGCGGCCCCGGAGGTTATGTAGCAGCCATACGTGCTTCGCAACTGGGTTTAAAAACCGCCATTGTAGAAAGGGAAAACCTTGGTGGCATTTGTTTGAACTGGGGTTGTATACCCACAAAAGCCCTTTTGAAATCGGCGCAGGTATTTGAGTATCTTAACCACGCGGCCGACTATGGCATTACTGTAAGTGGCGGCAAGGCCGATTTTGGCGCTATTGTAAAACGTAGCAGGGGAGTAGCCGATGGCATGAGCAAAGGTGTACAGTTTTTAATGAAGAAGAATAAGATTGATGTAATACCAGGATTCGGCAAACTGAAAAAGGGCAATAAGGTTGAAGTGACCGATGCGGCGGGAAAGAAAACAGATTATGACGCTAAACATACCATTATAGCCACCGGCGCCCGCAGCCGCGAATTGCCTAACATAAAGTTGGATGGCAAAAAAATTATAGGTTACCGCGAGGCCATGACCTTACCACAACTACCGGAAAGTATTGTTGTGATGGGCAGCGGTGCGATAGGTATGGAGTTCGCATATTTTTATGCTACACTTGGTACTAAAGTAACGGTGGTAGAGTTTTTAGATAACATTTTGCCCCGCGAGGACAGGGAAGTTTCGAAAGAAATGGAGCGTATTTTTAAAAAGAAAGGGCTTGCGCTTATGGTGGGTACCGCAGTTGAAAGCGTGGATACCACCGGTAAGAAATGCATAGTAAGCACTAAAACCAAAGACGGAAAAACTGATAAAATAGAGTGCGATATTGTGCTTTCGGCAGTGGGCATTACCACTAACATTGAAGGCATTGGCCTTGAGGATGTTGGGGTGAAAACCGAAAAGGGATTGGTAATTACCGACGATTTTTATAAAACCAATGTTGCCGGCGTTTATGCCATTGGCGATATTGTAAAAGGCCCGGCACTGGCGCATGTGGCATCGGCCGAGGGGATTACCTGTGTTGAGAAAATCGCGGGCAAAAATCCTGAGCCTATTGATTACGGGAATATCCCATCATGCACCTACTGCTCACCGGAAGTTGCTTCGGTAGGTTTAACCGAGGAGGAAGCAAAAGCTAAAGGATATACGCTTAAAATAGGCAAATTTCCATTCTCAGCATCTGGTAAGGCTAGTGCAGCCGGAGCTAAAGAGGGGTTTGTAAAAGTGATTTTTGATGCCAAATATGGCGAATGGCTTGGTTGCCACATGGTAGGAGCCAATGTAACCGAAATGGCCGCAGAAGTAGTTGTAGCGCGCAAATTAGAAACAACAGGGCATGAAATAATAAAGTCCATACATCCGCACCCAACCATGAGCGAGGCTATTATGGAAGCCGCCGCTGCTGCTTACGGAGAAGTGATACATTTATAAACCCGGATTACTTTATGCGGAATGCCTGTTTGTTTGCTTTGATTTGTTTGATTGCCTGCTGCGCCCCGCGCGAAAAGCTTGTTGCCAGAAACTGGAAGATTAAGGATGTAGAGTTTGAAACTGTTAATGATAGTGCCGCAATTGCTTTTGCAAACATGGCAAGGCAGCAAATGAAAACCAACATTAATATTACCATGGGGGCCGATAGTTCCTACACCATTTGGCAGTTAAAAGATATGACAGCCACAAGAGGCAAATGGTGGTTTTCGGCAGATAAAAAGCAACTTTATACCAAAACTGATTTGGGCATTACTGAAATGAAGGTGCTGAAGCTGACTAAAAAAGACCTAGTATTCGAATCAAAAGACCCTTCCGGGAAAACGATAAAAATGATATGTGTTGCTAAGGGACCTGAAGGGTCGAAGTAACATCCACTATTTTAAAGTCTTCGTTGTTTATTGGCAAAAAGCCGAAGAATTTACGGTTAACTCCTTTTTTTGATACAAATATCACTTCTAAAACCGGCATTTCCCGACCATCGGGTTGGGCTAGAGCAAATATGCGGGCATAATCTACTGTTTCGCAATCTTTGCTCCATTTACTGAAAACCTCGCCGGTTATACGCACCACATTGCGCTCATAGGCATTCTTTGGATTGAAAGCATCGTATCCCAAACGCTTCATATCGGGGCCTCTGTAAACCAGATGAGACGCAAGCCTGTTATAATCTTTCTTCTTACTCGCATCAAAAGCATCATCCATAATTTTAGCTAGTACCGGTGCTAACGAAGAATCGGCATGGGGCAAATTGGCGGGAACAGCAGCCTGCGGCGTAACCGGTGCCGAAACCGAATCTACATGCGCTGTTTGCACACTATCGGACTTGTTACACGATTTGCAGGAAGAAAAGCCAAGCACAAACAGCGCAATTATTACCGCGCCACCCAAAAACCATATTCTTTTTTTCATCATGGGCCAAACCTACATGATTCAAAGTGAAACACAAAACCACTATCGCGATTGGAGGTAGTTTTAGAAATGCATAGGCTAATCATCATGGCCAAGAGCCGGTTTTAGACTAAAGCCTTTTCCATCATGTAATGGGGGATATTAACTTCAGTAAATTCATCACCAACAGTATGGTAGCCAAGCGCCTGATAGAAAGGAACGGCTGTTTTACGGGCATTGCAAAACATAACCCCAAAACCCAGTTGCCGGGCATATTTTTCAGCGGCAAGCGACAATGTTTTGCCCAGGCCCTTGCCTTGCTGATTATCATCAACCGCAACTTGCCGCATTTTCATGCGCCTATTTTCCGTTCTGGTTAGGATGAGGCACGCCACAATGGTTTCATCATCAAACAACCCGAAATGGATATCCTCTTCATCCTTTTTAAGTTCTTCGGGGGTAAAAGTAAGGCCAAGGGGCTTTCTAAGCACTCTGTTGCGAAGATTCAGGGCTTTATGATATTCAGGGGTGTTGTAACTAAATATTTTAACTTGTATTTCCATATTATTCATGAATACATTTTAATAGTTGGCGAAACGCCGGACACAATCAAGAAATCAAAGCATGGCCCCATTCAACTCGTCGGTGGCGGCTGGCAAAAATCAATATATGCCTGAAATTTCGGGAAATTATTTTACCTTCGGCCTAAAATAAACCAAAACATGAAAAGAATTCTCTTATTATCTACACTGGTAATATCATCATTCGGGATGATGAATTTGCAAACTGTAAGTGCAGCACCTCAACAAACTATAACTCCTGAAGTAGGTGCAAAAGCAAAAAAGATAGTGGTAAATATTAATCAGGCTGTGAATCTTCGTGGTGATCAGTTTAGCAAGGTAAATGATATATGCATTGATTATGTTAAGCAATTGGATGCACTTAATAATGCAAAACCTGCCGATTTAAGCACTAAAGCAGCTGCCTTAAAGACTACCCGTAATGAAAAAATTAAGGCTCTTTTAGCTCCTGATCAGTTAACCGGTTGGGCAAGCTTTAAAGACTAATAAACTTTAAATTTAAATTATAGCATAAAAAAAAGAGGGTCGAATTTCCCTCTTTTTTTTATGCTATAAACTCAGACTAGAACCCGAATTTATGCCTTTGTCAGCTTTATCTTAAAAGGGTAGTTCCACCCTGGTAGTGGCGTGAACTGCCATCATCAAACACAACTTTGAGGTAGTACACATAAACACCTGCGGCAGATGGTTTACCATTATAAGTTCCATCCCAGCCCCCGTTAGGGTCATTGCTTTGATAGACTTTCTCGCCCCAACGGTCAAATATTGCCCATTCAAAAAATACGGTTCCGCTGGTGTATACTTTCAGTACATTATTGGCAGTTTGTCCGGGTGTAAATACATTAGGAACGAACAGCACCGGTA
>Ga0206832_10062_pt1 | contig 27363 bp, 29 predicted proteins | sample Alteio_BWOrgCont_74_FD_152896 | JGI IMG/M metagenome (GOLD analysis project Ga0206832, IMG submission 152896) | Enriched cells from forest soil in Barre Woods Harvard Forest LTER site, Petersham, Massachusetts, United States -... | ecosystem: Environmental > Terrestrial > Soil > Temperate forest >... | reverse complement strand
GGCCCCAGCGTATTCGCCAGGGCCCACGCGACACGCTGTTCAGCAGTGATTGGCCGGGGATCGTCGCTGCTGCTCACCAGCGATTCCTGGCCCATCGCCAGCGACGCCGTTATGACGAATAATCCCGTCCATCTTGGAATGGTCATACGGATGGCACCTTCCATCAAGATGAGGATGCACTTGGATCGCCGTTGGAAAATGCGCCCGGCGATGGGGAGACAACCGGAACGCATGACCACATACGGTCGGCTGACCATGTGGGGTCACCCGCGCGCGTGTCAAGGCAAAGTAGAAAGTTCCGCTTCCCAGCAAAGTAGAAAGTTCCGGTTTTAGGGTGCCATGCGGGAAGTGCATGATAGGCTGTGCGTGTCGGCGAAGCGGAGACGGGCACTGGTGGCGACCAACCCGATCGAGGAATAGCCGGCCGGAACTCATCTGCGGACGATGAGAAAGAACGCGATCCTCCCGGCACGTTCTTTGGTCTAGGGCACGGGGCCGACCAGCGGGAGGCGGTATGGTCCCGACCCAGGATTGGTTTTGGTTTTGAAACCACATCGGACCAGATAGATTCCGCCATCCCTTGAAAAACGCATCCTGAGTGCCCAGGATGATTGTTAGTTGCGGAACCCGGTGGTGTGGAAGGGATCGTCGCAAAGTCTCCTTCAACGATGGGAAAAATTCCCCGGCTTACCAGCCGGTCGTGCGGAGAATTTCCCGGTATAGGGCGAACCTTGCCTTCCCGCCATCTCCGCAATTGGATGGGCTGCCGTGGGTCCAGTTGGCCTGGCCCGAAGTGTGCCCGTCATGCTCATTGATCGATGACCTTCCACAGCGGCGGACTCGGTTGGTTCCAGAAACCATCCATCCAGTGGCTTTTGCCTCCGGCGTTGTGATCCTTGCGAACCTCCTTGCGCGGAACGTTCTTCGGCGCCTCTGGCGGTTTGACGCCACACTCGTGAATTTCTACGTAGCGGCCTTGATAGCGCGCCTTCAAGTCACCATTCAGCCAGAGTTCCACGCGCAGTTGCTGACGTTTCATACCTGCCTGCACATCCTCGCGGACAATCTGATAGTGCTTGCTGTAATAGGGAAACGTGTAGTCGTTGGTGATGATCCGTTGCTCGACATGGCTGAGAGCGGAGCCCAACTCGAAACCCTCCGCCAGCGGGCGATGCAGGTCCTCTGTGCCACTCGCCGGTCGTGTGAACTTCGCGTTCCATTCCGGCCAGTATTCCTTCTCCAGGAAATCGTTCGCCGCCTGCATGGTCTTCACTTTGGCGAGGCGAAGCTGCTTGATCAGCCGATCCTGATCGGTGAGAAAACTCCGTTCCACGCGCCCCTTCGCTTGCGGTGAATAGGCAGCAATCCAGCCGATCCCCAATTCCCGCAGCGCCCGTCCAATCTGCGTCAGACGGTCCGCCTCTCGCTGCTGCTCCTTACTTTCACCTGGCCGCGGCACCACTGCGAACATCGAATCGCGGTCCGTGTAGTAGTCCACCGCCCGCCCAAATCGCTTCACATATTCCCAGAGCACGCCCATGTTCTCGCGCGTTCCATCCCGCTGCACGAAGCGGCCCCAACTCCGGCTAGTGGCATCGTCGATCATCCGCACCAGGTGATGCACCGGCTCGCCTCGTCCTTCCAGCCAGTCATGGTCGGATGTGTCCCACTGCACCAATTCCCCGTAATGGCTCCGCCGTGGCCGCCACGCGTGTACTTCCCGCACTTTCCGCCCCTTGCTCCGCCAGATCCCCTCAGCGATCATCCACTGCCGTACCGTCTCCTTGCTCACCTGGATCTGGTGCCGCTTGGCCAACTGCTCCGAAGCGAACGTCGGCTTGAAATCGTGCCAGTCTGGCGACTTTACCAGCTCCATCGCTCGCCCCCGAGTCTCCTCGTCTATGCGCCGGTTCGAAGGCCGTCCGCGTAAGCCGTGAACCACCACGGCATCACCCTTCTCCTTCATTTCCACCAGCAGCCGGCGCACCCAGCGATCGCTCACTCCCATCTTGTCGGCCACCCACTTCTGCGTCACCTGTCCGTCTCTGGCGCGTTTCAACCAATCCAGCCAGTCCCGTTCCTCTTGGCTCATCGCAATCCGTTCCATCCAGCCAGCCTGAGGCTGTCAAGAGGAACTTTCTACTTTGCCCAAATAGGAACTTCTCACTTTGCCGCGACAGGGTCACCCGCGCGCGCCAGGCGGGTGTCGCGGCGTGTGATATGCTACTGCCACGTCGAAACGAAGTGTTGTTGTAGCACCTGTTCGATGAGAGGAGAATCGAATGGCTTGTAATAACTGTGAAAACACTTTCCAGAGCTATCAATCAATTGTTGTGTCCATCGAACAATCAGGGAGCAATCGGCTACTTTACGTACAGAACCAAGGACAGAATATTGTCATGATTCGCCGGATTCTGCTTTGCTACACAACAGCTTCGGGCGGCTGGGGGGTGTTATACCTCCGTCCGGCGCCTGACGGAATTACGTGGACGTACCCGTCGGCGTTTCTTGAAACAGGGATTACGGCACTGTACTATACCCTCAACGTGGCCGGCATCAATATTACCGAAGCCCAGGCCGAGTACATAGAAATTGAAGGGCGCAGCCGAAGCTGCCCCAACTAACGGGAGGTGAGATATGGCGATCAAATTTTGGCAGTTGAAATTGGAGGGAACCAAATCTATTGACGAGATTCAAGCCTCCGTCGGCCGTGGCGGTGCGAATATCGTACGTATCCACGTCGAAGGGGGCGAGACTCAGGTCTACCTCGCCGGAGACGAGTCGCTTCATCCGCATGTTGTCGAGGCAACCAAAAAGGCAGGATCGTTGCGTGAAGTATCCGAGACTGACGTGACACGCTTCTGACAGGAACCCGTTTACTGACGAGCTTGCCGGGCCAGATCAGAGATATCACCAATCCGAAAGAACGCGCAGGCTTCGGCGATCGAAAAAAGCCGAATCGGCGGCGCGGAAATAGCGCCGAATCTCCGCGCTCCCGATGTTTACCGTTTCCTGGTCCCATTCGCACCGTGTGCAATGCGGTGCGTCGGCGGAAGCTGAAGGCGGAGCGCCGTTAGAGAACCAGGCACGCGCCTGACGATATCTCTCGGAGTTGAACGGATCGCTACCCTCGCCGTCAAACGTGCCAAACACCAGGCTGCTGTCCGGAGGCGGTCCGCCACAGCAAGGCATAATCCTTCCTCCTGCGTCCATAACAATGTTCTTGTACAGCCAGTGGCAAGTGTGGCCCACCGCCGGCGCTGAGTTGCTTGTCGCGATGTGGTTCAATGGTTTGTCGAACGCGTGCTTAATAGCGCCACTCTCCACATCGTCAGGAAACGGGTTCCAGTTTTCAGGCCTATTAGAAACTGAGAGCCACTTCAACCGTCGAACGCCGCCCTTCACGTCCGCGGGGCGAATGTGGGGATCGTCCGACGCCACGTCGAAGGGATTCACCACCCGGAAGAAATCAACGCCGAGTCCACGTGCTATTCGGACTGCCAAAGGAATCTCGTGCGCATTATGCTCGAAGGCAAGGAAGTTCCAGGACAGCACCGGAGTGCGCTGGTGCAACTTGCGCCTGGCGTCTAACAATTTTCGGACGTTACTCAAGACCAGTTCCAGGTCGCCATTGCGGCGGAACCGCTGGTATACGGGCTGTGTGGCGCCATCGATGGAAAGGATCATGAGGTCGAGCCCGGATTGAACGTAGGCCTCTGCGTCAAATCGGCGCACAGAGAGACTGGTCGAAAGCGCCGTTCCCAGCAAATAAGTCTTCGCAATGCGAATCAAATTCGGCGTATTGAGGTTGAGCAGCGGCTCGCCGAAATTGCAGAAATACACTCCGACCGCGTGAGGGCCGTAGAGTTTCAGAAAGGCGGAGAGCCGGTCTTCCGATAGGGTGCCGTTGGGCCAGTCAAATATCTTCAACGCTTCGTTACGCGTGGAGTGGACGCAGCCTGGGCAAGCGAGTTGACACATGTTCGAAGGATCGATCACGAGGCCGATGGGACGCGACGGCACGGACGCGCTGCGCGCATGAAAGTGATACCGGGCGAGGCAGATGTTCAAAATCTTGAGAGTCAGCGCCTGACCCACGGCCGAGCCGAAACGAGCGCGCAAACTACCATACAGCTCAGTTTTTGATTGCTCCAGTACGATAGCCGCGAAATCGGCACGCTGACAGCGCCGAAGTTCCCGGTCGATCCTCGACAAAATGGGGAACGCGGTTCGACCGCCGTATAGCGAAGCGGGAATTAGGTGGTGGAAGAGCAAGCTTGGCATGGGCAACTCAGCGCCTTTCCGCGGGCATTCCGCTGCCACCCCGGCAGCCATCGGCACAATCATGGGCCAAAACATAAGTAGACGCAATGATTAATTTCGATAGCGGCTACGATTCAGACAATATTATTCCGAGCATTGTGTAGTTGAAAAAGATTGGCGCGGGTCTTTGGAACAGAAAAGTCTCTCGTGGCGACGAACTGAACATGTTTATACGCGTCGCGCTAATTTGTGGCATGGGCTTGCGCGTGATGACTGCGCAAGGCCCGCTCATTGATTACGTGACCTATCTGGGTGGCGCCTACACCGATACCGCCGCCGGGATTGCGGTCGATTCTACCGGTTCCGTCTATGTTGCCGGGACTACCTCATCGCCGGATTTCCCGGTCACGTCCACGAAGCTCGGTACGCCGTCAGCGAGTACGGGCTGCACCTTCGTCACTAAATTTAATCCGTTCGGAACTGGCATCGAGTTTTCGGTTTGTTTGGCTAATTCAGTTGCTACCGCCTTTGCGTTGGATGCAAGGGGAAATATATATGTGGCCACCGGCTATCTGTCCAATACGGTGGTGAAGCTTGATCCATCGGCTGAAAACATTCTTTACATGACGCCGATCGGCGCTCCGGTGGAATCGATGGCAGTGGATGCAGCCGGCGACATTTATGTCGCTGGCGCGGCCGGCCCGGGCCTCGCTACCACTTCGGGCGCGTACCAACGGCAATACGCGGGAGGGCAATGCCCCGGCAACGCAATCGCGACTAGCCCGTGCAATAACGCGTTCATCACCAAGCTGACGCCGACGGGAAGCGTGGCTTGGACTACCTACCTGGGTGGCTCAGGCCCGGACGACGCGCATGCCGTTGCCGTCGATAGCACGGGGAGTGTTTGGGTAGCCGGCGAAACGGTCTCGCCGAATTTTCCGACGACGGCAGGCGCGATCTCGCGTACTTTCCATGGCGAGGAGGACGTCGGGCCGCAGCGTTTCGGCGACGCCTTCGTTGCGAAATTCGATCCCACCGGCAGCCACCTTCTCTATTCCACTTACCTGGGCGGCAGTGGCGCGGACGGCGCGCTCGGCCTGGCAGTGGATGCTATCGATGCGGTATACGTCGCTGGCGGCACTCAATCGCCCAACTTTCCGACCACGCCCGGCGCGTTCGAAACAACGAATAGTGCGTCCGGCTCGAATCAGACACCAAGTCTCCTGGGCAACGGTTTCGTTACAAAGCTCGATACGTCAGGAAATCTCGTCTACTCTACACTCACCGGCGTCATGAACGGCGTCCCCACTCCGATTGCCGCCGATAACCGGGGACAGGCATATGTGAGTGCCATCGCGGTGGCCTCATCCACTTCGACGCTGCCCACCTGCGCGGCGCCGCCGAAGCCTGCCGTTCTAGTCATTAACCCCACGGGTACCGCGCTGGTTGCCACTTCGCCGATCCCAGGCGCTTATCTCGTGCTCGATGGCAAAGGCGGACTCTATTCGGCTGGCCTGACATACACACCAGTGTTCTTCACTACGCCGCACGCCTTTCAAACCGAATACGGCGGCGGTGATTCCGACGCCTTTGCGGCCAAGGTAGATTTCTCTCAACTCGCCGGGCCGTCACTTGCGTCGGTGTTAAACGCCGCGAGCCTGTTCCCCGGATATGCCTCGGCTTTCCCGACAGGCGCCGTGGCGCCAGGGGAAATTGTAACGCTGTTCGGCAACGATTTCGGGCCGGCCAAGCCATCGGTGAGTTTCAGCCAATATCCGGCGCCAGTTTTGTTTGCGTCCAACTGCCAGATCAATGCGGTAGTTCCCCTTGAAGTAACCCCGGGTCTTCCCTCGTTCGTGACCGTCCAATCCGGCGGTCAAACGCTCGGCCCGCTCAAACTGCCGGTAGCAGTTGCCGCTCCCGGAATCTTCACAACGAACCAAAGCGGGAGTGGCCAAGCCGCGATTATAAACCAGGATTCCACCGCAAACTCGCCTTCCAATCCGGCTGCGCGGGGTTCCATCGTCTCCGTCTATATGACTGGCGCGGGCGCGCTGAATCCATTCATCGCCGATGGCTCACTCGGGCCGCTGATGCCTCCATTCCCGGCGCCGGTGGCAGGCGTGAGCGCGACCATCGGCGCAATAGACGCCCCGATCCTGTTCGCGGGCCAGGCGCCGGGTCTGATAGCTGGAGCCACGCAGATGAATATACAGGTGCCACAGAATGCTCCGGTGGGCGCCGCCATCCCCGTCACAGTCTATGTTGCGGGCTATGCCAGCCAGTTTCCACAATCAGTTACGATGGCGGTGCGCTGAGACTCGGCAGCCAGGTGTTTTCTCACTTTGTTTCTCACTTTGCGGGTCGGCCATGCTCCAGGCACAACGCCACAAGATCTGAAACATTCGCCTCACCGACGCACATCACCGTGTCTGCGCCGCCCCAGTAGATCTTCACCGTACCGTCCGGCTCGGCAACCGCGGCGCAGGTAAACACGACGTTATGAACATATCCCGTGATTTCCCAGGGATCTTCTGGCTGCAAGATCCATGAGTCGCTCACTCCCAGGATCTTGGCCGGGTTCAGAAGATCGTGCAGTGCCACTCCCAAGCGATAAACCGATCCGTCCATGGTCTGGAAAACGCCGTGATAAATGGAGAGCCAGCCCTGCGGCGTCTTAATGGGCGGTGCGCCGGGGCCGATCTTCATCTCGTCCCAGTGATATGGTTCCGGCCGCATGATGAGCTGGGATTCGCCCCAATAGCGGAGATCCGGCGAATAAGAAATCCAGATGGACCATGGCGCGATCTCCGAATGCGGACGGTCCAGGCGCGCGTAGAGTCCACCAAACTTTTCGGGAAAAATCACGACGTTCCGATAGTCCGCTTCGGTGATGAGAGAGAATCTTTCAACCTGGCTGAAGTCTCTGGTCTTGGCCAGTGCGATCCGCACTCCGTTGCGGGAGTAGGCGCTGTAGGTGATCAGATACTCGTCTTCGATTTGCGTTACGCGAGGATCCTCGACGCCAAATTCTTCGTAAGCGGCGAATGGGCCGTCCGGCGTCGGCGTGAGGAAAGGCGCGGGATCTACAGTGAATCGATACCCGTCGTAACTGTGCGCCGACCCGATAATCGATCGCCCGGTGCGCAGATGAGAACGGAACAGCATGACGTACTTGCCCTGATACTTCACTACCGCGGCGTTGTGAACCGTTTCCACGGGGTAAGGAATGTCGGATTTGGTGAGAATTGGATTCTGGCTATATCGCCGAACAATATCGCGTTTCATGCTGCCTCGTCTCTTCCATCTCGAAAATTGACGCATAGACGCGTTCATACGCAGCGACCATGGTGTCCACTGAAAAATGATCCTGAACGCGTCCGCGGCAGGCCGCTCCGTCGATTTCGGGAACCCGTTGCAGCGCCCGCACAGCCTCATGGACGTTGTTCACCAGAAAACCGGTCCGCCCGTCTTCAATCACCTCGCGGCAGGAGCCGAGATCCATGGCGATCACCGGCACGCCGGCGGCATTGGCTTCCGCCAGCACCAGCCCGAATCGCTCCGGGATGGTATTCAAATGCAGCAGAGCACGGGCGCGTCGGAACAACTCATTCTTGCCGGACACGTCCACCGGACCGATGTAGCGGATGGTTTCGTCGAGGTACGGTTCCACCTGTTCCCGGAAGTAGGCCTGATCCTGGATTATGCCGGCGATGAGCAATGGCACTCCGCTCATCCGGGCCACTGCGATCGCCAGATGGACGCCTTTGTCCGGGTGAATGCGGCCGAGGAAGATAAGATCTCCGCCTCGAGATTTCTGCAGCGGGTATAACGAAAGATCAATTCCGTTATAGACGGTCGCCAGGTAATTCAGTCCCGGTGCGCGATCGGAGTTACTGATCGAGACGAAATATCCATCACGATACTTTTCGTACACCGGCATGATGCTGAGCGATGAGAATCCGTGAATGGTGGTGAGCACGGGCGTCTTCACCAGACGCGTGTAGGTCAATGCCATGAAATCGTAATGGCTATGGATCAGGTCAAATTCCCCAGCGTGCTCGAACGCTTCGGATATGTGCAGGTATTCAGACACTTTCGGATCGGCGGTCGAATCTTCTTCATAGCCGCGATCCACCACCGCGTGCAGGCGCGCGCTAGTCACGGAATCCTGGCTGGCGAACAAAGTCACATCCCAGCCGCGCGCGACCAGGCCTTCGGTGATGTTGCTGGCCACGGTCTCCCACGCCCCGTACTTGCGGGGAGGTGTCCGCCAGGCCACGGGTGACAGCACCGCGATTTTTTTGTTGGGAATGATCATACGCGTTTCACTCGGTGCTTCTCGTGTGGTCCTCGGGTTGGCAGGCGAAAGCGCCTGCCCCACGCTGGATCGCAGGTGTCTCGCGTGGGGCAGGCGCTTTCGCCTGCCAACCCCGCGTCGTCAACGGAGTCGGTGCGTTGATTCAATTCATGGCTCCCAGCACATCAGCCAGCGCGACAATAGCGAATCCTGTGGCCTGATCCGCCAGACCGTAGGGAATAATCAGTTCGCCCTGGTGGAGCAGCGCGCCGCAAGTATAGACGACATTAGGAACGTAGCCCTCCCGCTCTTTCTGATTCGGACTCAGCAATGGCTCCCGAAGCCGTCCAATCACTTTAGAAGGATCGTCGCGATCCAGCAGGAACGCCCCGATGCAGTACTTGCGCATGGGGCCTACGCCGTGGCTAAGCACCAACCAGCCGGCGTCAGTATCGATCGGCGATCCGCAGTTCCCAAGCTGGACCAGTTCCCAGGGAAACGCCGGCGTAAGCAGCGCCGTGTATTCGTTCCAGAAGTGGACGTTATCGGAGAACATGAGGTAGATGTTTTCGTTGTCCTGCCGTGAGAGCATGGCGTAGCGCCCGTCTATTTTTCGAGGGAACAGCGCCATACCTTTGTTCTGCGCGGCTGGACCGTTCAAGGTGATAAATCGGAAGAAGAGGAAATCGGACGTCTCCACCAGCTCCGGCATCACCACCATGCCGTCGTAGGCGGTAAATGTTGCGTAATAGCTGTGCGTGTCATCCTCTTTTTGGAATCGAACGAACCGCGCGTCTTCAATGCCGTTGCGCTGCGAAGGAGTGGCTGGGAAAATAATGCGCTCCGAAAGTTTCTGATCGGGCTGGAACTGGACCTCATAGTTGGAACGGGCCAGCATCCAGATGCCTTGCGATTCTTTTTGATCCGCCTGCGACATTCCATCCGGCAGGCGGAATTGTTCAGCTTGCAGGCTGGCGCGCAGGTTCTCCAGCGTGAACGAGACCCCGAGTCTGTTCAAAACCCGGCGCGTAAATTCGCGAGTCAATCCGAGTTCGCTGAGTTTTCGCTCGAACAACCCCTTCTGATAAAGCAGGTTTGGTACCTGCGTAGGCTCGGTCAGAAACCCGCTAGGTGTTATCACGTCGATTCGATGATCGGCATGCAGAATGCCGGTTCGAAACGTGATGGAGGAGATGTGCCCTTCCCCAGTGGCGCGCAGGCTGAGGACGAAACGCAAAGCCCCCGCCGGCAGTCCGGTCTGATCGGGATGCGGAACGATAGACGGATTGAACAACGCCGCGGCTTCGAGCGAATATTCGGCCAGAAAATAAGAACCGATCAACTGCCGCCGCGGCTCCGTGAGTTCCTGATCGGCCTGGAAGGTCTCGCGGATTTGCTCGAAGCGTTTCAGAAAGACGCCGGGGAGATTTTCGTGGCGCCGGCAGAAATCGGCCGAGATCTCTGCCAGAAGAGGCGCCACCCGCTCCTCCGGAATCGCCAGGATTCGATTGATGATTCTAGCGGTCCTTTCAGAATCGCCGGGGCTAAAAGGCCGCAACAGGACGCGCGACGGGTCCGGCCGCAGAATAAGGGAGGTGCGCCGTATGGGAATCGACATTACGCTCCAATGGCGATGGGCTCCTTAAAACTGGCCACCATGTTCTGCGCCAGCCGCATTTCCGCCAGGGACAGCAGGAACGCCAGCGTCGACTCGGCGCCCTGGTTGCCATTCACGCGGTCCACGTGCAGTCCATCGCCACAGCCCCCGCTCTCGGCCGAATACAGTTCCAAGCCCAGATCGTTCCAACCGATAAACCAATCGAAAGCTCGTTGCGCCTGCTCGAACCACCAGATGTCCGAAGTGGCTCGATACGCTTCCAAACAAGCCGAGGCCATCGCTTGCGCCTCAATGGGCTGTTGGTCAAATGTGGCGCGCGCCCCGCCACGCCGGTAGAAACCATTGCTTCCGATCGGCCGGAAATGACCTTTCTCGGAGGTTTGTATTTCGTTCAACCAGCGCAACGCCTCCAGGCCGCGTTCGAATACCGCTGCTTGACCGGTTGCGGATCCGCTCAGAATCAGGGCGTGCGCCAGCTTCGCGTTGTCGTAGGACAGTTCCTCTTCAAACCAGCGCCAATCCGGGTGCGAGCTTCGCGCGAAATGATCCATGAGCCGGCTGGTAAGGGTCTCCCGTGTCTGGTTGACCAGGCTGTCGCCCGAGAGGCGCCGCAGGTATTCGTGAATGCCGATCAAACCGAAGGCCCACGCCCGCGGCGAAGTCAGCTCCATCACAGACGGCAGCGCCTTCGCAAAGAGCTGGCCGGCCATCATCTGAAAGCCGCGGAACGGCGAGCGTCCTACCCCGATGCCGAGAGCCCACAGCGCCCGCCCCTGGCAATCGTCCGAACCCTGAGTGTCCAGCCAGCCCCGCTCAAAGCTCATGTGGTTGTGGAAGCGTTTCGTCTTGAGATCGAACGCGTGATGTAGAAAAGCCGCGGAGGTGGTGGCCAGCGTGCGCGCGCTTTCCGGATCTTCGCCCAATTCAGAAAGCAGCACCGCCAGGATAAAGGCGCGGGCGTTATCGTCGGTGCAATAACCCTCCGAAAAATTCGGCACGCCGAAAACAGCATGCTGAAAAACTCCGGTGGAATCGGTCATGCGCATCAGATGGTCTAACTTCAATTCCGGAAGCTCTCGCGGCCGCATGTCCAGGGTCTTGCTGATCAAGGATTTGCGGGACCGCGCCGCACCCTGCAGCCGCGCCGCTTCGAAGGTACGCATGTAGAGCTGCGCGACATTGCTCCAAATCATCTCGCGCCCCAGCCGGTAAGCGTTCTTACGCATGGCATGCCGGCGCGTGTCATCACCCAGCAACGCAATCACTTCACCCGCAATAGCAGCGGCGTCGCCGAATGGCACCAGCACGCCGCGGTCATCCGCCAACAGTTCCGTGGCATGCCAGTAAGGTGTCGAGACGACAGCTTTGCCGGATCCGAAGGTATAAGCCAGCGTTCCTGAGGTGATCTGCGCTTCGTTGAGGTAGGGCGTGATGTAAAGATCCGCGGCCCCGATGAACTCCTTAAGATTTTCAAGATCCACGAAGCGGTTGTAGAAGATGACGTTCTTTTCGATCTTGTTCTTCTTGGCCAGAAGTTCCAGGCTCACCCGGTAGGCTTCGCCATGCTCGCGCAGTTCGTTCGGATGCGTGGCGCCCAGCACAATATAAACAACCTCTGGAAACTCCTTCACGATATCGGGCAGTGCGTTCAGCACGTTCTCGATACCCTTGTTCGGCGACAGCAGGCCGAAAGTGAGCAGCACCACTTTTCCCTCGACACCGAACTGGTCTTTGAAGTAGGTCGGGTCGACGAAGCCCACGTCTGGAATGCCGTGCGCTATCAGATCTATCTTGGCCGGGGGTGCGTCGTAAATCTCCTTTAGCATGGTCCGTCCGCGCTCCACCATCACCACCAGCCGGGTGGACAGTGAGATCAATTCCTGCATCACGCGCCGCTGGTCCGGCCGGGGATCGCGCAAAACAGTATGCAGCGTGGTGACTACCGGCATTCTCAATTCGCGCAGAAACGCCAGAATATGGCCGCCGGCGGGCCCGCCGAAAATACCAAATTCGTGTTGCAGGCAGACGATGTCGACATTGCTGATGTTGAGGAAGTCGGCGGCGCGCAGGTAGGACGACAAGTCCTGCTCCTCAATCTCGAAGCGAACCACTTCCGGATACTCGTAACCGCCCGGGATGTCGTTGACGGACACCGCCAGGCACTGGCTTTCCGGATGCGCGCTGGCCACGGCGGCCAGGAGGTCGGACGTGAAAGTGGCGATTCCACACTTGCGCGGCAGATGGTCGCCGACGAAAGCAATCTTGCGGACTTTGGGAGTTTCCTTGATTATGATTTTCATGCTCACTGGATCCTTTCGGCACGAACGATAAACCGATCGGGAGCCGCACCCACGAAGTAGAACGGATGACAGGTGATGAGGGTCAGTATTTCGTTTTGGCCGGGTTCCAACACCGAAACATTTTCCGGACTTACCACCTGGGTGGACAGAACGCGATATCGGTACTCACCGTTCAATGTAGTGAGCGTGACGATGTCATCCGGACGTATATTCCGCAGTGGCCGGAAGAATGTATCGCGGTGCCCGGTGAGGGCCATGTTGCCGGCCTGGCCTGGCAGCGAAGTACCCGGAATATGACCCACCGCGCGTCTCAATGTCCGATGGTCGTCTCCTTCCACCACCATTACCGAGAGACCCAGACGCGCAATTTCCAGCCGGCCCAATAAACCCCGCTGGCTTCTGAGCGCGACCGGAACCGCTACACGTTGCTCACGCAGCCGCTCGAAATGACTGCTCTCCCGCCGTTGGAAAAGCCAGGCGTCGGCCAAAACAAACGCGGCATATCCCAACAGCAGCGCGGCGCCGCAAAAAAGAGCGCGTTGAACCCATACCAGAGCTGTGCGCAGCGTAGCCTTTGGCACCAGCAGTCTCATTTGGAATCGACGCCCTTCTCGACCGCGGCGGGAGCCCGCGCAATATAGCCGGAACGCGTCCGCACCACCAGCTTGCCTTTGCCGGCCGCCCGCGCCACCACTCGAACGGTGCGAAAGGCGCCTTCCCGTCGAGTATTGCTGGCGAAATATCCCAGCGTGTATTGATTGCGAATATCATGGGCGATTTGCCCGCAAATCTCCACTACATCGCTCAAATGTTCTGGAAAGAAAGCTTCGCCGCCAGTGGCCCTGGCTAGCCGATCCAGCACTTTCGGATTCGCATCTTGATCGTCCGGCTCGAAAAGGCCGACGGCATAAATGATGGCGTTGGATTGTCCCGCCAGCTCCAACACTTGCGCCAGGCGATGAACGCTGGCGGTGTCGGCGCCGTCGCTAATGATAATCAGCACCTTCTTGTCGCGGCTGCCGGCCTGGAAACGTTTTAGAGCTTCGATGATGGCGTCATAGAGAGCCGTTTGGCCGGTGGCCGGAGCTTTCCAGATGGCCTGCTCCAATTCATTTGCGTCAACGCTGAATGGGATTCCGTCCGGCAGACCCAGCGAGACCGTTTCATTGAAGTTCACCACGAACATTTGATCCTGCGGGTTGCTGAATTGCACAAAGGTCCTGGCGCCGGCGGTCACCTCGGCCAACTTCGTCCGCATGCTTCCGCTATGGTCAATCAGCAATCCGGCGATCACCGGAATATCTTCGTGCCGGAACAGCTTGATCTGTTGCGGAAGCCGGTCTTCATAAACTTCGAAATCCTGCGCCAGTAGATCGGGAACATAATGCCCTTGGCGGTCATGCACGGCAATGGGTAGCACCACCAGGTCAACGTCCACGGCGATCCGGAAGGCGGCCGGTTCCGGAATGCCTTGTGCGGCGCACAGCACGCCGCTCAGAAGAATCGCGAGAGAAACCTTAAAGCACCGGCTCCCTGAGAAGCCGTGAAAAAAATCGGCTAAGGCACGGACTCCCTCACGGTCGCCGCTCGGTAACGCTCTCTCAACATGAGATCTTCTTTCCGAGCCGCGAGCGTAAGCGACCGGTGCCCTTGATTTTTTCACGGCAGATCCATATTCGCTGCGGCTTCAGCAAGCCTGGACTAAGCGATACTGCGGTTGCCACATGGCGTCTTGCACTTGCTGCACGATGTCCACGAATTCGACACCGGCCAGGCCTTCTTGCACCGCTGCTTCTGCAACCGCCACTGCCACTGTCGCGGACACCCCGCGCAAGTTATCGATATGCGGCAGCAGCGACGCGCCGGGCTGGCGCACGGTTACCATGCTCGACACCGCACTGGCCGCCGCAGCGAACATACCCTCACTGATACGCCTGGCTTTGGAAACGATGACGCCCAGGCCAAGCCCCGGGTAAAGCATGGCGTTATTCACCTGGGCCACCACATACGTCACGCCTTTGTACGTAACCGGCGCGAACGGGCTGCCCGTGGCCATCAGCGCGCGCCCATCTGTCCATGCGATCAAATCGGCGGGGTTCGCCTCGGATTGCACCGGCGGATTTGACAATGCAAAGATAATCGGCCGCTCCGCATGGGACGCCATTTCCTTTACGATCGCTTCCGTAAACCCGCCCGAGACGGTGGATGCGCCGATCAGCATGGTTGGCGACACTCGCCTGACCACCTCTTCCAGGCTCAAACCGTTTCCTGGCAGGTCATGCTTCCAACTCTTGCTTTCAGTGGCTGAGCGAGCATAGGTGGCTTGATAATCGTGCAGTTGACCGGCCAGGTCTGTAGTGAGCAGTCCCTGTTTGTCCACAAACCAGAATCGTCTGGCCGCATCTTCTTTCGAAAGCCCTTCCCGCACCATGGCGTCGCGAATCTGGTCGGCGATTCCGATCCCTGCGGTGCCAGCTCCAAAAATGACTACGCGCTGGTTGCGCAGGGGTGTCCCGCAAACACGCACAGCGGAAATGGCCGCGGCCAAGGTGATCGCGCCGGTGCCCTGCATATCGTCGTTGAATATTGAGACCTGGTCGCGGTATTTCTCCAGGATCCGCCGCCCATTGCCGGGCGCGAAGTCCTCAAACTGCAGCATGGCTCCCGGGAACAGCTTGCTCACCGCTTTGACGTAAGCTTCGATGAAGGCGTCGTACCGCTCTCCGCGTATCCGGGCGTGCTGGTTCCCGATATAAGTTGGATCCTCCAGCAGACTTTCCCGATTGGTGCCGACATCCAGCATCACCGCGATCCCGCGCGCGGGATCAATGCCGCCGGCCGCGGTATAAATGGCCAGCTTTCCGATGGGCACCTCAATGCCGCCTACGCCCCATTCGCCGATTCCCAGAATTTGTTCGGCATCGGTGGCGATGATCAGATCGATATCGCCCGGGCCCGCGCCCAGGCTGGTGAACGCGTCCTCGATGCCGTCCGCATGGTCAATAGACAGATACACGCCTCGTGGACGGCGGCACTCATGATGGTATTGCTCCATGGCCATTCCGACGGTCAGATTGTTGACAATCGGAATCATTTCGCGCAGGTGCTCTGAAAACAGCCGGTAAAACAACACCTCGTTGCGGTCGTGCAACGAGGTGAGGTAAATATTTTTACTCAACGCATCCGGCAGCCGTTCGTACTGGATGTAGGCGCGCTTGACCTGAGCCGCCAAGGTGCTGATTTCCGGCGGAAGCAAACCAACGAGGTCCAAATCCCTGCGTTCCTCCGTGCTGAAGGCCGTCCCTTTGTTCAACAACGGCGAATTGAGGACGGCCAGCCCTCGGGCTTTGGTCTGGTGACAACCGTCCCCAATGTCCCGGCGCTTGGTCACAGGCGCCAGTAACGGAATAACTCTCTGTCGCATGGCTGCTATCTGCTCTCCTTCACCGTGGGGCAGGCGCTTCCGCCTGCCGACCAGTTTCTCAGCGAACCCGGCTGGCTACCGCCCGGACAGCAAACGCGCCACCCAGCGACAACAATCCGAACAACCCAATCAGCGGCATAGGACTCGCTGTTTTCGGCAGCGCGGCCGGAAGTTCCGGCGCGGTTGGCGCGGCTACTTCGGCCTCGGCCGGTGGAGGCGTCACCACTTCGGCTACAGCTACTTCTTCTCCCGTTGGCTTAATGGCCATGACGGGCGCTTGCTTCAGTTGCACAACCACCGGCTCATCCGGGGACTTCACTGCTACGGCCACTTCCGGCGTGATTTCAGCGGGCGTAAAGAGCACGATCTCCTTGGTTTCCTTGGCCAGCTCGATTGCTCTAGCCTTCGGATAGACAAACTCCTCGCCCCAATTTCTGCCTGGGTAGAACCATGCCCGAAGCGCTTCCGGCTGGCCTGCCGGTCTTTCCCTAAAGGTCATCACCGTCTTGCTGGTCGCTCGTAGACGATAGTTTGGGATGGCCAGAATGGTAGCGTACACCGTTAATTCGTCCCGGCTGAAAATCTGGACGATATGGCGGTCGGACTGAGAGTCAAAAATTTTAAACACATAAGTGCCGGCCGGCAGCACTCCCCATCCCGCCAGGTGAACACCTGGAATCTCCACGGGGGCGCTAAAAGTAACGACGGTCTTTCTGTCAGACTCGTCCGCTTTGGCGCTGGGTACAAACAAAGTTCCCGAAAGTGCCAGGCAAAAAACTGTTGCTGCTGCTGTTCCGAATAATTTCACTGCGTTTCTCCTTTGCTCACGAAGCTCTAAGAGCATTCCCTGGCCCATCGGCGCGCCGACCCTGAAATAGCGTTATTACAAGGCGGCGAAGCTCAAAAAGCGGGATGGTAATGGCTGGGCGGGCTGACCGTGCGGGGTCAAATGACCGAATGCGGTCAAAAGGTACGCAAAACAATAAGGGCCGGTCTCGGTGAGAGACCGGCCCTGAATGAAGTAAAATGCGCAATCTTACTTCACTGCCACGGGTGCCGGCCTGATCTCTAGGCCAATCATGTCACCCGAGACTACCAGTTCTACCCTCCGATTTTGCTGCCGTCCGGCGGCGGTGTCGTTAGACGCCACCGGCTCGGTCTTGCCAAATCCTTTCGCCGTTACCGATTCCGACGGAATCCCGGCGCCGGTCAAATAGTCGCGCACCGATGTGGCGCGATTTTCCGAAAGCGTCTGGTTGTAGTCGTCGGTGCCGACGCTATCGGTATACCCCTCCACTTGCATGCGCAGCCCTGGGTGCCCTTCCAGAATTCCGGCCACCCGCGCCAGCTTCTCGCGCGCCGCCGGCCGCAGTGAAAACTTGGCGGTGTCGAACAAAACGTCGGACATATTGACAATCAAGCCGCGCGCGGTATCGCGAGTGTCGAGGATTGCATTGAACTGCAGCAATAGCTGCGCCCGCAATTGAGCTTTGTCAGCCTCCGCTTGCGCCTTTTCCGCAGCGGCGCGGTCGAGATCGGCCTGCGCCGCGGCTCTTTGTGCGTCGTTTTCCCGCTTCAAGCGATCGGCCTCGGCCTGAGCGGCCACCAGCTGCGCGTTATTGTCGCGCTTCAGGCGATCCGCTTCCGATTGCGCCGCGGCCAGCTGCGCATCGCTGGCCAATTTCGCCCGGTCTGCCTCCACCTGTGCAGCCGCGGCCTGCGCCTCATGCTCCCGTGCCAACCGCGCGGCTTCCGCTTGCGCTGCTATTCGCGCGCGCTCCGCTTCTAGCCGCTCCCGCTCCGCACGCTCGTCACGATCCACTCCCGCCTGGCGCTCGTTCGCCAACTGCTCCTCCTCAATCTTCTTGATGGTGATGATCCGCGCGTCTTCGGCCATTTGTACCGCTTCACGGGCTACGGTTCCAATCGGCTTGCTGCCTGCTCTTCCCTGCAAATAGCCTTCGGCGTTCTGAAGCCCGTCCAGGGCCTTCTGGAAGGTATCCGCCGCATATCTCTGAGCCCCAATCCAGCGGGCAATCTGCACCGCGTTGCGCGCCTCATAAAGCTCCAGCGGCACCTTGCGATCCAGCACGATCGGCCGGATGTCGGCGGGACTAACGTTTAGCGTGTACTGGCCCCGCGGTAACAGCTCATACTTTGCGTCCAGTTCTTCAATGGTTCCGATGGTGTCGTGGCGGAAAAAATTCTCCATCACCACCACGTCGCTCGGCTGAGTAACCGCGAAATAGGGTTCCGCGGTGATAATCAAACCGAAAGATTGTAGCTCGGTGGTGGCGTCCAGCTTGCTTTTGCCGTCCTTCAGCAGCACTTCGCCGACGTTGGTCGCGCGACCCTCCGGCGTGATGGCCCACATCACATACGTTAGATATTCCGGACCATACTTGGTGGCTGGATCGAGCTTCTGCATTTCGGCATCGATCTTGATCACTCCCTGCTTGCTCTCCACCTTGGCTTCGCCGATGGCCTGCGGCATTAGCGCCGTTCCTCGAAAGCCGATTCTGGTTGACCCGCTGCGGTGATTGTAGTTGATAGCCTTGGTGGTCCGAGCTACGACGGTCACCCGATAGATAGGTACCGACCCGTCGGCCACTGGATCCGTTGAGGTTGAGGTCGGGTTCGGAGCCTGCGGCGCCTGTGCGGCTAAAATCCCACAGGCGAGTAGAAATGCGCTAATCGTCTTCATATTTGTGATCCTTCTTTCATTGCAAAGTGGCGCAGGCGCTTTCGCCTGCGTCCTAACCCTTGCTCTTACCGAATGTCAATCTTGAGAACTGCGTCTGAATGTTCGTGGCGCCAGTTCCAATAGTTTTGTTGATCGTTTTCCTTTAGCCCGGAAAACTCGCGATATTTGCGATGGTTCTCTTTGGCGTAAATGCGATACGCCTGATCCTCATGATTGTTCCATTCATGATCGTCATTGTGTTTTTTGTCATGGTAGCTGCGAGGGGTATCTTCGGCTCTCGCCGCTACGGGCGCTATAAGAGCGGCGCCCAGCAAAGCCACGCAGAAAAAACGGGAAGTGATTGTTCTCATGCAGCCAACAAGAGCAATCGCATGGCCACCACCAAGCCACCACATCATTGCGTGGTCCGGGTGTTAGCCACGCCAGCGCCCGCCGCTTTCAATTGATCCAGCTCCTTGATCACCTTCGTCCATTCCAGACTGTCGCTCTTGGTGGAGACCGGCGCACTCAGGTCTCCGTAGAACGCCAGAATATCGAGCCGAAGCTCGGGTGGCATGTCCGCGTAGTGGCCGTCCAGTTTGTCGAGCAATTGCGCATACGCGTGATCGCCCAGCCTATAGCCTCCCGCAGCCGTAACTTCGCCTACGTCGAAATTCTCATTGGGCAGCTTCAACTGGTCCGCCTGCAATTCGGAAAGTAGCTCCCGATAACGGTCCAGCGACGCATTAAAGCTAGCCATGAACAGCTTCTCAACCGCGGGAGTTGGAACCTCAAACCGCAAATCCCTGGACTTGCCCACTCTGGGCAGAATGCGGAAAACAAAAGCCAGTAGCCTCGAACGGAATCCGGGCCGCTCGTATTCCTTGCCCCATTCCTTCTGATAACTTGCGCCTGACAGATTGTACAGAAACCTTTTTCGAGTGGCGCTGGGCGTATCCTTGATGATCTCGGACTTCTTCATTTGCCAGGCCACTCGAGTCAGACCCGGAACGGTGGAACTCACCGCGTGGCGATAGGATCCGATAGCCAGTGTGACGCTGGTGAATACGTCTCCCAGTTTCAATCCATAGGTATCCAGAAACGCCCGCTCCAGCAGCGGCCGGGCTACCTGAAAGCCGATGAACCCGTGATAACTCTCGGGTGCGTAATGGCCCTGTGCCACCTGCAGCACGTCAAAAGACAGCTCCGTCTTGACGTGCGAGAGCGCATCGTCGGCGTAGGTCACGCGATCCCCGAATTGCGTCCGAAGCTTGGGATAAAGCAGCGGGACAGCCAGATTAGTTGCCATGCGATGGCCGGTGTTGTCCGCCGCGTAGTGCGCCAACGCCCCCAGAGCGAAGGCATACTCGTTAAGGTCCTGCGATTCGCGAATCAGGTTGAGCACAAAGTCGCCGCTGCGGACGTAGTGCGTGAGATCGGTGAATAACTTCGATCCGAACGGGTAGTAACCCATGTCCTGAATAATGCTGCCGCCATATGCGTAGGCGTGTGCCTGCAGCAGTTGTTCCGGCGTGGAATCCGGAAATCGTTTCAGGAGTTGCCCTTTGATGGAGGTGTCCCAGGTGGAATCGATGATCGCTTCGTGAGTGAGAACCGAGTACGAAAACGCGTACGGAGCTGCCAGCACAAACATCAGAGTCAACGCCATCGGACTCGACACCGCCAGACTCAACAATGACCGCCGCATAATAGATCTCAATTCGGTTTAGATTCCGGCCACTGGGACGGCTGGCCTTTTTTCATCGGCACGCCCTGCCGGATTTGAAACCCGGTGTGGTCCAGCCAGGTCACCAGATAACACGACGGACAAAGCCTCAGCTGGCGCAGCGGCAGATCTTCCACCGCGATGTCGATCGGCTCCATCTCAGTCCCGCATTTCGGACAACCCTCGTCTCCCAATGCGAGGCTGGCGCGCTTATCTCCGGGATCGAAGTTGTTCCGCGGCATCGAACCAATCTTTCTCGGCGGAGTTCTCGGGACACCCCTTCGCCCGCCAGAGTTCGTGAGCCAAGGCCGCTATCTCGGCATGTCCGAATAATGAAACACCATGCTGATTGGTGGCCTTCTGATGCACCTCCTGCGTATGCCGATAAGCTTCCAGTGAGTGCTCCAGAGCTTGCCTGGAACGCTGCTGTCCGGTCTGGCGATCCTGTTTGCCGTGATCCTCGGCGCCAGTCCGGTGGGCGTGGGCGGCAAGGTCGTGCAACTCGGCCGCCCGCTGATGATTTTCGTAATGGGATCCGTCGTTATAACGCGTGGACATCAAAATTTCTCCATCTGCCCGGATTTATTGTGGGCTTTTTTGGCAAGCTCATAGGCGCGATCAGCATGCTCCACCGCCCGTTCCGAATGCCAGTTGCCGGCATCGTTGTCACCCTTCTCGTTGTGCTCGGCGGCGGTACGGTGAGCGCGTGCCGCCAGTTCATGCTCTTCAGCGGCCTGACGGTGCAGTTCGTGCATGAATTTTCCTTTCGGAACCTTCTCCTTTGAAGTACATGCGGGCAACGCACCGGAGCCTTAATGGCCGACTCGAAAGCTGCTGATGTTGCCCCACAGTCCGACAACTTGCAACACCCATATCCCAACGGCCACCACAACCACGACGTTGAGAATCGACTTGATGCTGGACGCCATGGGGATGTAGCGATTGATCAGATACAACACCACGCCTACAATCACCAGTGCGATCACGATGTTTATCAGGGGCATGTCATTTCCTCTGCCTCTTAGGAGGCAATCCGTTGCCCAATCGCTGTGGACCGCTGCGTCAGTGTCAAACTTCGAGAACTGCGCTGAACCATTGACCGCGACGCGTCATGTGACCATCAGTGGTCAAAAGGGAACAGCGCTGCAAAGGATGGGTTGGTACTATCGGATGCCGTATGACTTACCTAAAATATGAGATCGGTTCAGGACAAGTTACGAAAGTAACCGCCGATGAGATCCTGCGATGGTTTGAGGCTTGTTTTCAGACGCCAGGCGACGTGTGGGAAAGAATGAATCAGAAGGATTTTTTCTTTGGCTCCCGGGAGCGCATCTACGCCAATGAGAAAAGCGTCAAGCAACTCGGGCTGACCTATTTCGACGGCGGACCTTACTTCGTTCGTCCGGCGGCGCTTTAACATCGCCGGGAGAGCTTTCGTCTTCAGCGCCGCCAAACAGTTGCGAGTTGGGTTTAGACCGTAGTCACTTCTCGAAAACCTTCTTAATCTGCCCAACCTTTTTCTGGACTTTGCCGCTCAACTCTTCCGCTTGGCCTTCGTCCGCCAGGTTCGGGTTGTTAGTGGCTTGCCCCACTGTCTGCTTCAGTTTGCCTTTCAATTCGTGGATCTTGCCCTGGACTTGGTCCGTTGTGCTCGATTTCATGTGTTCTCCTTTATGAGCTAGAGTACGATGCTGACCGCGATCGCGTCGCCTGGATCTCTGCGGTTGTACAGATAGTATCCGTTGTCGTAGCCAACGTAAACATCGTCGGTGGCGTACCAGTTCACCGCCCAGCTTTCCGGCCATGGATCAACCATCATGAACCAAAAGCCGTCTTGCCGGAAGCGTGGAAACCCGCCAACGATAGTGGGTTCGCCCGAGATACGGAACCAGTGCTGATCGCCGAAATCGAGAGTGAAAGTGGCGTCCGGAATGTAGTAGCCGCCGTAGCCTCCGCGCTCAGCCCAAGTGCGATGCTGGGATTGCCACGAAGAAGCTCGGCCCTGCTGCCAGGAGCTGTTCCCCTGCCATCCGCCGCCTTGTTGCAGCCATCCGCGCTGCTGCTGCCAGCCGCGCGCCTGTGCTTGAGTCCGCTGCGGGACAGCATTCGTTCCCTTTGACTGCACGGAGCGGGCCTGTTGCACTGGCTTTGCTGCGGGCTTCGATTCACGCGTCGCGCGCTGTCCCGCTGGCTTAGCCTGTTGCTTCGGTTCTTGTTTGGCACGCTGTGCCGCCGGCTTAGCCTGTTCCTTCGGTTCTTGTTTTGCACGCTGCGTCGCGGGCTTGGCCTGTTGCTTCGGTTCCTGCTGAGCGCGCTGCGTCGCGGGCTTAGCCTGCTGCTTCGGTTCCTGCTGAGCGCGCTGCGGTGCCTTTTGCGCGGGCTTGGCCTGCTGCTTTTGTTCCTGCGGTGCCTTCTCAGGCTTAGCTTCTTTTTCCTGTTCCTTCTGTCCGTACGCCACGGCAGCAGTTCCGAAAACCAGGAACAAAGCTGCCGGGCTAACCATTCCGGCGGTGAAAAAGCGTTTCATGTTCATAAACCTCTCGGAGTCATGGAGAGCACTTGGTTGGCCGTTGGGCAGGAAAGTCTGGCGTCCAGCGTGCAATAGCGGAGTTGTGCAAATCCGAAACCTACTAACTCCACGCCGATCTGCAGTGCGGCTCCAAATTCTGCCGGCGGTATCCATGTCGGGATTGGCTCTGACTCTGCTAGCCGTGGTGGCGGGCGCTCTCGGTGTGTGGCGTCTGGGCGTGGACCCAGGCTGGACCGGCCCGTTCTTCATAGCTGGCGGATGGCTCTCTCGCTATCAGTTGTGGTTCGGGTTGGCCATCACCGCGCAAACCTCCGCATTCATCCTGAATAGGTGGGTAGCGAAACAGGTTATAGACTTGCCGGCGCTGGCGGCGTAATTAGGAGACATACCATGACAACTAAAGAGCTGAAACATCTCCGAATCACTCTGGAGGCCCGCGAGACTGAATTGCAAACACTGCTTCGCGACCGTGAAGTAATCGCCGTGAACTTGAGCGCCGACATGCTGGACCAAATCCAGCACGCCCAGGAACGCGAAATGGCGATTGGCAACCTCGAGCGCGCATCGGCCCGCTGGAGCGAGGTGCGGACTGCACTCCAAGCCATAAAGCACGGCACTTTCGGGATCTGCCACGACTGCGAAGAGGAAATCAGCATGAAACGGCTCGCGGCTGTACCCTGGACTACTTCCTGCCTGCGCTGCCGGGAGGCTGCGGATCGTCGTCAATCGCCAATCCAGAACGTGATCGAAGAACCATTCCCGAACGCGGCCTGAACATTGACCATGGGCGGTCACTTGACCATATATCGTTAACCACCAACGCGCTTCTTCCTCCCAAGCGATCTCGGCTCAACACCGACGACATTGGCTCTACTCGTGCACTAACAAACCGCGGAGCCAAAACTATCATGAATATTCGACCGTTATATGACCGCATCGTGGTGAAGCGGATTGACGAACAAGAAACCACGCGAAACGGCATCATCATACCGGACTCCGCCAAAGAAAAACCGCAAGAGGGCGAGGTTATGGCCGTCGGCCATGGCAAGCGGCTGGAGGATGGGAAACTGGTGGCTCTCGACGTCAAAGCCGGCGACCGCATTCTTTTTGGAAAATATTCCGGCAACGAGATCACGCTTAAGGGCACGGAGTACATCATCATGCGCGAGGATGACGTTCTCGGCGTTCTGGATTCTGCCGGCAAAACGGCGAAGAAAGTCGCGTAATTCATTCGAACTCAAAAAGGAACCCATCATGGCAAAACAGATTACTTATAGCGACCACTCGCGCCAGGCCATCCTGCGCGGCGTCAACCAGCTCGCCGAAGCGGTGAAGGTGACGCTCGGGCCCAAGGGACGCACTGTGGTTCTCGAAAAGAAGTTCGGTGGCCCCACCATCACCAAAGATGGCGTAACGGTGGCGAAGGAAATTGAGCTCAAAGATCCGCTCGAAAACATGGGCGCCCAGATGGTGCGCGAGGTTGCATCCAAAACTTCCGACGTTGCCGGCGACGGCACCACTACCGCAACTATTCTGGCCCAGGCTATTTACCGCGAGGGCGTCAAAGCCGTAACCGCGGGCGCGAACCCGATGGCTATCAAGCGTGGCATCGACAAAGCCGTTGAAGTTGCGGTGGAAGAAATCAAGAAGCTCTCGAAGCCGGTCAGCGGCGACATGATCGCTCAAGTGGGACGCATTTCCGCCAATAGCGACTCCACTGTCGGCGACGTTATCGCCCAAGCCATGCAAAAGGTAGGCAAAGACGGCGTGATCACGGTTGAGGAATCCAAAACCATGACCACGGAGCTACAGACGGTGGACGGTATGCAGTTCGACCGCGGCTACCTCTCGCCGTATTTCGTAACGGACCCCGACCGCATGGAATGCGTGCTGGAAGATCCTTACATCCTGATCCACGAAAAGAAGATCAGCAACATGAAGGACGTGCTGCCGATTCTCGAACAGATCGCTCGCGCCGGCAAACCGCTGCTGTTGGTCTCGGAAGAAGTGGAAGGCGAAGCCCTGGCCACGCTGGTAGTTAACAAGCTCCGCGGAACGCTCAACGTTTGCGCGGTGAAAGCCCCCGGCTTTGGCGATCGCCGCAAAGCCATGCTGGATGATATTGCCATCCTCACTGGCGGCAAAGCCATCATGGAAGAAACCGGCATCAAGCTGGAAGGCGTTCAGTTAGCCGATCTGGGCCGCGCCAAGCGCGTCACCGTGAACAAAGACAACACCACCATCATCGATGGCGCGGGAACTCAGAAGGACATAGAAGGCAGGATCAAGCAGCTCCGGTCCCACGTGGAGGAAACAACCTCGGATTACGACAAGGAAAAACTGCAGGAGCGGCTGGCGAAGCTCGCCGGCGGAGTGGCCATCATAAAAGTCGGCGCTGCTACCGAAACCGAGATGAAAGAGAAAAAAGCTCGCGTTGAGGATGCTCTTAACGCAACTCGCGCGGCTGTCGAAGAAGGTATCGTTCCCGGCGGCGGTGTCGCGCTGCTGCGCGCGGCCATTGCGCTCGAAACGCTGAAGCTTCCCGGCGATGAACAGTTCGGCGTAACCATCGTGCGCCGCGCGTGTGAGGAGCCGGTCCGCCAGATTGTGCTCAATTGCGGGATCGAAGGCGCCGTAGTCGCCGAACACATCAAGAACCAAAAAGATCCGAACTTCGGCTTTAACGCCACCACCGAAAAGTACGAGGACCTGGTGCAGGCCGGCGTGATCGATCCCACCAAAGTAACTCGCTCGGCCCTGCAGAACGCAGCTTCCATCGCATCGCTTATGCTCACCACCGAGGCTATGATTTCGAGTCTGGTGGAGGAAGATAATTGAACAAGAGATTACTAAAGCGCCACAAGCGCCAGGTCGCGCGCTCGAAAGAACATGTGAAACTGTCCGAGCCCGACCTGCGAACACCGGAGCAGATAACTGCTGCACGGGAAGCCGGCCGTTCCGCCGGCGGCCGTCGCGGGGGTGCTCCAGCGCCGAGCGCCATGCCGTCCCTTCGAAAACACTCGGGCGCCGCCGCGCACAGCCCGGCGAAAGCGGACGCTTAGGATGTGTTATGGCTCAGACGCTGGCGCGCTGCCCCTATTGCAAATCTGTCGATTTTAGAAGTGTAGGCGTACGAAACACAGTGGAGAGAGCCATCCACTGGCTTCTTCAACCGTACCGGTGCGGACTTTGCGGGCGCCACTTTTTCCTGTTCCGCTGGCAAGCTCCCGTCGGCGGAACTGCCTAGCAACCCACAATTTGGCGGGACTGTATCAAAGAACCAGCGGGAGATCAGCTTTTCTTCAGCTCCGCGGAACGGCCACACGAAATCCATTTTCCCTAGCGAGCCTAGCGTGCTCAAATGTAATCGTGCCGCGGAGCATTGTCTCCATCGCGAAAGAAGCACCCGGCACGAATGTTCGAGTGAACGAACTCTTCCAACTCGCGGTTGGCCGGTTCGACCCCCGTCTCCCGATCCATCCTTTCAATAAATAAAGCTACTGCTCGAACTCGCGGCGGAGCTCCGGCGGAGCGCGCTCTAGGTCCGGCGGCACGAAATGGAACTTCCATTCCAGAATGGTCGATTGCGGGGGATAACATTGCCGCTCATCGCAGGCTTGAAATTTGACGACTCCAGACGCTCTGACATGGGAGCTTGAGTCCAGGCAAGAAGTTCGGAACAGCCGGAACAGCGAGGGGTCGGCCGCGCTAAGCACGGGTTTTAAGACCAACTCTCGCGTGACGCGGACATCGCCCGCGTATACCGGCAGTTCACTATCCTCGAAGGCAAAATGCCGTAGCTGCGGCTTGGGATACTCGGGCTCGCTTTGGTACCAGCACGGCGACGCGTCCATCTTCCACTCCAGGCCGTGATAGTTTCGGCCTACCTCCGGTCCATAGAAATGAAAGCCGGAAGGTAGCTTGAATTCGAGACCGATCAATAGCCGGTTTCCAAGTCCGGCGTCGGTATTGCTCGCCGTAGTGGTTATCTGGATATGGCCATTTTGCAATGAATGGCGGCTCTCGCCGGCGATTGCGCCGATTGATCGCGAGAGAATTGCGGACCCGGTGAGCCTCAGCTCGTCGGTTTCGGAGACGAACCTCCAAAGAAGCTTGCCCCGTCCGTCGATGACGAACACTGAAGGATACGCCACCCCGTAAACTGGAACATCGCCCGGCGAATCGGTGATCTGTTCCGTATTGATATCCAGCAGTGCTCCTCTGGCGTACCGCCGGTTGGCCACGCCGAACGCACGGATGACTTTCGACTCGTGGTCCGCCAGCAGCGGAAACGATATGCCCTTGCGCGAAGCGAAGTCGCGCAATACAGGCGCGCCGTCATAGCTGATCGCCGCGAGAGCGACCCCCGCGCGTTGGAAAACCGGAAGATCGTGTTGCAACTGGACCAGCTGCCCCCGGCAGTACATTCACCAATCGGCGGAGCGGAAAAACACCAGTACCAGGCCATTCGGTGCGGTTAGCGAACTGCGATCGCGCTCCTGGCCATTCTGATCTTTGA
>Ga0206832_10060_pt1 | contig 27421 bp, 30 predicted proteins | sample Alteio_BWOrgCont_74_FD_152896 | JGI IMG/M metagenome (GOLD analysis project Ga0206832, IMG submission 152896) | Enriched cells from forest soil in Barre Woods Harvard Forest LTER site, Petersham, Massachusetts, United States -... | ecosystem: Environmental > Terrestrial > Soil > Temperate forest >... | reverse complement strand
CGCCATAAAAATAAGTGGTGACGCATTGATTGTGCTAATTAACGATATCCTCGATTTGGCCAAAGTGGATTCAGGTAAAATGACCTTTGAGCAAACGCCCTTCAAGTTGGCCTTGTCTCTATCGGCCATGTTGCATTTGTTCGAAACCAAAATCCAGGAAAAGAATCTGGAGCTGGTAAAAGAGTACGATACCCGAATTCCTGAAGTACTGGTTGGAGACCCTGTCCGGTTACACCAGATTATTTTAAACCTGGTGAGCAATGCAGTAAAGTTTACCACCAACGGAAAAATTACTGTTAGCGTTAAGATGTTGAGCGAAGACGATGAAAAGGTGGCCATCGAGTTTGCTATTACAGATACAGGTATCGGTATCGCAAAAAATAAGATTGATAAGATTTTCGAAAACTTTCAGCAGGCAACCAGTGGTACCTCGCGTATATATGGCGGAACGGGATTGGGCCTTGCCATTGTTAAACAACTGGTAGAACCGCAAGGCGGAAGCCTTAATGTAACCAGCAAAATTGATGAAGGCTCAACTTTCAGCTTCATTCTCAATTTTCAAAAAACCAACGCTGAAGCCGAATTGACACCGGAAATGGTTGAGTTAGACGCTGAAATTAAGAACATCAAAGTGCTGGTGGTTGAGGACATTGCCCTTAACCAGCTGCTGATGAAAACGCTGCTAGATGATTTTGGCTTCGAGCGCGATATAGCCGGTAACGGTAAAATAGCTATCGAAAAATTACAGGCTAAAACGTACGACATTATTTTAATGGACCTTCAAATGCCCGAGATGAATGGTTTTGAAGCTACCTCATATATTCGCAATACCTTAAACTCAAAAATTCCAATCATTGCTTTAACAGCCGATGTTACCACCGTTGATTTGGCAAAGTGCAAAGCGGTTGGTATGAACGATTACATTGCAAAACCTGTTGACGAAAAGCTATTGTATAGTAAAATTGTTGGGTTGGTAAAAAAGCCCGTCGCTGTTAAGCCCGTCGAAAAGATAGAGGAGAACACCGCTACAGACAAACTGAGATGCATTGACATGGCTTACTTAACTCACCGCACAAAATCAGACCCGGCCTTAATGATGGAGATGATTTCGCTTTACCTGGCGCAAACACCACCTTTAGTCAGCACTATGAAAAAGAGCCTCAAGGAAGGGGATTGGAAGACATTGCACATGGCAGTTCATAAAATGATTCCTTCATTTTCAATCATGGGCATTAATGTGGATTTTGAAAACATGGCCAAGAAAATACAGGAGTATGCAAGCACGCAGCAACAAACCGACGGCATACCTGCCCTTGTTTTACAACTTGAAAGCGTTTGCACCCAGGCATGTAAAGAATTAGAAGAAGAGTTTAATATTATTAAAAAAGCCAACCCGTGAAAACTGAAAGTAAAATAAAACTATTCCTTGTAGATGATGATGCATTGTTTCTAAAATCACTCGAAATTGATTTCATGGAGCATGCCGATTTTGCCATCGAAACCTACCCCACCGGCGAACTGTGTGTCAAAAGTTTATCGCACAACCCCGATGTAATCATTCTTGATTACCAGCTTGACGGTATCGAAAAAGGAGCCATGAATGGAATGGAGACTTTGGATAAAATAAAAGAAGCCAATCCCGATATTCCGGTAGTCATGTTATCCTCTCAGGATAAAATTGAAGTGGCTATTAATTGTATGCATCACAAAGCATTTGATTATGTGGTTAAAAGCGAAACGGCTTTTGTGCGCCTGCAAAAAATCATTACCACTATTTTCCAATATAAAAAGATGGAAAAGGAATTAAGCTGGTACATGGATAGAATGTAATAGCCCTCCTGTTACGTTAGCATCTCTCTTCTTCTCAATCAGTGAATCTTACAACACTCAATTCTAATTGTGTAACGCTTTCATGCCTGTAAGGCCTCACCTTTGTTCTGTGAAAGTTCTTTCACAATTCAAAAACGAGAAATGGAAAAGTTCATTACAACACCGGCATTTTCCCCAATGGGAAACAAACCTTTTCAAACTGCACAGTTCAAACAATTATTTGCCAGCCTTACCGGATATGATATCATGTTTGAGGAAAGCCGCAAGGACCTTATGCTTTCAAATGCTTCAGGCATATCTCAAAAGGCAGTAAGCCAGTTGCTGCCAAATTACATTAATAAAATTATTGTTTTGTTCGAACGTAAATGATGTAACAATCAAATGCAATTGTGTAACGCAATTGCTTTACCCCCAACTACCTTTGTATCATAATAGGAACCGAAAAATTTAATAACAAAATATAAATCAACATAAAATGAAAACAAATAATCTACTCTCAGCTAAAGCCACTCTCCTTACAATACTTATATTGTTTGGTGTTAGTCGCTCATCAAATGCTTCTTCCTTTATTGCTTCATTTAGCGGTAACTGGTCAAATGCTTCTAACTGGGATGGCGGCCGACCCGGTTTCGATATTTCAAGTAACGATAATGTGGTTATCCCTTCAGGTGTTACCCTGGTATTGGATGCCGACTTAACAGTTAACGGCAACCTAACCCTAAATGGCGGCAGTTTAAACCTGAATGGAAAAAACCTTACCATTATCGGGGGTATCACTTCTATCGGTTTAGGCTCTCTTATTGGCAATAAAAGTTCCAACATCACGTTTAACGGCTTCGGCGGCGCAGGTAACCTTGTATTCGCATCCGGTAGCCAGGTAATCAACAACCTTACTATTAACATCGGCGCTAACAGTGGTATGTTTCTGGGCTCGGGCTTAACCGTTGCCGGAACACTAACACTTACCAATGGATTTCTTGCTATAGGCAATTATAATCTTCTTATCGCCGGAAAAGGAAGCATACAGGGCGGCTCTTCTTCAAGCTACGTGATGAATAATGGAACCGGTAGCTTAATGATAGCCATACCAAACAATGACATGCCGTTTGTATTTCATGTAGGCACCCAAAATAACTACGCACCGGTAGCAATAACAAACAACTCAACTTCTAGTGGTGTATTTGCAGTAAGTGCACAAGAAGGTGTATTGGCACTGGGAACCAGCGGAAATGATATGTGCGATGCTCAAAGAATGGTTAACACAAGTTGGAATGTATCATCTTCAATAGCTGATAACACCAACATTAAACTTGAACTGTTCTGGAATACTAACATGCAGGTAAACGGATTTAACAACACTCAGGCCTATATGTCGCAATATACTTCTACCGGTTGGAACACAGCCGAAGCCACCACCGCAACCCTTAACAGCAATGGCTCTTTTTCTTTAAAGCTTGAAGGTGTTACTTCATTAACCCAGTTTGCAGTATTCGGCAAAAGCTCAACCACCGGCATTAAGAATGTAGCTGCTGATGCTTCATTCAACCTTTATCCTAACCCGGCTACACAAACCATCAATATCGAAGTAGCCGCTACCACCAACTTCCCTATTTTGAAAATATTTGATGTTGCCGGCAACCAGGTTATCTCGCAACAAGTTGAAAACAACGTTACTTCCCTGGATATTAACGGTCTTAGCCGTGGGGTATACTTCGCATCACTTAACGGCGCAGCAGCCACAAAATTCATCAAAGAATAGTTCAAGTGTCAGCAATTAAGTTAGGCCGCCTTAGCAATAAGGCGGCTTTTTTTATGCGTCACGCTCAAACTAAAATGTGAGAATTATGTAACCCTTTTCGCTAATTGTGTAACAGTAGCCGCAATATAACCGCCACCTTTGTTAAGCAAGATTATAACAGGATTCCTCCCGGCATTATCCAAATAAACCCTTTCCTCATGAAGACTACAAAAATTATTGCAACCGCCGCGCTGATGCTGCTGTTGGCAGTCCAATCAAAATCGCAAAGCACCAAGCCTTGCGATAAATGGCTTACCGATTTCATCCAGGTTAACCCTAAAATGAACGATGGTGGGCGCATTGATAAGTACGTTGAATCGGAATTGCAAGGGCATACCTCGCTTAAAAATGCCACGTGCATGGTGGGCATACAGGTTTCTGTTAACTGCCTGGGCGAGTTTAGCTATCAGCAAATGGATTATCCTAACAACAAATCCCTAAAGGCCGAGTGCGCAGAGCTTCTAAAAACAACCGAAGCCATAATGAACGGAATAAAGAACCTTTCACCCGGCACTATCGAAGGTAAAAAGCAAGACTTTATTTTTAAGCTGGTAGTTAAAGTAAAGAATAACGGCAAGCCGGTTACAGAGATACTTTATTAACCGGCATTTTTGCCCGTAACACATACAGCTAACCCTCCGTAAAACTACGCCTGGATGAATGCGGCCTTATCAGGCTTCCCGGTATCCTTCGCAAAAATTTTGTAAATCTTTGTAAACTTTTACGGAAAACGTAACATATAAACGACTTGTTTTCAAAGATATAAAAACGCCGGTTCGCTAAAATTTACATCTTTTTTAAAAGTGTAAACTTTTCTGTTTTTTGCCTAAACAACCCCACAAATCTCCCGCACGTGCAACCCATCGTCGGCTTTGCCATTCCGCTGCCTCCGAAATCAAATTAAATTCTGTATACTTTAGTATACTTTTATGATTTTTATAATTTGTTATTCATTAATTATCAATCATTTAGCGGCTCAAAAAAGCTTAAAAATCAGCCACTTTTCAAGTTGTATACTTTTTGAAAAAAGATAATACTCAACTGACAGATTGTCAATCTATAAACTGCTCATTTTCACAATTTAAGTTGCCCATAAATGAGCTACCTTAGCGTGGGTCTTAGCTGGGAGGAAAACCAGATATCGTCATGTCAAACAACTAATTCAACGAAAATAACTAAATCTAAATTTTGTTATTTCGTATTATAATACAAATATAAATCACTTAGCTAAAATAGACAAGGGGTGAGGATAAGTATTCATGAAAATTTTCAGTTGCCATCCGTAAAATGCAATTGCATGGTATTTGTAAAGGACTGAAGCATTTTATCATCTGCTGGTTTTCAGGAGGAAGGCCCGAAGTGCCGATAGCTATCGGCACTTCGGGTCGGCTGTTTGACCCTTTGTGCCATAGTTAAACTTTTAGCCTGTAACCATTACCAGTATTGAGGGTTAGTTTACTTCAGTATTTCTTAACTTGACACACGTGCCTCTCGCGGGGGCACGTGAAGCGCCGGATGTATAGCTATTTGGGCCAAAAGCAAAAAAAATTCCGCCCTCAATGGATTAAAACAAAAGAGGCAGTGCAAAGATAACTTTGCACTGCCTCTTAAAAAACCAAATGATAGTTTATAACCCCGGCCAGTTGGCTATTAGGTATTAATCTAACTTCACCTGTCCATTGCCAACAAGGTAACCAGCCTGGTAAATCTCAACTTTGTAAACGCCTTCCACAGCATTATCCTGTTTGCAGTATACAAGCACTTTCTTGTTGGTTTGATTCCAGCTTATATCTGCCTTTTTGGTGTATTGCATTTGGGAACCTCCATTGGCCAATTGAAGGCTACCCGACCCCTGGTCAACTATCGAAATCGTTTCGCCCTTAGGATTGATAATTCTTACATACAAACTCAATGCACCGGTAGGCAATATTTTGTTTAGCCCTGTGTCAAAGCTAACCCGAAGGCTTTCTGTAGCCTTTGCGCGTCTAACTGCAACTTCTTTTCCGTTTTGTCTAATCTTAATTCCGCTCACTTCTACATTACTAAGCTGAAGTAATGAGCCTACTTCAACCGTCTTTGCCAATCCCTGGTTTTGGGCGCTCAGGTCGGTGGTAGTTTTCTTTTCAGTAGTCAAATCGGTCGATAGCTTTTGATTATCCTGTGTTAATTGCTGGTTTTGTGCGCTTAACTCAACTACCTTTTTTTGCAGGTCCGAGATGGATGCTTCATACTGCACTATCATCGCCTTTGCTTCCGAAAGTTCAGCTTTGGTCATTTTAGTTTTCGCCAATAAACCGGCTATTTGTTTTTTTTCATTGGCAATAGTGCTTTCATTAGCACTTACAGTACTATCCAGCTTCGTATTCTTATCTGTAATTTGCTCCAGCTCGGCGCTTCTCACATCCATCGTATCCGAAAGATTTTTGAACGTGCTGTCCAGCGTGGTTTTTTGCGCAGTCAGGTCCCCATTCTCCTCGTGGCCTGCAAACACAAAATACAGGGCAACCCCTATTATAAGTACCAGGGCCACAATAATGCCCATCATCATTTTTTTATTCCCGTTATCGTTTTGAGCGGTTTCCATTTTATTTTGTTTAAGTATTAAAAAATATAGTAGTTCTAAAAAAATTATGGTTTCAACAAGTTCACCCTAAATCCTAAGTCGGCACCAATAAAGTGCTGATACTCTCTCCAATCACCATTTGATTTATCCTGTAGGCCAAACAGGTAATAATTCGGGCTGGCAAGAAAAGTCCAGCGTCCGAACTTAAATTCAAAATTCAGCTCAGCGCCTACCGAAAACCGGTGATGTGTGGTTGTCGAAAGCGCTACCCGGTCGCCGGTAGTATTGTCAACCTTATAACCGGTAAACGAACCAAGGGCAATGCCGGGGGCCAGCTCAAAATGCGGCAGCTTTATAACTGCCACTTCAGCTAAAAAATATTGCCCCAAAAGCACAGTTTTCGAATTGTTGAAATAAGTTGTGTTCTGGTTGTTATCTATCGCCGGTGCATATGCTGTGGTTGAAGCAGCGTTTTGCGAAAAATTGGCAAGAAACTGATAGCCCAGCCTTAACCTACCAAACCCAATCAGCGCTTCAGCTTTACCATGTATCGACCATGTTGAAGTGTTTCTTGTTGCATTCACAAAGCCCGATGATGTGGTAAGGTTTTTTACCTGGTCGTTGGTAAGCATAACGCCTGCCCCGCCGCGTAAGCCAAGGTACAACTGTACCTTGCCGTACGAGGGCAAAAATGTTAGTGCCGAAAAAATGAGGATTAATATTTTGCGCATATAAATTTTATAAGGGTTTATGAATTAAGTTCTGCCGTTATTACTCATCTAGCAGGTTATACAACTCATTCAGGTTTGGCGATAAAATGATTTCTGTTCTACGGTTCGATGCACGCCCGGCATCGCTATCGTTAGCTTTTACTGGAAAAAACTCCCCTCTGCCCGATGCAATGATGCTATGGGCATTAACCATGTAATCTTTGGTAAGAATGCGCACGATAGATGTTGCCCTGGCAGTACTAAGCGCCCAGTTATCCTGAAACTTCTCTTTCCTTATAGGCACAGTATCGGTATGCCCTTCTATCATTACATTGATATCGGGTGTATTATTCAACACCTGTGCTAAGCTTCCCAAAGCTTCTCTGCCCTTAGGGTCAACAACATCGCTGCCCGATTTAAACAAAAGTTTCTCCTGTAACGACACATAAACCTTACCGTCTTTAATGTAAACGCTCAATTCATCGGCTTTAAAGTTCACCAATGCATCAGCAATTGTTTTCTTTAGTTTATTCATCACATCTTTTTGCGCCTGTATCAGGTCCTGCAAATGTGCCAGGCGCTTTGCCTGGTCAGCTATGGTCATTTTCGATTTGGAGGAAAGATTGCTCAAATCATTTTGTGCTGAGGCATTGGCGTTTTGTAGCATCTTACGCTGCTCCTGCAAATCTTTCACCGATGCGCCGCACTCCGTTAGCAAAGTATGGGTTGCCGAGCTATCGTTTTGTAACCGGTGCACCCGGCCTTCCGATGCTAATAACTTTCCTTTCGAAACGCAGGACGAAAGCGAAAGTGCCCCAATGGCAATAAGAAATATTGAGATTTGAAATGTCTTTTTCATGATTAGTTTTTATTGATTGTTTTGAATTGATTAATGCTTATGGCCTTCTTCTTTATGCTCGCCTCCGTGGTTATCATTACCATGTGATGCAGTGTATTTAGCATGTTCCGGATGATCCTTGTTTTCAAAATACTTTTCCTCGTGGCTATCGCGAATAGGATGTTGATCGTTCTGCCCTTTATACGATGCGTACTTACTCTGGTTTGTTTCATGATGTAAATACGGCTTAGGCTCGTTCATCACTACTTTATGCGCGGTGTAAAGATTAAAAGATGCATACCTGTTAGGCAAATCTGAAGCTGTTATCCAGTTGCCACCGTCCATATAAATGTATTGGTGTTGGGGCACGTAATAGTAAACACCGATATCCGGAAAGTAGTAATAGTCAACATAGTCATAACCGGTGGGGCCCCATATTGGCTGTGCACCTACATTAATGCTTACACTAACCTGTGCATCTGCGGTATTGGCCAGGAAAACACCGGTGGCCAGCGCGAATAATAAAATTATTTTTTTCATTGTTTGTTTTTTAATGATGATGATGTAATAGTGAAAACGGTAGTTCGCTTATCTGAAAGTCACTCCTATGTTGGCAAAAGTTGCTCCCCATCCTAATTCTCCAAACACAGCAACCTTGTCAAACCAATAACGAACACCAACCTGCGGGCCGCCATAAATAAAACCATAAAGGCCGCCACCTGGTCCGGTAAAAATTGCCGGACCACCACCAACGTTGATACCAGCATAAACATCAAGCCTGTCTTTAATCTGGGCTTGTGTCGCTTCAAGGATGTGGAAATTGAATTTGAAACCGATTGGAACGCCTACGACTACCGAAGAATAGTATAATCCATCAGCCCTGTTGCGATAGTACCCTGAGGCAAACAAATCAAGGCCGGTTTGCCAGCCAATTCCGATTAATCGATGCACCTTATACTCGCCTGAAATGTTAAGCGCCATGGCAACAGAACCGGCATTTCCTATCCCGTAGTATTGTGTTGGAAGAAATAATACCTGCGTGCCTCCAAGGCCAAGCGAATACATGGAGGTTCTGTCCTGGCACCAACCCTGCGCGCCGGCTTTAGGAGCGGCTGCAAATAGCAGGATGGCAAAAAAAAGTGTCTTTATTGTTGATTTCATACGTGTTGGGTTTTGGGTTAAATGATTTGAATAATTACTATGTAAAGATGGTTGAGGATGAGGCGTTAAGTGTTACACAAAAAAGTATAAGAGTTACATCATTCACACATTATAACATATTGAATAATGTTATCGGTAGCAACTTTGCTGGTGCCGGTGCTTCGTTTTGTATAAATAAAAAGGCCACCTTATTGCTAAGGCGGCCATCAAACCTCAAACCCAAGTTTTATTATTCTTTAATGAATTTTTTGGTGGTGTTGTTGTTAAGCGATACAAAGTAAACGCCTGAAGCAAAATTGCTGATGTCCAGTGTGGTCAAAGCATTTTCGATAGGTAATGAGCTGATCTGATTTCCAAGCATATCAAATACCTTTACCGATTGAGTAGTTCCTGTTTCTGGAACTGATATTTGCAATACGTTGGTTGCCGGATTTGGGAAAATGCTGAAAGTCGCTTCAGCCTTTACATCTTGTATAGCTGTTGTTGTATTTTTGTCAAACACTGCAAATGGACTAAAAGAAGTAACACCTGTTAGTGTTAACGAATAAGTCCCGCCTGCGTGCGCCGTTGCAGCAGCAAGTGCACTTGTGTTCCATGCTCCCAAAGTATAATGCGAGATGTATGCCTGTGTGTTATCAAATGCATTAACCTGCATTGAAGTGTTCCAAAGCATTTGTAGATTAACATTTACACCGGTTATAAGCGAAGAAGAAACTTCCCAGCTTGTATTAACAACCGGTTGGGTAAGTGAAAGGTCAGCGCCAACAGTTCCGCTTGCAAAAACTCCCGGATGTGCAATTACCATAAACGCTCCATTTAAAGTTGAGTTATTGGTAACGGTAACCGGTGCGTAATTAGCCAACGTACCAACCTGGTAGGTAGCTGCAGTGCCTGCATTAGCAACAGTCATGATTAAACTTCCGGTATCAGGTGTTATAACATAACTTGTTGATGAACCACCTTGCAAGCTGCCGGTAGTAGGTATAGTAAGGTTATAAGAACCGATATTAATATTGCCTTGCGCAAGTGTAAGCGTTCCGCCAACTATCACATTTGATCCCAAAGCCACAACACCGCTCGAACCAATATTTACGGTTAGGTTATTAAGTGTTTGACCCAGGGTAGCAAGTACTAATGTCCCAGCATTGCCAATTCCGTTAAATGTAATGTTAGAAGCAATATTGCCCATAATAGAACCTGTACCTGAAGCAGTAGTATTACCACTAACGGTAAGGCTCTGTCCGTTCAAACTAAGGCTGCCCGAGTTAAGTGCAAGTGTTCCCGAAACAATCATGTTCGAACCCAGCAAAATAGTTCCTGCCGCTGCAATATTTACAGTTAGGTTCCCTATTGTATTACCTGATGCATTAAGCGTTAAAGTGCCCACAGGCCCTGTTCCGTTAACGGTAATGTTCGAGTTGCTGTTGCCAATAATCGAACCGGTAGTTAAAGAACTAACCGTTCCGGCAATAGTCAGGTTATATCCATTCAGGTTTAAACTGCTTCCTGTTAATGAAAGTGCACCACCAACTATGATATTAGATGCAAGTGAAACACTACCAGCTGCGCCAATGTTAAGCGTAAGGTTATTAATAGTCTGTCCTGCAGTAGCAAGGGCAATCGTGCCTACACTTCCCGTTCCGTTAACCAATATGTTTGAAGCAACATTTCCCAGGATAGAGCCGGTAGACGCTGTATTGATTAAACCATTAATAGTAAGGCTATTTCCATTCAGGCTTAAAACACCTTGTGTTAAGGTAAGCGTACCTGCAACAGCAAGGTTCGCTGCCATTGTCAATTGGCTTGAAGCCGATGGAAGGTTAACTGTAACATTTTGTAAACCTACCAATGATGCTTCTAAGCCAATGGCTGCAGCAGTGCCGGTATACAAAACATTGTAACTGCCGGCAAGTGTAAGCAAGCCACCTGCAATACTATATGAGCCACCGGCCATATTAATAGTTGCGCTATTGGCTAATGTAATTACACCACCGGTGTTTAATTGAACCACTCCCGGATTCAATACAATCGTGTTGCTGACGTTTAGCAAAGCACCTAAAGCAAGTGTAGCCTGGCTATTGGTAAACTGGGCAACATTAATTGTACCCAACGAGGTAACCAAACCGGTTGCGCCAACCGTTAAACTGTTCAACGTAACCGATCCTGCGCCTGATAAGGTACCGCCGGTTAATGTTAAAGCGGTAGTGCCTGTAAGGCTACCGGTAACTGTTAGTGAAGCACTGGCGTTGTTAATGGTCAAGCTGTTATCAAGCGTAACTGCAACGCCAAGTGGAATAACCACTACATCGGCACCGGTAATATTAAAGCTGGGTGCTGCTGTTCCGCCCCAGGTTGTTGAACTTGACCAGCTACCTGTGGTTGTTGCCGTGTATGTAGCAGCCATGGTTGCAAGGCCCGTGCCAAGCACTAATAGCAAAGTAAGCAGACTTGTCTTTACATGTAATAAATTTGTTTTCATGTTTTATTTGAATTTAGTTTTGTTAGTAAAAAGATGATTGCCGCAAGAGCAATCTTCATACAGCAAAAGTAGACTGGTGTTGTCTTATATTGTTACACAACTATTTTTAAAAGTTACATCATTCACACATTAATTAATCGAGAGTCCTATAAATAAAAAGCCATCCATCCTTGTTACTATCAGGATGGACGGCTCTAAACTTCAACCGGGTTAACGCTGCAAAATTAGTTTGCCCGATTGTGTGATTTTACTACCCTCAATTACCTCGTACATATAAATACCCGCGGGAAGGGTGCTGGTTTCAATGGCTGTAAACTGCTTGGTTAAAGGTGTGTTTGCTACTTGTTGCCCCAAAATATTCAGCAACTTAAATTCGACAGCGTTTCTTGGTTCGGTGCCAAGTACAATGCTCAGCGAAGTTTTAAAAGGGTTGGGGAAAATGGTAGCCACCGGCGCTGCGTTTTCCGGCTCCAAAATCCCGACACCTGTTCCATTGCAACCTGCCGTCATAATGGCCGTAATTGCTGTTGTTGTTAAAGCACCGGTGGTGGTAAATGCCCTACCATTAAGCACAACACCCGTATTAAGGGCTCCTAACGACCCATTGTTGCAAACTAAGGTTCCGTTAAAAACCGAATAGTTATTCAAACCCACCGCGCCTTCAACTTTCCAATAAACATTTTTCGCCTGGGCCCCGTTTATAAGCGCTACTACGGAATAAGTGCTTGTAGAGAGTGCCCCGTTTACCTTAATAACAAAAACTGCATCTGTATTACCTTCGGCATTTAAAAAAACGGTATCGGTAAAAACGGTAGCAGCGTCAAGCAAATAAGTATGTGGTGTAAGTACCAGGTTGTTTCCAAACTGGGCCGGGTAAAGTAACTTTATGTCAACCGGCAAGGTGTTTAAATAGGTGTAAACATTATGCAGGTCCAGGGCACATTGTGCCGTGGAGGCATCAGGTATTGGATGCACTTTGCCGTTTACCATCGAAGTATCAAAACCGGTTGTTAAGCCCACGTTGGTTCCAACATCTCCGGTAACATGTGTTATTCCCGAATTTGAAACTGCTCCGTCCGAGGAAAAAATGGTATAGCATTCGGTTGATGCCAGATTAGGGGCGACCGGTCCTGTCAATACGGCACTGCCGCAACCGATAGGTGTATATGCCAGTATGCCATTAACGGTAACCGCGCCGGCAATTGAAAGCGCGCGGCCTTCAAGCGTATCGCCGGTGTATGTTTTTATGGCGGCGTTATTGGCAATAATCGTACCGCGCATGGTTGTGCCCGTAGCCATACTTACCAGGCCTTCTATTTTCCAAAATACATTGCATGCCAGGGCTCCGTTAATCAGTTTTACTTTTGACTGAGCATTGGTTGATAACGACCCATTTATCTGGAAGATGAAAACGGCACTTGCATTACCTTGCCCATCCAGGATAAGATTTGAATTAAGTGTGGCAGCGCTTGAAATGGCATAGACGCCCGCGTTAAGAGTTTGGCCATTTCCAAGTAACGGCGCGGGAAAGAACCCCGGTGTGGCTATATTAAGTTGGTGATAAGCAATCAACAAATCGGCAGCCCCATTTACACTTGCTGTATCACCATCATGCATTACACCATCAACGTTGCCAAAGCCGGTACTCGAACCATTATTAGTACCTACGTTTCCCGTAAGCCGCGAGATACCGCTATTAGTTACCGCTCCGTTGGTTGAAAAAAGCACAAAACCAGACGCACGCCCTAAAGTGGGTGTCTGCGCAAAGTTTGCATGGTACAGTAATATAAAGGCGATAGAAGCGAAACTATGGATTATTATTTTTTTCATTTTATATAGTTGAAGGGTGAGATAATTTTCATCCTTCAAAGATGGCTCCCTCTAATCCGTTAAGTATTACACAATTGTGCAAAAAAGTTACATTATTCACGCATTGCGTAAAACAGAAATGGGGCGAAGCGTTTCCACTTCACCCCATGTATATTGAGCTGCCCGAATAATCAAAGCGCTCTTCGCCCTTGTATAATATTGAGTAGAATTACGATAATTGCAATTACCAGCAGGATATGAATAAGGCCCCCGGCGGCGTAACCAATAAAGCCTATTGCCCAGCCTATAATTAAAAGTACAGCTACGATATAAAGTATGGATGTCATAATGTGTGGTTTTTAATAGTTAAAAAATAGTTTAATTATAATTTCTTATTTCTTTAAGTCATTGCCAAAGTCGTTAAATGCATCGCGTAGTTTATCCATGTCGCGGTTAAACCCCGCTTTAAATGTTACCCAATCCGAGTGTTCGGCGTCGTATCCATATAGCCTGCTCCTCAATTCCGAGTTTCTTGCTTCCAAATCATCAATTCTTTTTTTCCGGAGCCCGTCAAGCGGTGCTTTGCCAGAGTCTGATATCCTGGCTCTTATCTCAGCGATGCGCGTTTCGTTAATAGCAATTTGAGTCTCTTCATCTTTTTTAAATTGGGGATACTCGGCATTAGCTTCTTGCTTGGCATCTTGTAATTGCTCGTTAGCATTCTGCACGTTCGCTTTCGCGTCTTGCACTTTTTCGGCCGAGCTTTGGCAACTGGTTAATGTAATCGCACTTATTAGCGTTGTGATAACCGTAAAGGCAAGGAATATCTTTTTCATTTTTTGGCGTTTGGCAGTGAATACGTGATTTTAAAAGCACCGCTTGGCATATTTTGCCAAACGGTACTTTTATGGAGGGAATGATTAAAGTGCTGATATCAGGCTGTGCAATTGTTCTTTGGTTTTGCCTAATTTAATTTGAAGCTTACCAAGCATCTCGTCTTTTTTGCCTTCTTCAAACATCAGGTCATTATCGGTTAATACTGCAAATTGCTTTTTGAGTTTTCCTTTTTGCTCATTCCAGTTTCCTTTAATTTCGGTAGTTTCCATTTTTCTTGTTTTAAATCGTGAATTAATTTTCACCTCACAAAGGTCGGTTCATTCATGGTGGAAAGCATTACACAATTTTTAATTAGTGTTACATCTTTCACACATCCATGTTCCTTTTAACTCGATAAAATCACCTTCAGCGCTTTCTCCTTTGCCGCATTACCAAACGTGTCATAAGCCTTTACAATTTCCTCCAGTTTAAACCGATGAGTAATCAGCTTTTGCGGATCAAGTTTATGCGCCAATACATTTTTTAAAAGCATGGGCGTAGTAACTGTATCAACCAGGCGTGTTGTTATGGTAATATTGCGCGACCACAAAGTTTCCAGGTGCAGTGTAACGCTTTTACCATGTACTCCTATATTGGCAATATGCCCACCGGCACCAATTATGGCTTCACATAATTCAAAGGTTGCCGGTATTCCAACAGCTTCAATTGCTGTATCAACCCCTTTTCCACCCGTTATCTTCATCACTCTTTCAGTCGCATTTTCTGTGGCACTGTTAATAGTATGTGTGGCGCCAAGTGTTAGTGCAGTCTTTAACCGGTTATCATCCTGGTCTATCATGATTATAACCGCCGGGGTGTAAAACTGCGCTGTTAATAAAACGGCTAAACCTATTGGCCCGGCACCAACAATGGCAACTGAGTCTCCTGGTTTAACTTTTCCGTTCAGTACGCCGCATTCAAAACCGGTGGGCAAAATATCACTTAACATTACCAGCGCTTCTTCGTCAGCGTTTGCAGGTATCGCGTACAAACTGTTGTCGGCATATGGTATTCTTACAAATTCGGCCTGCGTTCCATCTATTAAATTACCCAATATCCATCCTCCCTTTTCGCAATGCGAGTACATAGATTTTTTACAATATTCACATTTGCCACATGAGGTTATACATGAAATTAATACCCGGTCACCAACTTTGAAATTAGTTACTGAGCCACCTACTTCCTCTATAATTCCTATTCCTTCGTGGCCAATAATTCTTCCCTCGGTAACAGTAGGTACATCACCTTTCATAATATGCAAATCTGTTCCGCAAATTGTTGTCTTCAGAATTTTTACAATTGCATCTGTTGCCTCAGCGATAGATGGTTTTGGTTTTTCCTCCCATGATTTTTTTCCGGGGCCGTGATACACTAGTGCTTTCATATTGATTGATTTGTTTTAGTTAATTTACGATGGTTGGTTTATGTAGTTTCCTTTTTAAACCGGCACATTTAGCTTAGCGGATTCCAGGTCGCCACACTCACGCCGGTTGGTAAAGTCGGAATTGAAACCAGGCGAGAAGCGAGTGCATTATCAATAATCAACTCTTCTTCCTTAATAGTATCTTTAACCATTTTACTTAACTCGTCAAGCTGCCGGTTAGCATCAAACATTAATTGATTAAACTTCTTATTTTCCATGATAGGGTTGAGTTATATATTTTGAGATATAAAGATGGAAAGCTATGCACTATAAGAAGTTACACAATTAAGGTATAGAGTTACATCATTCACACATTCAGGGACTCATCAACAAAAATGTCCCTGCAAACGCAGAGACATTCATTTCTAATTCAAAATAGGGCAATCGGAATTGTTTTTTGACTTTTTAGGCTAACTGCTCATTCGTACCCGCTTTTAATTACGGTTTGAATCATTTTAAATCTGCCATTTGGTTTTATAAGGCTTGATGCATGTGCCGGTATTACTATTGATTGGCCGGTTACAAGCACATTTGATTTTCCTGCAATAACAATTTCGGCCTGCCCATCAATAATCTGCACAAAAGTATCGAACGGTGCAGTTCTCTCGGTTAAACCCTCGCCGCTATCAACTGACATAACGCTAATGTTGCCTGTTGATTTTTTCAGAATCGTTTTAATAACCACAGACATGGGTAAATACTCTATAATTTCAACAGTAATAAACGCTTTGGCCTTTTCTATTTCACCGGTGTCCATAAAATATAAGTATTAAATGCGAAAGAATTTTCGCGCCTGTAAAGATGATGCCTACATGGGTTAAACTGTTACACAATTGCCCCAAAATGTTACACAATTCACAGATTTTAGGTTACTGGTATTTATTATGCTTTGCCGGTAATTTCTTTGGATAGACTATTTCTGCACTGGCATTGCGAACTACTTAATCATTTTCATGTTTACAGTGCTGTTACTTGTTCCATATGCAAATTGGCAGTTCTTAAAAGCAGGGGCCTTTACCGTAGGTTTATAGTTGTTGGAAAAGGCATATGGTTCCGTAGGTATGCCAATCAGGTTTTTGTCAATTTTTCCGTTGCTGTTTACATCCTGATAAATAGCCAGAGCATACGTATCAAAGGGGAGATCAGTGATGGTTGCAGTTAAGGATATAGAATCCGGCATAAATTTATACACCTTCAACTGGTCCTTCGGATCGGGGAATTTATTTTTTGTTCCGTATACGCCAACAATTACCGGCGCCTTAGCCGATGCAAGATTTGTTATCACTAACGTTAGGGGTACGCGCGTTGGGGTTGTATCGGCAGCAGGAGCAACAGCAATTTTTACCGAGTCAATTTTTTCTATTGTATCCGCAACCGGCTGAACGGCCGCCTCTGAAGTAGGCGTGGGCGATTTGCATTGGCTTAATATTAGTAAAAGCGCCGCCATTGCGGCGGGTATAAGTGTTGAAGTGATTTTCATTTTTTTCTTTTAATTTTTGAAATGAGATAATCTATAAAATCCTTAACCGGCGATGTGCCTTCATAGTCGCCGTCGGTGGAGGCCGGCGCCCCCAGCAAAAAACCCCAGGGCTGCAGGTAACTGATTCGGTCAAGAATAAGCTTTACAATAGCTGTTAAAGGAATGGCCAGGAACATGCCGGGTATGCCCCACAAAGCATCGCCCAGTATAACCGCAATCAGCGAAATCAAAATGTTGAGTTTTACTTTCGAGCCTACTATTTTCGGAAATATGTAATGATTGTCAATAAACTGGATGAGTGCATAAAGGCCCACCACATAAACAATATATATCGCCGACTTGGTTAATAACGCCATTACAACAAACAGCGCAATACACATTACTCCACCAATAATCGGTATAACATTTAAAACGGCCCCAATAACACCCAGCAGCACTGCGTACTCTATCCCAAGTGCCAAAAGCCCAATGGAATTTAAAATTGCTATGATTACAAACTCTCCAAAAAGCCCTACGATATATCTTCGGATAACGGCTTTGGTTTCGCTCAATATTTCGCTCACCTTATTATCATTACTGGCACCAAATACCCGGTGTGCAAATGCCAGTAAATGGGGCTCGTAATACAGTATCATAAATATGTAAACCGGTGCCAAAACTGTTGCGGCAAGTATGCCCCCCATTGTGGTAAGGGCATTGCCTATGGCTGTATTCCGGTCTTTTACAAGGTCGTTTGAAGTTTCAGTAACCCATCGGTTAATTTTTTGGGCACTAATATTAAAATACCCCGATGCCCAAGCGATAAGTTGATTAAGCAACCCTTGCAATTTTTCAATTAATTTAGGCCATGTGCTGTGAAAAAGGCTTGCCTGCGAATACAGCAAAACAATCAATCCACCGGCAACCAAAAAGGTAATCAGTAAAACAATTGAAATGGCAATCGCCCTGTTAAGCCCCTTGCTTACCAAAAAATTTACAATCGGGCTTATTAATATGGCAACAATAAGGGCATAAATAAGCGGCACCAAAATATTTTGGGCCAGGTACAGCATGCTTATCATCACGTAAAGCCCAATCAAAAAAAGGGCGGCTCTTACAAAAAAGGGAAGTTTAAGCACACTATTCATTTTGTGTTCACTAAGCGGATTTCCGTGCTTTATCATAACGTTCTTTTCTCTCGGCATCTGGTTTGCCTGTAATCATATTTAATAACCCTTTTCCAACTGATTTAACTACTTCGGGATGTCTTGCTACTGCGTTTGTAATACCAAACATTAAAACCGTGCCAAAAAGCTTTCTAACCGGGCTATGCGATGTTCCCTGAAACAATACTTTGGATACATAACCCGCAACAAGGCCAACTGAAGTATTGAAAAGCTCATCTTTTAAATCAGGCGAGGCAGTTATCTCTCTGAAAGTACTTTTTACAAGATTGATTGGTTTTACACTTTCATATGCCTTCAGGTACTGTTCCTTCAATACCTTCCCCTCATTACTTTGCTTAGTTTCTAATTGAAGGATGGCCGCTTTTAGTGCGGCTGTTGAATTTATTTTTTCCATATAGCGCCTATTGAAGCGATTGAGTAATAATTAAATTGCTAACCGGCTTTTTAATCCATTTATGTAGGAAAAAGTGGGATACCAGTGCCGCCACCAGGTAAAAAGCCGCTACAATAAAAAAGCCATAGTAAGATTTGCCCAATAAATCACCCAACAATAGCGCAATGCCTACATTAAAGACAAGGACAAAAAGCGCAACAAGTATTACTACACTGCCTTTTGATAACAAAGTAGTTACCACATCGGTTGTCGTTTCAAGCGCTTTTAGCTTGGCTAACTCGAAGGTTGTTTTGCTGTAGTCTTCTGTTTTTTCAAAAAGTAATTCTACTATGTTGGTTGTGGTTTCCATTGTCTTCTTTTTTATATCAAAAGTCCGGGGCATAATTCATCAGCGCATTAAAAGGGAAGAAAGGTATATAGCCCTTTCTCCCTTTTCCTCACCCACAATTATGATTTGCCATCCATTGAATGTGTGACCTCTGCTATCACTTTTTCTACTTTGTGCTTGCTCTCCTCGGCCATCTGAGTTGCATCTTCTTTCATCTCTTCAAATTTCGAAGTGATGCCTTCAATAAATTCATTAAATTTTTCTTCCAATTCTTCCGAATAATCGTCGGCCTTTCTTGAAATTTTCTTTCTTGTATTTGAACCTTTATCAGGCGCAAACAAAATTCCCAATGTGGCGCCAACAGCAACGCCTGCTAAAACACCTAGTAAAACTTTTCCTGAACCCATGCTTTTATTTTTTAATTGTTATGTAAAGGATGAGATGTAAAGATGGATTGAACAAGCCTAAAAGGCATTACACAATTCCTGTAAAGTGTTACATCATTCACACATTCATAAACTAAAACATCACAGCTCTTTGTTATTGAACAACCCTTGGCACGTATTGTTTATGGCACGGTTTTGGGCACTATTTATAAGTGTGGCAGAAATTAACCAAAGTGTGAATGATGTAACACTTTATAAAAATTATGTAACGGTTGCACATGCACATGCACGCATCTTTACGCTCCGATATTAACCGGAGTAATTACCTCATAAAACCTGTTATTATGAAACCGAACATTGGCATTACCGACAAACATTTAAAAAGCACTGTAGAAATGCTAAGTGCTTTATTATCAGATGAAATGACCCTTTACATTAAGACCAGAAAATCGCATTGGAATGTTACCGGTGAGAGTTTTATGGAGCTTCATAAGTTGTTTGAAGGGCAGTATAAGGAATTAGAAGAAGCCATTGATGAGATTGCCGAACGCATAGGTAAACTGGGTGGAAAAACAATCGGCACGATGGCCGAGTATGTAAAACTTTCGTCAATAAAAGAGAGTCCAGGGGTATATCCTTCCTCAAAAGATATGATTCGCGAATTGCTTAAAGACCACGAATCAGCAATAATTCAATTACGCAAAAATGTGGATGAGTGCGTTGAAAAAAACAAAGACGCCGGCACAGCAGATTTTTTAACGGGCCTGATGGAATCTCATGAATCAACTGCCTGGATTCTTAGAAGATATTTAGCATAAACCACCTGCCCAGTCATGAATAAAACAGATGCTAAAACCACATTTCTACCCGCTTCCTTTAAAGATTTCTTTTTAGAGGTAGATGGTATTTCGCGCTTTACCGGGCAGTTTTTTAAAACTGTTTTGAAGCGGCCTTTTGAGTTTTCGGAGGTTACAAGGCAATCATTTATTCTGGGATATAAATCGTTAGGGCTGGTTACCATTACCGGGTTTATTATGGGCCTGGTGCTTACCATTCAATCGCGCCCTACCCTTGCACGTTTTGGCGCTGAGTCGTGGTTGCCGGGTATGGTGGCCATTTCTATTATTCGGGAAATAGGGCCGGTTATTACTGCGCTTATTTGCGCCGGTAAAATAGGCTCGGGCATGGGTGCCGAATTGGCCTCGATGCAGGTAACTGAACAGATTGATGCCATGGAAGTATCGGGCATCAACCCATTTAAATATTTGGTAGTGACCCGCGTTATGGCAGCCGTGCTGATGGTGCCTTTGCTTGTTATTTATGCTGATGCCGTTGGGCTGGTTGGCTCTTATATCGGTGTAAACATCATGGGCGATGTTGGGCTCCGACTGTACTTCTCACAGGCTATTGAGCATCTCGATTTTGTTGATGTGTTTCCTGCCTTCATAAAAACTTTCTTTTTCGGATTCGCCATTGGCATTATAGCTTGCTATAAAGGCTATACATCGAATAAAGGGACGGAGGGGGTGGGCCTTGCTGCTAATTCAGCCGTGGTTATTGGCTCGTTATGCGTATTTATTATTGATATGATAGCCGTTCAGTTGGCCAGTTATTTTATGTATTAAATTATGGAAAGCACTACCGAAAATATTGTAACAAGCGAAGCCACCGCAAATGCTCAGGGTAATGAGGAAGTGGTAAAGATAGAAGGCCTCTGTAAATCATTCGGCGATAACCATGTACTAAAGGGTGTTAACCTGACGGTTAACAAAGGCGAAAATATTGTGGTAATGGGCAAATCCGGTAGCGGTAAATCTGTTCTCATAAAATGCCTTGTCCGCCTCCTCGATGTAGATGCAGGAACTGTCGTCGCTCTTGGTCATGACATACCGGCACTCAGCGAAGAAGAACTAAATGAGGTACGTAAAAAAATTGGATTTCTCTTTCAAAGCGCTGCATTGTATGATTCAATGACTGTGCGCGAAAACCTGGAGTTTCCGTTGCGCCAAAACACAAAGCAAACGGACGACGAAAAGGAGACATTGGTAAAAGAGGCTCTTAAAAACGTCGGTCTTGAAGAGGCAATTGACCTGATGCCCTCCGAGCTTTCCGGTGGTATGCGCAAAAGAATAGGACTTGCCCGCACTATGATACTGAAACCGGAAATCATACTGTACGACGAGCCCACTACCGGGCTGGACCCAATAACGGCTAAGGAGATAAGCAGGTTAATTATAACCGTGCAAAAGGAATTAAAAACAACGTCCCTCATTATAACGCACGATATAGAATGCGCGCGCATTACAGCCAACCGCATACTGGTATTAAAGGATGGGGTATTTGTTGCCGAAGGGACTTTTAAAGAGTTGGAAAAATCAGAAGACAAATGGGTGCGCTCATTTTTTGAATAGAATGGAGTCAGGAATTTAAAATCAACAATTATGAAAGTAGAAGCGGGTAATAGATTACGGTTGGGAATGTTTGTTTCGGTAGCGGTAGCACTGTTTATTGTGGTTATTTATTTTATAGGCAGCGGTAAGCACATGTTTACCAAAACCTTCCACATCAACGGAACATTTAAAGATTTGGCTGGTTTGCAGGTGGGCAATAATATCCGCTTTACGGGCATGAATGTAGGCACAGTAAGCAAAGTGGAAATTGCCACTGATAGCACCGTACGAGTTGATATGGTGATTGAACGAAATGTTCAGAAGTTCTTAAAGGAGGATGCTATTGCCTCCATCGGAAGCGAGGGGCTTATGGGCAATAAAGTCGTCAACTTGCTGCCCGGAAGTGCAGGCGTCCCAATGGTTAAAGATGGCGAAACCATTTTAACTGTTACACCGGTAAGCATGGATGACATTATGAAAAACATGGCCGTTACCAGTAACAATGCCGCACTTATAACGGCTGATATATCGGTTTTAACCACAAGCATACGCAATGGCAAAGGCCCTATTGGCAAATTATTTATGGATTCGTCCATGGCAATGTCACTTAGTAAAACTATCGTAAACGTGCAACACGCGGCCGGTGGGTTTAGCGAAAACATGGAAGCGGTAAAGCATAATGTTTTACTACGCGGCTATTATAAGAAAAAAGAAGCCGCAGCCAAAAGGGACTCAATAAAAGCTGCGCAGAAATGATTAAAGGCAAAATAAAAAAGGCATTGGTCATTACTGCAATAACCCTGGTTACAGCAGTAGTTGTAATTATTGCATGTATTTCGCCTATTGCTAAATACCTGATTGAAAAAAACAGTGTAAAATACCTGGGTCGGCAGATTAAAATGCAATGGCTGTATTTAAACCCGTTCACCGGTTACCTCCATATTGGCAAGCTTAAAGTTTACGAAGCTAACAGCGATACCCTTTTTCTTTCAGCCGATGGGTTAAGTGCTAAGTACGAAATCTTTAAGACCTTCAAAAAAACCTACGAAATAAGCAGTGTATCGCTTGACCGGCCGGTTGGATATATCATTCAAAACCGCGAGGTGCTTAATTTTTCCGATATTATAGAACGGTTTAGGCACAAAGGGGTAAAGGACACTTCAATACATAAAGAGCCCGTGCATTTCAACATTTTAAATATTAAGGTTACAAATGGAGAATTTCATTACATAGCCCCAAGAATACCGGTTAATTATTTTATTAAGAACGTGAATATTGAGAGCACCGGTAAATGGTGGAACGTAGACTCGATGCTAATAAAGTTTGCATTGCAGTCAGGGCCCGGCACCGGGGACATTAAGGGCATCGGCGCAATTGCTTTTGAAGGGCCCAGATACAGTTTGGAAACAAACATTACGAATTTCGATTTGAGCTTGTTGGAGCAATACCTGCACGATTTGGCCAATTACGGCCACCTGGAAGCCTTGCTCAATGCTAATTTAAAAGCCGTAGGTAGTTTTACCGACGGCTTGGATATGGAAGCCAGCGGACACATTGAAGTAAGCCAGTTTCATTTTGGGAAGAAGGCGGGAGATGATTTTGCATCGTTCGATAAAATGGTATTAAACGCAAAAAAAATAAGCCCCAAAACCAGCAAGTACCTGATTGACTCTATTATGCTGGGGCACCCATTTTTTAAGTACGAGCGATACGATTACCTGAACAACATTGAAAGAATGTTTGGCGAAAACGGTGCCCGCATTAAGCAAGCCGATGCGGAATCGAAAGAAGGTAAGTTTAACCTGATTATCGAAATAGCAAAGTACGTCAAAAAGTTGGGACAGGATTTTTTGAGGAGCTATTACAAAGTTGACAGGCTTGCGATTTATAACGCAGACATAAAATTTAACGACTACTCTTTGCGCGATAAATTTTCGATTCAGGCCTCGCCGCTTTCTCTCATTGCCGATTCCATTGACAAGAGCAATGAACGTTTTACAGCGCGGCTCTCATCTTCAGTAAAGCCATATGGCAACATTGGGGTAAATCTTAGCCTCGATCCAAACGATTATGGGTATTTCGATCTTCGTTATAAAATTTTGAAAGTACCTGTAAGCATGTTTAATCCTTATGTGGTAAGTTATACCTCTTTCCCGCTCGATCGGGGCACGTTGGAGTTTACCGGCTATATGACGGTGGAAGACAGTGTGATTAAAAGCGAAAACCACCTTTTGATTATTGACCCGAGGCTTGGGCCGAGAATAAGGAAAAAGGATGCTACCTGGATACCGCTGCCACTCATTATGTCGTTCGTTCGTAGCCCAGGCAGCGCTATTGATTACCAAATTCCAATAGAAGGTAATTTAAGTAAGCCTCACTTCAAAATTTGGGGCGCCATAGGCCAGGTAGTGCGTAATATCTTTGTAAAGCCTCCATCTACTCCTTATCTCATTCATGTTAAAGAAGTGGAACAGGACGTGGAAAAATCGCTTAAGCTTACCTGGCAAATGGGCCAAACTGAACCCCGGCCACTTCAGGAAAAATTCATTAAGCGTATGGCCGTTTTTTTGAATGATAATGCTGATGCCGTAATTACGGTTTCGCCAATGCTATATACCGATAAGGAAAAAGAAAACATACTTCTTTTCGAAGCCAAAAAGAAATATATGATGCTAACGCATAAACTTAGCATCAAAAACCTGAGCGAGGAAGATTCATTGATGATTGATAAAATGTCGGTAAAGGATTCGATGTTCGTTCGTTACCTTGATAAAGTGGTGCCCGATACCATGATTTTTACTGTGCAGGAAAAATGTGGAGTCTTTGTAAGCAAAGGCATTATAGCAGCCCGGCTTGAACAACTGCTCAAAACGCGCGAAACCATTTTTAAAAGCTACTTTGGCCAAGCTGCGTCACGCGTTAAATTCGGTAAGACCGAAAGCGAGGTCCCCTTCAACGGCTTCTCCTATTATAAAATTGATTACAATGGTGTGCTCCCCATGCATTTAATCAAGGCATACCACCAGATGGAACAGTTAAACGATGAAGCGCCGCGTAAAAAGTATTTAAAAGAAAGAAAAGCTGAGGCTGCCGTGGCAAGGTAATTGTAGTTGTATTATAAAGTTATGCAGATAAAAATAACAGCGCAAAAGATTGGTTTTCTACTTAAAGAAACCTTTCGTGGATTTATGGCCGATAAAGCGATAAAATTAAGCGCTGCCTTATCGTATTACACCATTTTTTCCTTGCCGCCATTACTCATAATTATTGTTGCCATCTGTGGATTTTTTTTCGGTGCAGAGGCCGTACGTGGCGAAATATTCTGGCAGATTAAGGAGATTGTAGGAAACAATGCTGCCCTGCATATACAAGATACTATTAAGGAAGTGTCGATTTCTGAAAGCAATGCGTTTGCGGCAATTATTGGTGGCGTAGCGTTAGTTATCGGAGCTTCGGGTGTATTTTCTGAAATTCAGGATTCACTCAATTTTATTTGGGGTATTGAAGCAAAACCCAAACGCGGCATTATAAAGTTTTTGATAAACCGGCTCACGTCATTTTCGATGATTGGCTCGCTGGGCTTTTTATTAATGGTTGGCCTTGTTGTAAATTCTTTAATCGATGTATTGGGAGATAGATTGGCTCTCCGGTATCCCAAAGATGCGGTGTACTTATTTTATGTAGTCAACATCATTATTCTGTTCATCATTATAACGTTGCTGTTTACGTTCATATTTAAAACCTTGCCCGATGGAAAGCTTGTTTTGCGCGATTGCCTGATTGGTGCATCCTTTACTGCGTTTCTATTTATGATTGGTAAATTTATAATAGGTGCTTACCTCAGCAGTTCTGCTTTTATTTCCGTTTACGGCGCCACCGGTACCGCAATCGTGATACTTGTTTGGATATACTATTCAGCGGCTATACTATATTTTGGGGCGGAGTTCACCAAGGTGTACGCGCATACCCATGGGGCAAAGATAACTCCCAATGAGTATTCCGTTATCGTGGCCAAAGCAAAAACAGGGATTGCCCCGGACATCAATCCACAAAGATAATACCTTGAACCCTTGCGGTCGAATTAATTCTTTCCAAGCCTATCTCTTCCGAGTACAAAAATGTGTGAATGATGCAATTTATACCTGAAATTATGCAACGACTTCAACCGTCTGCCGCACCATCTTTGCAACATGAAATTCTTACGCACTTGCTCAGGCAACAGATGGTGAGAATTCCAATCATTTCTTAAAATTAAAATCAAATAATGAAAAAAATAATTCTGGGATTTACTTTGTGCTTTGCAATAGGCACTGTTATTACGCTTAACTCTTGCAAAAAAGAGACAACATCTACTACCAATGATAGCACTAGCGCGGCCGATGCAAGCAACACATCCACTGCCATGAACGCTACCAATGATGACGCCGCAAATGCAGCCGGTACCAATGCTTCTATGTCGGGCAAAACATCCGGCTTTGAACTGCTGTGCGGCGCATTAAGCACCGTTGATAGTGTGAACGGTATTATTACCATAACTTATAGCGGAGCCGAATGTACTGGAATCGTAAAACGCTTGGGAACTGTAACTGTTACCTTGTTAAACTATGCCCAGGGCGCGAGATGGAAAAACGCCGGCGCAACTTTGCAGGTGGCATACAATAATTTGGTTGTTACTAATATTTTATCCGGTGCCTCGTATACGTTAAACGGCACACATTACATAACCAATGTTACCGGTGGGCTTGCTTACCAGGTAATGAATGGTAGTATGTCGGGCACTGTGGCGCATAAGCATGTTGCTGATAACTTTACCATAACGTTTGCCAATGGCCAACAAAGAACCTGGAGCGTAAGAAGCACAAGAACTTTTACGGGCTCCGGATTACTTAGCGTAAGAACCATAACCCTTGCCGGTGATACCACGGTAAATGGAGAAACAAATGTTGAGGTTTGGGGAACTAATAGCAATGGAGAGGTATTTGCTTCATCGCTGATAGCGCCTATTGTTACAAACAATGTTTGTGGTTATTACCATCCCGTTTCGGGCGAATACACACATTTTATAGCTAACAGATCTGTGGATGTGTTATTCGGTGTTAATGGCACAGGCGGTGCAGTAACCATTGGTAATTGTGCATTTGGTTATAAGGTTACCTATACATTAAACGGAACTTCTAAAACCATAGTTCTTTCATATTGGTTTTAAGAACTTGGATATTCAGTGAACAAAAAATCCTGCCCAATATTGGGTAGGATTTTTTATGCGGTCAATTTGCTTTAACTATAAAACGAACGAAATGGAATTTACCTTTTGGAATATTAAAATACTTTGGTGGGAGATTTTTGCAGTAGGCGTGATGTTAGCCCTTTTAGTGCGGCATTTTATGAGGAGAAGGTAGGTTTTTTGATAACCGGTAGCAGTAATTTAGCTATAAATTCTCCAGGTTGATAACCCTTTTTTGCTTTAACTTTTTAAAGAAGGAAGGTGTTAAACCGGTTACCTTTTTAAACTGGTTAGATAGGTGGGCAACACTGCTATAGTTAAGTTTGTACGAAATTTGCGTAAGGTTTAATTCGTCGTATAGCAGCAATTCCTTTACGCGCTCAATTTTGTGCGCTATAATAAAATGCTCAATAGTGGTACCGGTTACTTCCGAAAAAAGATTAGCGAGATAGGTGTAATCATAACTTAGTTTTTCGCTTAGGTAATCCGAGAAATTTACCTTGGGCAACTCATCCGCATAATGCACCATTTCAACAACTACATTTTTTATTTTTTCAATTAGCACG
>Ga0206832_10059_pt1 | contig 27434 bp, 24 predicted proteins | sample Alteio_BWOrgCont_74_FD_152896 | JGI IMG/M metagenome (GOLD analysis project Ga0206832, IMG submission 152896) | Enriched cells from forest soil in Barre Woods Harvard Forest LTER site, Petersham, Massachusetts, United States -... | ecosystem: Environmental > Terrestrial > Soil > Temperate forest >... | reverse complement strand
TTAAAAAAGCATGAGCACATTAATTGATTTACTGAGTTACGGGCAAAGCTACTGGCTTGACAACCTTTCTAGAAAGAAGATAACCGGCGGCGAACTAAAGAAGAGGGTAGAAGAACAAGGCCTGAGGGGTGTTACATCTAATCCAAGTATTTTTAATAAAGCCATTTCGGGCAGTAATGATTATGATGACTTAATAAAAGGCCTTGTAGCCAAAGGTAGTACGCCCCACCAGATTTATGACGCCCTGACAGTAAAAGATGTGCAGGATGGCTGCGATATTCTTTTACCGGTTTATAATGAAAGCAAGGGCACCGACGGCTTTGTAAGCCTTGAGGTTTCGCCATACTTAGCGCGTGATGCAGAAGAGACCATGAAAGAGGCGCGCCGTTTATACGCCGCCGTAAACCGACCTAACTGTCTGATAAAAATTCCCGGTACCAAAGAAGGGCTAATTGCTATTGAAGAGATGTTGTATGAAGGCATCAGTATCAACGTTACGCTGCTGTTTTCGATTGAGCGCTATGCTGAAATTGCGCGGGCTTATGTAAAAGCAATCAGCCGCAGGGTAGCCGAAAACAAACCGGTTGATAAAGTTATTTCAGTGGCCAGTTTCTTTTTAAGCCGGATTGATGTTTCGGTGGATCAACTGCTGTCGCACCGGATAACTGCCGAAGCAGAAGATATTGCAGAGGACAGGCCCGGTATTTTAGCCGGTAAAACGGGTATAGCCAGCGCACGCCTGGCTTACCAGCAGTTTAAACAAATTTTTAGCGGTGCTGAATGGGAGAAACTAGTGGCTAAAGGCGCACATGTGCAAAGGCCTTTGTGGGCAAGCACCAGCAGTAAAAACCCGCTTACCAGCGATGTAAAATATGTTGAAGCATTAATAGGGCCTGATACAGTTAACACCTTGCCTGATGAAACGATAGCAGCATTTGCTGACCATGGCCGACTGAAAAAAAATAGCATTGAAGACGGCCTGGATGAAGCAAAGGGATTGTTCGCCCAGCTTAAAAAGCATGATATTGATATTGCACAGGTAACCCAGCAATTAGAGAACGAAGGCATTCAGAAATTTATTGAGCCTTACAATAAGTTAATGACCAGCATTGCTGATAAGCGCGCTAAATTTTTAGGTGATGCAGCACCGGTTCAAAAAATGAGCCTGGGGAATTTAAAGGATGATGTTACCGCATCCTTTGCTGCTTTGGATGAACTGCAGGCGTGCCGGCGTTTGTTTAGAAGGGATGCCTATTTCTGGAAGTCGGATCCTGATGCAATTAAGTCTATCAACAACCGTTTGGGCTGGTTGGTTTTGCCTCATAATATCGACCAAAAGGTTCAGGAATTGAATGAATTTTCGAAGCAGGTGCAAAGCGAAGGTTACCAGTATGTGGTTTTGTTAGGCATGGGCGGAAGTAGCTTATGCTCGGAAGTGGCCCGCGATACTTTTGGTAAGGCGAAAGGCTTTTTGGAGTTACTGGTATTAGATGATACCGACCCCGATGCCATCAGGCATCTTGAATCGCAAATCGATATTCAAAAAACAATCTTTATTGCTGCAAGCAAATCAGGCAACACCGCTGAAACGCTTAGCTTTTTTAAATACTTCTATAACCTGTTAGAATCAAAAGCACCGGGCAAAGCGGGTAACAGTTTTGTTGCCATTACTGATGCAGGAACTCCGTTGGTAAAAATTGGGGCCGACTATAAATTCAGAAAGGTTTTTATCAATCCGGGCGATATAGGCGGACGTTATTCTGTGCTATCTGATTTTGGTTTGGTGCCAATGGCTTTAATGGGTGTTGATGTGCGCGCTTTATTAAATGCTGCAAAACAAATTGAAAGCAGCAGCGACCCCGAGTTACCGGTTGTTTCTAACCCTGCCGTTAGCCTGGGTGCGGTTTTAGGCATAGCGCAAAGGCGAGGGCGCGATAAGGTTACTTTCCTGTTATCGTCTTCTATTAAATCGTTTGGTTTGTGGGTTGAGCAGTTAATTGCAGAGAGCACCGGGAAAGAAGGGCGCGGAATAATACCGGTGCAAGGCGAGCAAATTGGTGCTGCTGAAGTTTATGGAAACGACCGGGTGTTTGTTTACATGTACTTGCCCACCGATGATAACGAGGCCACAGAAAAGGAATTGGCAGCATTGGAAGCGATGGGGCACCCCGTGGTGAGAATAAGTTTGCCTGATAAGAATGCATTAGGTGGTGAATACTACCGCTGGGAAATAGCCACGGCTATTGCCGGTGCGGTAATAAACGTAAATCCCTTTGATGAACCCAACGTAGCCGAAGGGAAAAAGAATACCAATGACATTTTGAGTGATTGGATGAAGGATGGTTCGTTTAAGAAAGCCGACCCCTCTTTAGCTACAAATGGCGTATCGGTTTATGCCGGCGAGGTGGCGAAAGCAACGGTTCAGAATACCAAAACACTAGCCGATTTGCTCACAGCTTTTTCGTCGCTTGCGCACGAGCGTGATTACGTTGCGATTTTACCATATTTACTATTGACTGATGAGCGCATGGCCTCTTTACAATCTGTGCGCCTTTATTTACGCGATAAATTAAAGGTTGCAACCACGCTCCTTAACGGTCCGCGGTATTTGCACTCAACCGGTCAATTGCATAAGGGTGGGCCCAATTCGGGCTTGTATATCATATTAATTGGAGGCAAAAAAGAGAAGCTGGCAATACCGGGTGAACCTTACGATTTTGCAACGCTACACCAGGCACAGGCGTTGGGCGATTTTCGCTCGTTAAATAATAAGGGACGCAGGGTTATTTACATCGATTTGGGAAGCGATATAGATAATGGACTTCAAGCCTTACATGTGTTAGTATCTCAAAATCCAGGTGTAACCGAAAAAGTATAGGTATGGAAAGAGGAAAGGTTAAAACGTTATTTCTGGATATTGGTGGAGTATTGTTAACCGATGGTTGGAGCCGTGTTGCCCGGGAGCGGGCATTTGAAAGATTTGGATTGCAGGAGGATGCCGACCAGATTAGCGAACGCCATGATATGAACTTCCCTACCTACGAAATGGATAAAATGAGGTTTGATGAGTACATGGATAATTCGGTTTTCTATAAGCCGCGTAATTTCAGCAAGGAGGAGTTTGCTGAATTTTTCTTTGCTCAATCAGAGGAGCTGCCGGGAGCAATCCATTACTTTACAGAGCTAAAAAAGAAGTACGCACTAAAGATAATTGCTGTTAGCAACGAGGCACGCGAGCTAAATGAATACCGCATCAAAACATTTCACTTACATAATCTTTTCGATTCTTTTGTTTCGAGTTGTTATGTTGGGATGCGCAAACCTGACCCCGGGATGTATAAAATGGCTAGTGATATTTCGTTTACCCCATTTGATGAGGCTGTTTATATTGATGACCGCATTATTTATATAGAATATGCACGCTCGTTGGGTTTGCCTTCATTGCATTATACCGGTATTGAATCAGCCAAAAATTATTTCGAAAAGCTAGGATTAAAATAAACGTATTTAAGATGGGAGAACAGCAGTACGATTTTGGAATGATTGGCTTAGGCACCATGGGCCGCAATCTTGTTTTTAATATGGCCGACCACGGATTTAGTGTTTCGGGTTTTGACCAGGATTCGAAACAGGTTGATAATCTTGAAAAGGAAAAAGGCGCGCGCCCGGTGCATGGCACCCGGAGTCCGCAAGAGTTTGTTGCTTCGCTGAAGCAGCCGCGGGTAATTATGCTATTAGTGCCTGCGGGCAAAATTGTAGATGCTGTTGTTGCTGAACTAAAGCCGCTTTTATCGAACGAGGATTTGATTATGGATTGCGGCAATTCTCACTATACTGATACTGATGTGCGCACCGCAGCTTTGGCTAAAGAAAATATCCATTTTATGGGTGTTGGCGTCTCGGGTGGTGAGCAGGGTGCACGGTTCGGCCCGAGCATTATGCCCGGTGGTAATAAATCGGCGTATGATAGGGTTGCGCCAATGTTAGAGGCTGTATCTGCCAAAGTAAACGGTAATGAGCCGTGCGTTACCTATCTGGGTGCGGGTTCATCGGGCCACTATGTAAAGATGGTGCATAACGGTATTGAGTACGGGTTAATGCAATTGATTTCGGAAACCTACCAGATTTTAAAAGAAGCCGGTGGTTTAAGTAATGACGAATTATATGAGGTTTATAAAAGTTGGAACGAAGGCCGTTTGCAATCTTTTTTAATCAGCATTACTGCGGATATTTTTAATCAGAAAGATGAGTTGACCAGCAACCGGTTAATTGATATGATTTTAGATAGTGCGGGCCAAAAGGGCACCGGTGCCTGGACCTCGGAAGATGCTATGGCTTTACAGGTACCTATACCGGTTATTGATGCAGCCGTAACGGCCCGTAATTTATCGGGCTTGAAAGATGTACGCGTGCTGGCGCAACAAAAATTAAAAGGCCCTGAAGGGCCTACGAAAACCGGGAAAAAGGAATTGATAAGCTTGTTGGAGCAGGCCATGTATTTTTCAACCATTGTTACGTACGCGCAGGGTATGGCTTTGTTACAACGCGCATCTAAAGAATATAATTACGGATTAAATCTTGCTGCGGTAGCCAAAATTTGGAGAGGTGGCTGTATTATCAGGGCTTCGTTATTAGAACAGATTAGCAATGCGTATACGCAACAAACTGATATTGCCAATTTAATTTTAAGTGATGTTGTTGCTGCTGAATTGGCCGGTTCACAATCTGGAATCAGGAAATTAATTGGTATAGCTGCTGAGGCGGGAATACCGGTGCCAGGTATTATGGCTTCATTAGCGTATTATGATACTTATAGGCACGGATGGTTGCCGGCAAATTTATTACAGGCACAGCGCGATTATTTTGGTGCGCATACTTACAAACGCAATGATAGGGAAGGAGTTTTTCATTCACACTGGAATCAAAAAGGAGAATAATTTATGGATGGATTAAGAAAACCGGGACCTACAGTAATTGTCATCTTTGGTGGCAGTGGAGACCTGTCGTGGCGCAAATTAGTACCGGCGCTGTATAACCTGTACATGGATAAGTGGATTCCCGAAAACTTTGCAGTATTGGGCCTTGGCCGAAAAAATTTGTCGGAAGCGGAGTTCTGTTCTCACCTGCATGAGGGGATTGATTTGTTTTCGAGAAGAGGAAAGGCCATTAAAGCTGATTGGGACCGCTTTGCGAAAAACATTCATTATTTGAAGGGCGATCTGGGGGATAATTCAACCTATACACATATTGATAAACAAATAAAGGTATTATCGAAGGAGTGGAAGGGGGACGTGAATCGGGTATTTTATATGGCGGTGGCTCCGGAGTTTATTGAGGAGATTTCGACAAAAATTGGTGAGGCGGGCTTAACAGCGGATAAAAAATTATCGCGCATTGTAATTGAAAAACCTTTTGGCCGTGATCTGGACAGCGCTTTGCACTTAGATGCTGTTTTGGGTAAAATATTTGATGAACAGCAGATTTTCCGTATTGACCACTTTTTGGGTAAAGAAACGGTTCAAAATATTCTGGCGTTCAGGTTTGCGAACGCTTTGTTTGAACCTTTGTGGAACCGAAATTACATTGAACATGTTCAGATAACGGTATCGGAACAAATAGGTGTAGAAAAACGCGGGGCGTATTATGAAACCTCGGGCGCTTTGCGAGACATGATTCAAAATCACTTGCTGCAGCTATTGTGCTTAATAGCCATGGAGCCACCGGTATCTTTTGATGGAGACGAGGTGCGTAACCGCAAAGTGGATGTGTTACACGCACTTAGAAAAATAAGGCCCGAAGAAGTTAGCCGATATGCTGTGCGCGGCCAATATGGCTCGGGATGGATTGAAGGGAATAAAGTACCGGGCTATTGCGACGAGCAGGACGTGGATAAAAATTCGAATACTGAAACCTTTGCAGCCATTAAATTCTTTATTGATAACTGGCGCTGGCAGGATGTTCCGTTTTATTTGCGCACTGGTAAGCGAATGAATGATTCGGCTTCGCTGATTGCTATTCAGTTCAAACCGGTTCCTCACCAATCGTTTCAAAATGAAACTATCAGTAACCTGCAGCCCAATCGTTTGGTGCTGAATATTCAACCCGAAATGGGTATCAGGTTGCAGTTCCAGGCAAAAAGACCGGGTTTAAAAATGGCACTGGCACCGGTTGAAATGCAATTTGATTACAACGAAACTTATCATACCGGCACGCCCGAGGCTTACGAAATTTTATTGCTGGATGTAATGCTTGGCGACCCCGGGCTATTTATGCGCGCTGACCAGGTAGAGGCCGCATGGAGCATATTAATGCCTATTATAAAGGTTTGGGAGGATAACCCTTCTATGAGTTTTCCGAATTATGCAGCCGGAAGCCAGGGCCCTGAAGAGGCCGAGGCGCTGATTGCAAAATACGGACACACCTGGCTAAACATGCCTTTGGAGAAAAAATGACGATAGACCCGAAAAATAAAATTGAGGTTTTCGATACGCAGGAATTACTGAGTAAGGCTGCTGCTGAGTTAATGATTGAACTGGCGAATGAATCAGTTGCCATAAGAGGCCGGTTTTCAATTTCACTTTCGGGCGGAAGCACGCCCGAACAACTGTTTGTACTGCTTTCGACGGATGAATACAAAACCCGGATGCCCTGGGCTAACACTTATATTTTTTGGGGAGATGAGCGCTATGTGCCTTTGGATGATAAGCGGAATAATTCGTTTGTGGCGAGGAGTTTGTTGCTTGATAAAATTGATATCCCGGCAGCGAATATTTTTGCTGCACCGGTTAACCTGGAACCGGCTACAGAGACTGCAATAGCATATGAGCAATCGTTAAGAACTTTTTTCGGAGGTCAATTACCCCAATTTGATTTAATCATGCTGGGTATCGGCGAGAACGCACACACGGCTTCCCTCTTTCCGCACACACAGGTTATACATGAGGAAAAAGAATGGGTGAGCGCTGTGTATGTAGAAGAGGTGAAAATGTATCGTATTACTATGACCGCACCGGTTATCAATAATGCCCGCAATGTATTGTTTTTAGCTGCCGGTCAAGGTAAGGCGGAAGTGCTTAAAACCGTTTTAACTGCTGCTTATAATCCGGACGAATATCCGGCGCAGTTAATTTCGCCCACACATGGAAACCTATATTGGTTTTTGGATAAAAAGGCTGCTTCCCTATTGTCGTAAAAATCTCTTTTCCGCTTTTGAAGTTTCGATTTAAACTATAATTTCAGTGTCGGAAGCCCACCCAGGACACCTTTTTTCTTAAAAGTTAAAGTGAGTAATAATGATTGTCAGTCCATTTGCCGGTAAACCGGTTCGGCCAGAAATGTTAGTGAATGTCCCTGCACTTATAACGGCCTATTTTCAGGCTATACCCGATCCTTCTGTAGCTAAGGAGCGAATTGCATTCGGCACCTCCGGCCACCGGGGAAATGCTTTTGAGCGCTCTTTTAACGAATATCACATATTGACAATTACCCAAGCCATTTGTCTTTACCGGCAGGAGAAAAAAATTGAGGGCCCGCTGTATATGGGTATGGATACTCACGCGCTTTCTGTGCCGGCATTGGCTTCAGCATTAGAAGTGCTGGCTGCAAACGAGGTGAACGTGATGCTTGCCGAAAAGGATGAATACACGCCCACACCAGCTATTTCGCACGCCATTCTTACTTACAATAAAGGGCGCACAACCGGACTGGCAGATGGTATTGTTATAACGCCATCGCACAATCCACCTACCGATGGGGGCTTTAAGTATAATCCACCGAATGGTGGGCCTGCAGGTTCGGATGTAACAAAATGGATAGAGAATAAAGCAAATGAATTGCTGGAGGCCGGTTTAAAGGGAGTGAGGCGGATAACTATTGACAAGGCTTTGAAAGCCGGGACAACGCACCGGCATGATTACCTGAACAATTATGTTAAAGACCTCGGCAATGTTATCAATATGGACGTTATACGCGATTCTAAGATAAGAATTGGCGTTGACCCTTTGGGTGGCGCGGGCGTTCATTATTGGGCACCCATTGCTGACCATTATGGTTTAAATATGACGGTGGTAAATACAGATGTTGACCCCACGTTCAGATTTATGACGGTTGATTGGGATGGGCAAATACGCATGGACCCTTCATCACCTTATGCCATGCAGAGTTTGCTGGCTATAAAAGATAAATTCGATATTTCGTTTGCCTGTGATACTGACCACGACCGGCACGGCATTGTTACAAAAAGCGCCGGCTTATTACCGCCTAATCATTACCTGGCAACTTCCATTTTTTATCTTTTTCAAAACCGAAAGGGATGGGCGCAAAATGCAGGTGTTGGGAAAACAGTGGTGAGCAGCAAAATGATTGACATGGTTACTGCAAAACTGGGCAAGCGATTGTATGAAGTACCGGTTGGGTTTAAATGGTTTGCCGATGGCTTGTTTGATGGCTCACTTGGCTTTGTGGGCGAAGAAAGCGCGGGTGCATCTTTTTTAAGGAAGGATGGCAGCGTGTGGACCACCGATAAAGATGGATTTGTGCCGGCCTTACTCTCTGCCGAAATTACTGCGGTTATGGGCCGTGATCCGGGGGAGATATACAAGGACTTGACAAAAGAATTCGGCAGTTCTTTTTACGATAGGGTAGAAGCAGCCGCTTCGCCCGAACAAAAGGCAGTGCTGTTGAAGTTATCGCCTGACCAAATTACTACTGAGGAATTGGCCGGTGAGAAGATAGAACAGGTTTTGGTGAATGCGCCCGGCGACGGCGCTGCTATTGGCGGACTAAAGGTTGCCACTAAAAACGCATGGTTTGCAGCACGCCCCTCGGGTACTGAAAACATTTATAAAATATACGCTGAAAGCTTTTTAGATGCTAACCACTTGGGCCGTGTTATTGAGGAGGCGCAACAGGTGGTAAATAAAGCGCTGGGCGCAAGTGCTACGAAGTAACCACTAAAAAGGATTTTACAATTACAGCTTAAAATTTACATTTGCAGTCCCCAAAAGGGGAATCTCTGAATGAGGTGCGAAATCCGGCTGTTGCCGGAGGTTCAACAAGTAAAGCCCAGGTGGCGAAACTGGTAGACGCGCTCGTTTCAGGTGCGAGAGCCGCAAGGTGTGGGGGTTCGAATCCCTTCCTGGGCACAAAAAGGAAGCTATAATGGCTTCCTTTTTGCTTTTAGCTTACTTCAAAAACTTTACAACCGTATCAATAACCTGCTTGTTCCGGATAATGCTGTAATGGCCAATGCCTTTTACGTTTACTGATTGGATGATAGAACGCGAGGCTAAAAAATCGCGAACGTCTTTAACCGGCACCACATCATCTTCCTCATCATAAATCATCAAAATACTATCGGCCTTAATGGGGTCTTTGCGCTCAATCATGTTGTATTTTTCAATGGGCTCGCCAAATTCCTCCTCCATGCTTTTGTAAAAGGTGCGCCGCATCTTATCGGGCACTTTCATCATTGCAAACATGTTGTCAAAAAACCTTTTAGATACTGTTGGTATAGCTATGGTTATTAACCTTTGTACCCTGATGTCGTAATCCATTAAAAGATAAGTTGCCGCACCACCACCCATTGAGTGGCCAATAATGGCATAAGGCACGCCAATCTTTTTCTTAATCATTTTATACATGAACTCCTTAAAGTCTACCAGGTTACTGCGCTCGCCTTCCGAACTTCCATGGCCCGGCCCATCAAAAGCAATTACCCGGTACCCGGCGGCTACAAGGGGCGGAATCATTTTGTAAAAATCAACTGCGCGGGCGTCCCAGCCATGTACCAGTAGCACTGTTTTTGAACCCTTCCCCCAGCTATAGCAGGTAAGGTTCAGCTTTTTAGCGGGGTTCCTAAACTCATCTACTTCAAATTTAAAAGTAGTGGACTGTTTCAGGCACTCAACATGCGCGGGTTTTAAAGCCCTTTTGCGCGGGGTATAGAGTAACTTTACCAATAAGCGTATGGTAGTATTGGGCGCAATATTGCCCGCCACTGCAAAAAAAGGCCGCAACCATTTTAGGTTAGAGGGCTCTTTTGGTTTCTTTTTGTTCATGCCCTCATTTTATAATTCGCGCCGAAATAATGCGCACCTCTTTTTTGGGGCGGTCATTTTTATCTGTCTGCACAACGGCAATTTTATCAACCACATCCATTCCTTTCAGCACTTCTCCAAAAACCGTATACCTGGAATCGAGGTGCGGAATGCCACCTATTTTGCGGTAAACTTTTTTGTGCTCTTCGGGTATTTCGTAACCATCTGTTCGCTTGCGGGCTTTAATAAATGTTGAATCATCGGCAATTTTTCCCTGCACGATGTAGAACTGGCAGGCGCTGGAGTTTTTTTGTGGATTATCATCGCGCGCCATGCCTAAGGCCCCGCGTTTGTGGTAGTATTTTTCGGGCATTATTTCAGCGGGCACAAAGTAGTTCAGGTCGCTATCGCCCAACAAAACAGAGTCGTTGGCATATTTCGAAAAAGGGTCTCCGGCCTGTATTACAAAATGGTTTATAACGCGGTGGAATAAAAGCGAATCGTAATAATGCTGGTTGCATAGTTTTATGAAGTTATCGCGATGCATGGGTGTGCCATCGTAAAGTTCGAGCACGATGGTGCCGTAATTGGTTACAATCTGTGCTTTATACTTCTGTGCACTGCAAAACAAGGAGTTAAAAATGAGTAGTACAATTAGTTTGGCTTTCATAACCTATGGTGTTAAGGTGCGAAGGTGTTAATGTGTTAATGTTGCTATTGGCATTATTGGATAATTTGTTCGGAATTGTTTAGGTCATTACCCTTTTTAAAAATTGGATGGTACGATGATAATAAATTAACTGCTGTTGTTGAACGTTCGCCCATTAACAGTTTATCGGCTTAACACACTAAATATCGGCTATCAATTCTATTTTTGACGTACTAATATGCAACAGTTTAAAACAATTATAGGAAAGGATATTGAGGCGGCTAAAATATTTTTGATGAATGGCCTGGTGGTGGGTATTCCTACCGAAACGGTTTATGGGCTTGCGGGTAATGCTTTAAACGAAGATGCAGCCATCCAGATATTTTCGGTTAAGAACCGTCCTCATTTCGACCCGCTGATAGTGCATACTCACAGTATAACCGAAATTGAAAAGTATGTAACCGCTGTGCCTGATAAAGCAAGGTTGTTGATGCAACACTTTATGCCCGGTGCCCTTACACTTTTGCTTAAAAAGAAAGGAATGATACCGGATATTATTACGTCGGGGCTGGATACTGTTGCTATACGTATTCCCAATCATCCGCTTACTTTGCAATTATTAAGGGCTCTTCCATTTCCGGTGGCGGCGCCAAGTGCTAACCCTTTTGGCTATATAAGCCCAACTACCGCGGCACATGTTTTTGAACAATTACATGACAAAATACCTTACATACTGGATGGGGGGGCCACAACCGTTGGTGTTGAATCGACCATTGTTGGTTTTGAGGGTGAAGAGGCCGTTGTTTACCGTTTAGGTGGCCTTGCCATAGAGGAGATTGAAGCGGTAATAGGAAAAACGACTATCAATGTAAACGCTGCATCAAACCCTAAAACCCCGGGGATGCTGAAAAGCCACTATGCACCGGTGAAGCGTTTAATTTTTGATAATAAAACCGAGTTGGATAGATTGAAAGCCAGCAAGGAAAAAGTGGGCATAATATGCTTCAATAAATATATTGACGGCCCGGATAAAAATGCCCAGGTGTTGCTTTCATCGAGGGGGGATTTGGAAGAGGCTGCCAAACACCTTTTTGCAGCCATGAGAACTTTGGATGCGGGTGATGCGGATGTCATTTATGCGATTAGATTTCCGGAGGAAGGGTTGGGCCGCGCCATTAATGACCGGTTAATGCGGGCTAGTTTTAGGGAGTAAAACACGGCAAGTTATATCCATCATACATATCCATTTAATAAAATAGCATTAGCATTGGAATTAATAAATTATTTTACCTTAGCTAAAAAATAAACCTATATGAACAAATTCAATTATCTTCTTAGTATTATCATTTTGACAGTTTTTCTTTCGGCCTGCAAAAAAGAAACCCCGGTTAACAATAATACTTCAAACCCATTGGGCAATAGTTCGCCTACATTGCCTTCGGGAGCTGCCGGGGCATTATATGCTATAAACAGCAATGCGTTTACCCAGGGCTCAACAATTACACAAGGAACAGCAATGGCGTGGTTTGGCAGCTACACCACTACTTTGCAGGCCGGTGCGGTAACATGCAATAGCGATTCGCTTAGCACGCAAATTCCTTTGGTAAGTTATTCTTATCCGTGGTACGAAAGCACTCTTTCGGGTAACAATATTGATTTTTCGATGAACACCGTTACATGGGTTGTGGGTGGTAGCGGGTCTGTACCGGCCATCAATTTTACTGATAACGCTATTTTTCCGGTGGTAAATAATTTTAATGCGCCTGCTACCGTTTCATTGTCGCAACCGCTTACGGTTACATTTTCTATTGCAAATCCTTACGACCAGGTAATTTGCACTATCCAGGGCAGCAAAACTGCCGTCAACCTTAATTATGCAAGTGCTACTTCGGTTACATTTACAGCGGCGCAGTTAGCTAGTACGGCAGTGGCAGGCGATAACCTTTTAATACAGATTATGCCCGTAAAGTGGACTACCAATACTATTAGCGGAAAAGTATATTATTTTGTGAAGGAGAACGGTTTTGCCCAATACGCTACCGCTCAATAATTGAATAACAGCATTGCAGGATAACTTCATTACAACACGGCTTACGCTGGAGGCATTACAACCGGGCGATGACCACTTTATTTATGAGTTGGTTAATAGCCCCGGTTGGATTGCTTTTATTGGCAACCGAAACATAAATGGAATTGGGGACGCGGCTGCATACATACAAAGGATACTTCATAACCCCGACATTCGCTATTGGGTAGTTAGTTTAAAGGAGGGTAAGGTGCCTGTAGGCATTATTACTTTTATTAAGCGGGAAACGCTTGAACATCCTGACCTCGGATTTGCCTTTTTACCCGGGCATGAAGGTAAGGGCTACGCATATGAAGCTGCAAAAACGGTGCTTGATACTTTAGTAGCGGCCAAAACATATAACCGGATTTTGGCTACAACCATTCCTGATAATATCCGCTCCATTCATTTATTAGAAAAGCTTGGTTTTGGATTTGACCACGAAATGAAGGATGAAAAGGAGATTTTGCGGGTTTACGGTTTTGAGTGTATTAGCTAATACGCTTTACATATCAATAATCATGGTGGTTGGGCATTCTTTTTAAACGGTATTCTGATTTTAGACTCCCTTTTTTAATAGTGCAAGTACAATCGTAAACAGCATTGGCCTCATCGGTCTCATTGCAGGAAAGGGTTAGCGTATACCCATCGCCTGTGTAATCCTGGTTTAGTTGCTTGCCATGTTGCTCGGTTTTTACGTTGTAAAGAAAAACCGGTTGGTCATTTATTCTGACTATAGCAACTTGTTTTGGTAGTTCTTCATCATTTGTATCAAGCGTGCCTAACTGAATAAATATTTCGTTTTCTTCCTCCATCTTTTTTACACTGCTGGCAAAAATGACATCGCAGTGAATAAGGTTAGAAGATTGGCGAACAACCGTTAATGGAATTTCGCGTTTTGCATTGCTTTGATTGCAAGAGCATAAAACCAACAAAAAAGAGGCAAATAATATTTCGGTAAACCTCATATCCTTTGTTTAAAAAAAACCGATAGCAACGTTACTAATCTTAGCGCGGGCGATGTGTATAGTTAATACATGGCTTTTATCATCAAAACTCCAATCGCCGGGTTCGGTCATTGGCATTTTATTAAGTAATAAGCGCGCCGGTTTTGAAGTATTTACTATCCGTATTTCATAAGCCCGTTCGCCAGGCTTTCCGGTGTAAAATTTATCATCGTTGCTGATGGTAAAGGCTTTGGCCGCCTTTGTTTCCTTGAATTCAAATGTGGTGATGCTGAATGAATCGCGCTTATAGTTTTCGCTTACGCCATCATCCTCATATAAACTCAGCTTGCTGAATTGTAAATAATGCTCGAACGAGGTATCCTCATCCGAATATACTTCAGAGGAGTCGAGCAGGGAAGAATCCGGTATATAGGGATACACCGTTAATATAAGAGTATCCAAAACGCTTCCGGTCACTCTTGTTTTTGCGGTTTGAGTTGGTATGATGCTTCCGGCTTCTACAAATACGGGTATCTCGTCAATGGCATAGTTTGCCGTAATAAAACCCTTGCCCATATATATGTTGTTGTTCCGGTAATCGTACCAGCTACTATGCGGGGGTAGCCAAATCTTCTGCTGAATGGTTGTTGCGCCTTTCATGCTTTCATGAATTGGTGCTACTATCATGTTATCGCCAAAGTAATACTGATTTGGCAGGTTGTATGCTTGTTGCTCGTTAGGTCGCTCGTAATACATAGGCCGTACCAACACTATGCCCTCATCGTAAGCCTTTCGGGCATTGTTATAAATGTATGGCAACAGGGCATAGCGCATTTGAATTGCCTTGCGCATGGCTTTAAAATTCTCATCGGGATATTTCCAAATACGCCTTTCAATTTCGGGGTCTTTGGTGGCGTGGGTGCGAAAGATAGGACTAAATGCACCCCACTGCACCCAACGGGTAAACAATTCGGGGTCTTGCTTATTGGCTTTGCTAACCGGGTTCATGTGGCCACCTATGTCGTGGCTCCAGTATCCATAGCCCACGTTAGCAGCGGTGGCAGTAAACTCCGGTTGATACGTGAGCGATTTCCAGTCGATAATACAATCGCCCGAAAAACCGATTTGATAACGCTGATTGCCGAGGCCTCCGTAACGGTGAAAAATTAAAGGCCGTTTGCCCTGACGTTGCATATCGCTATAATGAACGTAGTTAAGGTAGAATGTTGGGTTTACACCTTTAATATTTGTGCCGCCCCATTGTTGCCAATCGAGCCACCAAAAATCAACACCATCTTTTTCGTACGGGCGTAACAAAACATCAAAGTACGCCTTTGCAAATTTTTTATTGGTGATATCAAACGGAATTGCCTTGTGGCCGGTGGTATCGAAATTCATTGCTTTTGCAAAAGCTGGGTAAGCGGCTTCGTGCCATTGCACACCGGCGGCAGGGTGAATGTTTAAACATGTTTGTATGTGCTGCTTATCCGTCCAACTCAAAAATTCTTTATAGTCGGGAAAGTATTTTTTCTCCCAGGTAAAGCCGGTCCAGCCGTTTAGTTTTGGCACTGCGGTTTTAAACAAATTGGGTTGGCTTCCCTCTGTTATGTGCCAATCCATATCAACTACCAATTGGTCTAACGGTATATCGTGGCTGGCATAATCGTTTACAATATCTTTCATGTCCTGCTCGGTATACTGCCAGTACCTGGAATACCAAACGCCAAATGCATATTTGGGTGGAAGAGAAATGCGGCCTGAGGTTGAAACGAAATCGTACATGGCGGCTTTATAATCGTGCCCGTAACCAAAAAAATACCAATCCTGTGCGCCGTTGTTTTTGCGCGGTTGCACCCAGGCCCAATCGCTATTATCAAACAGGGGGCGCTGCGAATCATCGATAAAGGCCCAACCGCTGCGCGAGATAATTCCATCTTCGATAGGCAGTTTTTTCATTTGCCCAAAACTGAATTTGCCTAAAGCACCATCGAGTGTGCGGGTTGTTCCTTTTAGATTTTTGTGATCCTTTGTGCCGGGCCTCCATGTAAACGGATCCATTTCCAAAAAAATCCAACTGGAGCCAACATCAACCAGTACGCTGCAATCGGTTTCACGATGCTCAATGGGTTCGCTTTTGTAGGTAACCGATAAGTTGTGGGCGTTAAACCTGCCAGAGTTTTCTTTATACTTTACATGGAGGTAAACTGTATTGATAAGCAACCATCCGTTTTGGTGCACAACTGTATAATCGGGCACCGGTAATTTGCGGTTTACAAAAGTAAGTGTGGCATTATCATTAAAAATTCCATCGGGTGCATACTCCATGCGCACCAGCTTTTCGGATAGGATTGTGAAACGGGTGTTGCCCTGAATTACTATGGCACCTGAATCGGCCACGGGGTTATATTCCTGTGCATATATTGCAAGCGAAGCAAAGGCGAGAGTAAAAAAAAGATGAGCCCTTAAAAGCATGACATAAATTTAGCCGTAATGCTTTAAGAATATAATTTTTTACTCTTTAATCACACGTTTTACGTAATTCCCCAGGCGGAAGAAATAAATTCCACCGGCCAGGTGGCGCATATCCACTTCGGCGGTATGTGTAATAACAATAGGATCCATTATCAGTTGCCCCAATGCATCGAAAATGAGCAGGGGCGCTGTGTTGGAATTTGTATTGCTAACTGATACGACGCATTTATCGGTTGCCGGATTGGGATATACAGCAAATATGCCCTCGCCCGCAATTTGGTTTAAACCCAGGGCGCCCACGTTTGCTGCCTGCGAAGTTTCGGGGCAACCGTTGGAATCAATCAAGGTTACATAATACGAGCCTGAACTTGCTGTGATGCTAGAACCGGTATCGCCGCTAATAATACCTTTGGGGCCATACCACTGAAAAGAGGAACCTGAGTTTACACTCAAGGTGGTACCCTGAACCTGTATAACCGGTGTTACCGGCGGATAAACCGAAACATGAATAACATTAGAAGTAGAGATGCAACTGCCCCTGTGCGAAACGCTTACACTAAAATCGCCGGCGGTATCGGTTGTGATACAGAACGAGGTAGCGCCGGTGCTCCACAAATAGGTTGTAAAATCAAAGGGGGCGCAAATAGTGGCTGTATCGTTATGCGGACAAATGCTTGACTTATCGGTTGTAATAGCAACCGGTATGCCTTGTCCACTTAGGAATAAAGTATCGTTAGGTGTGTTTACGGCATTGCTGCAAATACCGGTAATGCTGCACCTGAAAATATCGTTATTATATGAACCCGGCACGCTTGTTATACCCAGGGTTGATGTATTGGCCCCTGTAAACGGGTTGCTGTTTGGTACCTGATTGAAAGTTAGCCCACCATCTGAACTGTAATACCATTGGTAAGTGTAATTGGCGTTGTTGGCTAAAGCAAAACTTATGTTGGCACCTGCACAGGCTGTTTGGTTGCCTGCATCTGCTACTGTTGTGTTTGATAGTTGGGTGGCGGTAAATGATAAATGCGAATCAACATTACGCTGAAAATATTCGATAACTAGATTGGTTTGGCCTGATAAACAAATGCCATTGGGATAAAGCGAATCGGTGCTGCGAAAACCATTGGGATAGGTTTGCTCAAAAAAACTGCTTAACAACCAGGTATTGCCACCATCAATACTGAACCTTATGCCATCATCGCCTTGTATGGTAAACCTGTAAGTGCCCGGTGTAAAGTTTTGGCTGCGGAGCATCCTGATACTGAACAATGAACCAAAGCCACTTGAACAAGGAATGTTGGTGCCATCGTTTAAAGGGCCCGGCGCACCCGGACATGTGCCACCGGTACCGGTAAGGTAGTTGATATTAAATCCAAGGCTATCTTTTAAAAAATATCCCTGGTAGTTAGTAGCGTTAAAAAAATCCTGTGCACTAACCAGAGGTGTGGTGAAGAGCGGTTGCGTTGTAGTTGCCACCCAGCTATAAACATGGCCAACCCACTGGTTATTGCCAACAGCGGCAATAGGCAATGTGCCCAGGGTTGGATAAGCGGAGGTTACTGTTATATAATTAGAGCCGCTACATGAAAAGAGATCGCCAGCTACATAACCCGAAGAGGTTTTCATTTTAATGGTATAACCGGTGCCGGCGGGTAAGTTTGCAGGCATGGTAACCTGGATGTATAAATTGTTTATATCGGCGGTGTACCGGTAAGCACCGGTGGTCCAGGTGGTGCCGGTGTTTATACTAAATGCCGTACTGTTTAATGTATAAGTACCACTGCTAAAAGAGCCGGAGGCATTTGATAGCCACGCTTGAATAGTATCGCCCACATTAAGGCTTTGCACCTGAAATACCTCGAGCGTGATAATGCTGCCGGGGCAAACCGTAGGGCAGGCAAAGGGCACCGGTTGGCTGCGCGACATATATTGCGATTTTGCGGGCAGGAAACAGATTAGGCAAACAGCGAAAAGGTAGATATTTTTCATGTGGGGCGGGTGGATTTTAAGCTTGGATGACGAGGAGATAATTTTATATTGGTGTAATGTTTACACTAAGGTAAAATTAAATTCCAAACACTGCAAAATTTTATTTGGACTTATTTCGCAGTTGTTAAGATTTGAATCAAATTAGAAGTGCAACAAATTTTACGTTTATGAAGACCGAAACAGAGCGTATACAAAAATTAATTAAAAACTCGTGGGACGGGTTTATGTGGCATGGCAATAATTTAAAAGAGGCATTAAACGGTGTAAATGCCGAAATAGCTTTTAGAAAACCGGCTGCGGGTGCCCACAATATTTATGAATTGGTTATGCACTTATATTGTTGGCGCAATTTTGTTTACCAGCACCTGGCAGGCAATGCCGATTATAAGGTTGAAATAAACTCGGCTGTTGATTGGCCTACGCAATACGAGAAAACAGAGGCTAGTTGGAACGAGGCCTTACAACTGCTTGAAAAAAACCAAAGTGATTTAACTGAAGCATTTGCAAAAATAACGGAGGCCCAACTGGATGAATCTATGCATGGCCGGAAGTTTACCTGGTACGATTTTGCACATGGCATTGTAGAGCATGATATTTACCACTCGGCCCAAATTGCCATTTTGAAAAAATGATTTTTTACTGTTCCGGTAGGTTTTGCAGGCCGGTTTCCTGGTTTCAAAAATAAAGCGTAACTTACTGGTAAATAGTAAGGGTTATGAAAGCCTGTTATTGTTTGCTTACTGCATGGTTGCTGTTACTGTTTCCGGATTGTGTAAAAGCAGTTTCGAACGGAGATTTGATGGGGCAGATAATTGACCTTGATACTCACCAACCGGTGCCCTATGCCGAGATTGTTTTCGAAAATTATTATGATAAGGTTACTGTTACCGCCAATGAGCATGGATTTTATTATGGCGACCATATACCCGAAGGGCGGTACCAAATGCGGGTGGTTTATAACCAGCGCACCTTTGTAATGAACCGGGTAAAGGTGTTTGACAGTTATGCCAACGAGGTAAACTTTTTTGTAAGCTGCAGTGATAGCTTGCCAGATATTGTTGCAGAAAACAGGCCTGACCCTGTAATAAGGCCCTTTGAACCCCATGATATAGTTTTAACCAGCACTGACATGGGTAGGGCCTCGGAATCATTTAGCGACGTGTTAATGGCGCAAGCGGGGGTTGATATTTATAATGGCCGTTTGTATGTAAAAGGCGCACCGGTAAAAATATTTATTGACGGCACGCCGGTTATGGCTACACCGGTGCTTAATAAATGAAATATTCAACATTTACTTTGATTTGAAATTTTGATGAATTGTCATGCAATTGTCATATTTTGATAAGGCGCAGAAAATGCAAGGGTGTTATTTTAAAATTCAGGAATTATAGGTTTAATTTTAGAAAGTGTTAAGGTGTTAATGTGCGAATGTGTTAATGATAATTAGTAATGCACTTTGCCCATCATCTACAGTATAGAAATTATTTTAACCAATAAATTAAAAGTAAGCCTATGAAATCGAAACTCCTTTTGCAAGCCGCATTGATGTTGGTATTGTCTTTTAGTTTTCAGTTTTTGTTTGCCACGGGCGGCGGAAAAATTATGGGTAGGGTTGTAGACCCGGATACCAAAGCGCCTGCTGCTGACGTTACCGTGGTTTTTGACTGTATGGGTAATCAATTGACATGCACTACCAATGATAGCGGATTTTATTACTCGCCTAATTTGCCGGTTGGTGTTTATAATGTTACGGCTATGTTTATGAGTAATAGCACCACTATTTCGGGAGTTAAAGTTACTGATGACGGACAAAGGGCCCTTGATCTTGAATTAAGCACTGCCGTTCAAGGCGGTGTGGTAGTTATACTTGAGGACCATATTCCTATTATAGATCCTATAAATGGGGATAAGGTTGTGGTTACGAGAGCGGAGTTTACAAAGGACCCGGTAATGAAGCTTATTGATATTACTGAAACGCAGCCGGGAGTGGTGGATATAAACGGTGTGCCATATGTGCATGGAGCGCGTGAAGGTTCGCTTAAGTACTATGTAGATGGAGGGGCAGTAATGGCATCGGCTGATATACCGTTGTGCGGACTTGAAACCTATACTATGTATAGTGGTTTTATTCCGCCTAAATATGGAGATACTGTAGGTGGAGTGGTGGTTTTGGAGACGAGGAATTTCTTTTCGTCGAATCATTAAAATACAGGCCCTTCCGTCGCCAAAGGGGAAACTGCGAACGGGTTAAGTTTTGCTGACGATTGTTTTTCAAAATGGCACAAAAAAAGCCGCCCTTTTGGGGCGGCTTTTTTTTGTGCTAAACTGTTTTTATCTTCTTCTCAACAGTAATGATATGTAATACATCAATGTGGCCAGTGAGGCAAGAGCAGCAACTACATATGTCATAGCAGCCCACCATAATGCGTCTTTAGCCATGTCGTGTTCCTGCGATGTGGTAATGCCTGAACTTTCTAACCATGCTAAACCCCTGTTTGAAGCGTCGAACTCAACCGGTAAGGTAATGAACGAAAACAGGGTAGTGAATGCAAACAAAACAATACCGGCCAAAAGCAGGTAAGGGAATACCTGGATTGTTAATATACCGGCTAATAAAATCCATTGCATGTATTTGCTTGCAATGCTAACTGCGGGCACGAGGTTGGTTCTTAAACCTAACCACCTATAGGCATGTGCGTGTTGCACAGCGTGGCCACACTCGTGCGCAGCTACTGCGGCAGAGGCAACGCTTCTTCCGCTATAAACTTCGGGCGACAGGTTAACAGTTTTTTCAGTGGGATTGTAGTGGTCGGTTAACTGGCCGTCGACGGAAATTACCTGAACGTCAGTAATGCCATTATCGCGCAACATTTTTTGAGCTACCTCGGCGCCTGAAAGATTGCCCCGGAATGAAATTTCGGAGTATTCTTTGAATTTGCTTTTTAGGCGGCTGCTAACAGCCCAGCTTAGAAGCATAAAAACGATAACAATCAAATATATCCCTAACATAAAACTTTAAGTTTTTGATGAGCAATTGTAATAACAATTTCCGTGCAAAAGGGGTTTGGGGTATCCTTTTGTCTAAAATTAAGACGTTATGGCAGGAAGATTATTGTAGCAAACGCGAAGGTCTATTGGTTTTTATGATTTTATTGGCAAAAACGATGGTTTTTAATGACATTGCTACCCAAGGTAAATTTGCGACCTTTGTTGCTCTAAATTCTAAAGAGTATGGCTATTCGCCTTGGTTTTGTGCTGTTGCTTTTAAGTTTGTTTTTTGTGGGATGTAAAAAACCCGCGAATAATCAACACCAGCAGGTGGTTAATAACGCTCCGCCACCAATAACCGCAAGCACCCAGGTAAAGGGTTATAACCTGCTTTCGAAAATTTGCGGTATTTGGGATGGAGGGGTTACCTCAACAACGGCACTGGGTGGTTATCCTGAATGGATTGTTGATTTCAGGCCAATAAGTGCTGCGCAGGTGGGGGCGAAAAATGAGTTGGACACAGCCAACAGTATTTTCATGTCGTTTTTTATTACATACCACGATTCGGCATATAAACTGGCGTTTAGAAATGGCGGCAGCTTTACCAACCTGCAAAGAGTTTCGTACATGGAGATTGATAGCGTGGTTGAAACAAGTAGCCTGTCGTACTACCGCTTTGTTGATTTTGTGAAGGGCGCGAAAAGAACCATTACCGAAGTAACTTTTAAGCAGGATAGTTTGATTATTGAATCGTACACCAACAAATACAATACCTTACCTACGCCTACCCAACACATGCAGTGGCGGGCTAAGCTGCAGGACACAACTTCGTGCCAGGCAGCAAAAACGCATTTTAATTTTCCGCAAAAGGTGTTGGTGCAGAATTTCGATTCCACTTTTATGAATGTTACCGAAAGTATATATTACCAGAATGTGGGTGACCCGTATCCTGCGAGTGCCCAGCCCTATGTGGGACAGGCAAGCATCAACTATGGCTCGGATTATGCGTTGAACGCAAATCGTAATGTGTTTGTTTTGATAAATACCCAACCGCTTATATCAAACTTTGCGTTCAATTCGGGTAATATGATTTATCGGTCGCGTTATGTGCTGCTTAACTCAGCTACCCGCATATTTACTTTTACGATGATGCACCCCGGAACATACTACCTGTATGTTTACTACGATGCTAACGGAAATGGAATAATGGACTCGGGCGATTATGTTAGCGCGGCTAATACTACTTTTACACTTGCCCCCGGCGGCACGGCGACTGCTTCGGCGCAACTGGATTACCAAATACCTTGAGTAACTAACCGTCTAAACCGGCATACTCGGTTTTCACCTTTACCGCGAGTACAAGATTTTCTTCTTTAGCGTAATGAACTTCTATTTCATTTAATATCTCAAAAATCTCTTGCAGGTTTTCGGAAACAACGAGGCGTGAACGGAATGGTTTAATGAATGGAAGCCCCGCGAAATATGGGGCGTAGTGACGGCGCATTTCGAGTATGCCAAGCTTTTCGCCTTTCCATATAATACTGCTTTGCAGGTGTTGGCGGCAGGCATCTAATTTTTCGGCAAGCGTTGCGGGGGCAAGGTGTTGACCTGTGCTCATAAAATGGCGCATCTCGCGAAAGATGTACGGATGGCCGATGGAGGCCCTGCCAATCATAGCGCCATCTGCGCCGTATTTGGTTATTATCTCAAGCGCTTTTTCAGGCGTATCGATATCACCGTTTCCGAAGACCGGTATTTTGAGGCGCGGGTTTTCTTTTACTTTGGTTATCCAACTCCAGTTGGCTTTACCGGTATACATTTGGTGCTTGGTGCGGCAGTGAATTGAAATGGCCTGAATGCCGATATCCTGTAAACGTTCGGCTACTTCGACAATGCGTATGGAATTATCATCCCAACCCAAACGGGTTTTAACTGTTACCGGTAGCTTTGTTGATTTTACAATGGCTGCAGTAAGCGAAACCATTTTATCAATATCACGCAAAATGCCTGAGCCTGCATTACGGCACACTACGTTTTTAACCGGGCAGCCGTAATTAATATCCAGTATTTCGGGTTTGGCGGCTTCTACAATTTCGGCGCTACGCATCATAGGGCCTTCTTCGCCACCGAAGATTTGAATGCCTACCGGGCGCTCGTCATCGTAAATATCAAGCTTCTTGGTGCTTTTCTCAGCATCGCGTATTAAGCCATCTGAACTGATAAACTCGGTATATACCATATCGGCCCCGTACTTTTTGCATAACCGGCGAAAGGGAGGGTCGCTCACATCTTCCATCGGTGCCAGCAAAAGCGGCATATCGGGTAATTCTATGGGGCCTATTTTTATCATTCTCGAATACAATTTACCACTAAGGCACTTAGACCACTAAGGTGCACTAAGATATTTTTCCAATTTAGGTTTGCAAAGATAGCAATTGTGAGGCAGATAATTGTTACTCGTAGCGTAGGGCTTCAACAGGGTCAAGGTCCGATGCTTTGATGGCGGGGTATATGCCGGCCACCAGGCCAACAATAAAAGTAAAAATCCAGCCACCGAAAACCCATACATAAGGAAAGATAAATCCTGTTTTAAGAAAAATGCCTACCACATTGCCGAGTATGATGCCAACGATGATACCCAGTATGCCACCTATCTGGCAAATAACAATGGCCTCGGTTAAAAACTGAATGCCTATGGTGCGTTTGGTGGCACCTAATGCTTTGCTAATGCCAATTTCGCGGGTGCGCTCGTTAACGCTTACCAACATAATATTCATTAAGCCAATGCCGGCACCAATTAACGTTAGTATGCCTATTACAACGGTGGCGTACTTTATATTTTTTAGCTGGTCTAATATCTGGTTGGCAAGGCGCTCGCTTTTTGCCAGGTCGAAGTCGTTTTCGTCATCTAAGCGCAAATGGCGAATGCTGCGTAAAATACCGGTGGCCTCTTCAATGGCCAGGTCCATATCTTTAGGGTCGTTCACCATTACGTTCATTTCGTACGAAATATTATCGGCCGGGAAACTCCAACGCGCGTTTTGAACCGGTACCATGGCCTGGTTATCGGATGCAATTTGGCTGGCACCTTTAGAGGCTAAAATACCAACCACTTTAAATTTTTTGTTCCCTACGCTTATCAGCTTGCCTATTGCCGTATCTTTTGTATCAAATACTTTGGCTACAACATCTTTGCCCAGCAAAATTACGTCGCTGCCGTTTTCGATTTCGCTTTTAGAAAAATTACGGCCATCGGCTATGGTTTGACCTGAAACCTTAAGGTAGTTTTCGTCAATGCCAAATATCTTAACGTTAGGATTGGTTTTTTTAGATTCGTATTTTACAATGGCAATTTCGTTTGCAATGTTGGAGATAGAAACGGTTGCCGGAAATTTGAAATTTTCTTTAAACTCTTCGGCCTGCTGAATGGTGATTACCGGGTTATCGATTTTGCGGTGCCTGCGTGGGCCACCGTGCCTGTGCACCTGGCCCGAGTTTTTAATACCGAAGGTGTTGCTACCCATTTCGCTGAAACTGGCAAGCATTTTAACCCTTATGCCCTCGGTGGCGGTAAGGATACCTATAAGCGCTGCGATGCCAAACATAATGATGGATAGCGTGAGTACGGTACGCAAAATATTGGCGCGTATAGCACGTAAGGCCAGTTTTATGTTTTCGGTGAGGTTCATTTGTGTAGGGCAAACTTAGTGCAATTCGGTAATTCGGCAATGTGATAAATCGATCATGGACTTTGCAACATGTTTGTCCGCGTTAAACTTAATCAAGACTTTAGGATGGGAGAATTGAACTGATTGTTGGTAGAAAATTAATGGCAGGCTGGTTAAGCCACCTTTTTTTTCGTTGGCTTACGCTTGGTGAACTTATTTTTTTCGGCAGCTATAATTTGTTCTAAATTGAGCGGCTTTTCCCAATCTACCCGTTTGCTAAAGTCCTTTATTTTAAGGGGCTTTACCGATAGATTATTATTGCTTGAAGGTTTCATACCTTATTTTTTCTGAGTTATTTGCTTTTCGGGTGCCTATAATTCTAACTCTACAGTTACGTGTGGTAAAATAAGAGGTAAGAATTTGGCCCTCGCTTCTACCAATACAAATATAACGAATTTCATCGCCACTATGTTTTCGGTCGTAAAAAATAACTTTGTCCTTATCCGAGAAAGATAATTCGGCTTCCTTCGGTGATATATCGTGTTTTAGCTTGCTTTTAGCAAGATTTCCCTCATCCCATTCAAATTCTATAGGCGGCATATATGTAAATGAAGGAAATTAATGAAATACTGCAAAGCTAATATTTTGTAAAGCCCTATATTCGCCCCCGGAAAGATGCCAGAGTGGTTGAATGGAACAGTCTCGAAAACTGTCTTAGTCGCAAGGCTAACGAGGGTTCGAATCCCTCTCTTTCCGCCAGAGAAGAATCCAATTAACGGAAAGGACGTTAGTTGGATTTTTGTTTTTACTGATTACGGGATTAAATTTTTGTCATTACTTCTTCCTCAACTTCGTTGAACTTTTCTACTTCTTGTTTATTCAGTTTATTGCTGCGCAGAAAATTATAAAATACTGCTGCAATAATCAGGGCAATAATACCCTGGCAAAGCAGGGTGTTAGGTGCGCCAATTTGTTGCGATACGGCGCCAACAATTAAACTGCCTAATGGCAACATGCCAAAGTAGGCCAAGGCTACGTAACCCATTACCCGGCCTCTCATTTTGGCATCGGCGTTAACCTGTATGATGGTGAGGCAGATGGTGTTTTGCGCCATTGACCCGAAGCCCGATAAGACAGCGAATAACATTGCGAGAGGAAAATAGCTAACCTGCGAAAACAATATGAGGCCGATGCCTAAAATAATGGCGCTAGCTAATAGTATGGCTTTAAGATTGGTGCCCGGTTTTAAAGAGGCCAATAGTACCGTACCACCAATGGCGCCTAAACCTATAAAGCTGAAAATATAGCCGAATGTGGCTGCATCGCCCTTAAAAATTACTTTGGCAAAAACCGGGAGCAGGGTGTCGTAAGGTAATACGAGCAAACACACGGAGGCCAGCATGAGCAGCACCATACTTATGGCCGGTGTGTTTTTTATATAGGCAAAGCCTTCGGCGAGTTGGGATACTATTTTCTTTTTTACCGGTGGGGGCGTGTATTGCGGCAGCTTCATTAACAACAGCGAAACAATAACCGCCAAAAAGCTGGCAGCATTGATGAGAAAACAAATACCAGCGCCAAATTTGCCCAATACTAAACCCGATAAGGCCGGGCCGATTAAGCGGGCAACATTGACCATGGAAGAGTTTAGGGCTACGGCATTAGGCAGGTCGGCTTTGTTGCTTACAAGCTCGTGCACCATGGGTTGGCGGGCGGGTACATCGAATGCATTGATGATGCCGAGTATTGCGCTTAGGGTGAGTATTTGCCAAATGGCATAATGATTTGTAAGCGTTAAAATGGCCAACAATACGGCCTGCACCATAGCGGCGGCCTGGGTAAGCAGCAATAGTTTGTGCCGGTTGTACCTATCGGCAACAATGCCGCCGAATAAGGAAAAAAGAAAGGATGGAAACTGTGATGCAAAGATGGTAACGCCGAGCATAAACTCGGAGTGGGTGGTTGAGTATACCAACCAGCTTACACCGGTGCGCTGCATCCAGGTGCCGATAAGTGAAATGGATTGTCCGCTAAAAAATAAAGTGTAATTGCGGTTTTTGAATGCCCTGAATGTGTTGCTTAGGTTTGCCTTTGTGGCCATAATTTGCTGAGTGCAAATATGGTTAATTTGGAAGGAGCAAAGGATTGAGACCGAACTTTAACCGGTAGAAATTTCTAAATACCGACTGCTTTCACTTTTTTTAATAATCGGCAATCTGTTTAGATTTGTATAGTAAAAACAAAAGCACTATGACACTGCCAGAAGTTTCGCAATTAGTAGAGGCCAGCCTTGCCGGGCTGAAATTGGACGCCGCTGCCTGCAGAGGTGAAAAGCCCGGCCAATGGGGATATACCATGAAGGACGCCAAGGTTTGGATTGATGTGTTTAATTTTAATGAGCGACCCGATACTTACTACATACAGGTAAGCAGTCCGCTTTGTGCGCCGCCTGACAGTAAGTTGCAGGATTTTTACCAGGACCTGCTTGAAATTAATTTTTTGATGTATGGCTCGTGGATGTGTAAAAAGGGGAACTGGATATATGTATTGAGCCTTAGGGAAGTTGAAGGGCTGGACCAGAAAGAACTTGATGCTACGCTTGACCGCGTGGCGTTT
>Ga0206832_10058_pt1 | contig 27698 bp, 19 predicted proteins | sample Alteio_BWOrgCont_74_FD_152896 | JGI IMG/M metagenome (GOLD analysis project Ga0206832, IMG submission 152896) | Enriched cells from forest soil in Barre Woods Harvard Forest LTER site, Petersham, Massachusetts, United States -... | ecosystem: Environmental > Terrestrial > Soil > Temperate forest >... | reverse complement strand
TTTGCATACATCGTAGCGATCACTTTTTGGGAAATTGCTGGAAAGCCTGTTTTGCGGCTAAGGATTCTATCGATAAAGCAAACAAAGCCCAAAGCCTTAAAAATTTATAGCGACCTGCTATTAGCCTTTTGAAACGATGCAAAACTATCCTTATTGAGATTGGCGCTATCGGTTACCTGGTTGCTAACCCTACTGTAGGCTTCTTCCAACTTAGTAGTGTCAGCAATAAATTCTATGATTACTTGTTCAGGCATAAACTACGTTTACGTATTATTTTACGAAAATGCAAATTTTATTTCAAAATATCAAGGGGTGGGGATAACTTGTTGCGGTTGGCGCTTTCCTACAGTGGTGGAATGCTGACCTTCCATAAATAATTTCCATTTTTTAGCAAACAATAAGAGTATGCGCGTTAAAACATTTTGCTCATCCGTTTTTATATTGTGGGCATTAATTCTTTTTACTAGCTGCAGAAATTCAACTGCAGCCAACGAAAATAAGCTGGCTAAACCTCAATGTAATTCTGTGGATACTTCAAGCTGCCAATTCATTATTAAGCGCGATGTGATTGGACACGATACAATTTTTTATACTGCCTCGTCTGTTGTTAGAGATACGATTCAAACAATTATTTCGTGTGATATAAAGAAATATACCAAAGGCACAAAGGATTTAATCCCACTTCATATTTATTTTAAAATTGATTCACCAATATGTATTCACCAATTAAGTCGGGTAACTTTTTTCTTTTCTGATGGGACGTCTTTTTTTCTGATAAATCACGAATCTGATAATTGCGCAGGCGAAGTTAGGTTATATTTTAACCATGACCGCAATGGAATAAGCACAGAGCAAGAGCATTACAACATTGAAAAAGTGAAGTCAAAAAAAATCCAAGCACTGAGGTTTGACGTTGTTGGTGGATACCGACAGTATGGATTAAAAGATTTTGATGCTTGTCTTTTGCGCGATTATATTTGTTGTTTGCGCAAAGCGAATTGGTAGTTGCCGAGGCAAGAAGTCTCCAATTTAGTGATATCTCAACCAATTCAATTACTACTTGCTCAGCCATAAAATATCATTTCGTATTATTTTACGAATTTGAGTAAAATTTATGAGATAACAAAGGGGTGAGGATAACTATTTACAACTCATTTACTTTAGCCTGGCAATCATCAGTTTAGCGTTTGATGAGTAATTCTTATTTTTAACGAAAAGAAAATTATATGAGGTGGATACTCAAGGCTATTCTGTTTGTTGTTTTAGTTTTTAGCGCAACATGGCTATGCTATAGTTGTAGCAATGACAATTCTAAACGCGCTATCCATGACGAAGAAAAAGTAGATACCTGCAATTGTTCAACACTAGTTTCAATGAACGAACCGGAAGGCAACTCATGGACGTTTAGGACAAAAAGAAGGCTAGGTATCCGCAACCCTTCTAAACCCACCCTTTTAGTTGAAATGATTAAGGAAAAGAAGAATGTGGATAGTTCAACCACCGATATAATTATTTCGCTCAAAATTAATTCGGCGATATGTGTTGATGAAGGGAGCCATATAGATTTCGTTTTTACGGATAGCAGCAGGTTTGACCTTATAAATTTATACGGCAATAATTGCCATGGGGATTTTTCGGCTTCGCTCCTGCAGGAGCTTAATGATATTCCAGGTGTGCGAAATGCAGTGGACATAAAGAAATTGTGCGGGGGTAGGGTAAGTTATATCAGATTTGCGACCCACGATGGTTACAGCGTTTATGCACTAAGCGAGATTGAAAGCACGAACTTTCAACATCTTTTTAACTGCTTATACCAAGCCAAGTAGATATCATCATCCTACATGTAGGCCTACTTTGTTATAAGCTTCTTCAAATTTAGCTGTGTCGGCTATAAATTCGATAATTACTTGTTTAGCCATAAAAAGGCGTTTCCCATTATATTACGAAGCCACATTATTTAGTTGTTTGGCTGCCGAACTGTTTGCCTAGTTTTTCGTACTCAATATCATTGGCTTGCCACAGTTCTACTTTGTTGCCTTCCATATCCATAATGTGTACAAACTTGCCGTAAGCAACAGTTTCAATAGTATCGGTAATTGTAACGCCCTCGGCCTTCAGGTCTTGCACCAGCGTTTCTAAATTTTCAACCCGGTAGTTAATCATAAAATCTTTTGTTGAGGGGTCGAAGTATTTTGTTTTTTCAGGAAAGGGGTTCCAGTTTGTAAAGCCTTTTTTGGTAGAGTCGGATGCCTGGCGCCATTCAAACACGGTGCCGTAGTTGTTGGTGTTTAAGCCCAAATGGGTTTTATACCACTCGTTCATTTTTTTTGGGTCTTTGCATTTAAAAAAAATGCCGCCAATACCGGTTACCCTTTTGCCTTTAGCCTCCTGGTTGGCATTGGCTGTAATGATTGATTTAAAGGCAAAGCCAAAACCAAACGATGTGGCTAATGCTATAATTATTAAAGTTATTTTTTTCATTGCTGTTTTATTATTGGTTACGCAAATTAAAAAATGTTACCGGATTTGGAGTAAGCTGCCAAAATACAGTTTCGCGCAAAGGGCGCAGAGGAACAGCCACCTTATCGGTTTACCGTTTACAGTTAAATACAAGCTGCATCAAGCGGCTGTTAAACTGTAAACCGTAAACTATTTAAACGGTAAACCGCTCTTCCCGTCCCCCCACTCGTTAGGTTGCTTACCGGTGGGCTGGGCTTTCAGGCGTTCGTGGATTTTATCAAAAAACTCGTAAATAGTATCATCTACTAAACCGAATTTGCTTTCGTCTCCGCCAAGAAGTAGCGTTCGGTAAAGGTGGGTAAATTTGCGTTCGCTTTGTCCCACAACATCGCGTAAATATTGTCCAACATTACTTTGTCTATCTGTTTGCCCATCGCCGAATAATCGTGGAAATTCAGATTTGAATCTTTTAAAAAGGGAATCAACCTCTGTATGGGCTCGTGCAAAAAAAAAGCGTTTACGTCTTCGGCATTTTTCCAGCGTTCAATTTTTTCGGCGGCGTATTTCCACTCCCAGTCGTCGGGGTTTTCGTTGGCATCAAAAAATACCACGCTGGCAAGTTTGTAAACCAGGTCTTCGTGGTATACCCATTGCAGGCGCTCTTTCATCTGGCTGTTTAGCTGGCGTATTTTAATAATTTCATCAAGCCCCACTTTTTTGCCACCGGTTAAGGTTTTCTCAATGGCCTCAACGTGTTTGGTAAGGTAAAAGCGGTCGCAGCGCATATCCAGCTCGTTGTATACCGATAGAAATTTGAGTCCGCGTTTAAAGGGCAGGTTGGCCGTGGTGTCGAATTCGAAATAGTCGATACCACCTACGGTAAACGCCGGCTTAATAATATGTTTGGTTTTGCCAAAGCTGTTGGGCGCGGTTTTTTTGAAGAGGGATTTTAGTTTGCGGAGCATATAGCGTGTTAAAGTGCGAAAGTGTTAATGTGTCAACGTTAATATTTCGTATTATTTTACGAAAGTAGGAATTTAGTTTTGAATGGCGGAGGGGGTGTGCATAAGTTGTGGGAGAATGCAAACAACCGGCCTCTCCCCGAACTCGCTTCGCTGGTCGACCCTCTTCTCCCGATAGCTATCGGGACTTCGAATAGAGTGGGGAATACAAACGGTACACAATCCCCTGATGGTTATTGGGAAGCCGCCCTCTCATGAAAGGAAAAATGGGATAGAAAATTGTATATTAGTATTAAACATAACCAAGCCTTTATGAAAAAAGCGATCCCCCTTATTGTAAGCCTTGTTGTTTTTGCTTTGGAGTGCTCTGCGCAAAATATTAACTGGCAATGGGCAAAGGGCAGCACAGGAAATGTGCAGTGCGAGGGTTGGAGTGCTGCTACTGATGCAAATGGTAATGTTTATGTAATAGGCGAGTTTAACGGGGCTGTTACATTTGGCGACACTACTCTAATCAATTTTGGCACAGGCAACGCTTTGTACATTGCTAAATACAATACGGACGGCAATTTGGTATGGGTAAACGCCATGGATACTATCAGTGCATCTGTTATTGCCATGGCTATTGATGGCAACAACAATATTTATATTACCGGTGCATTTGTAGATACGATTAAATTGGGCCCGTATACTTTGATAAACCCCAATAGCAACATAAGGGCTATGTATGTTGCAAAATACAATGATGCCGGCAATATTATTTGGGCCAAATGCTGGGGTGGAATTAGCCTGAGCGGAGGCCAGGGCCTTGCCACCGATAATAATAACAACCTGTTTGTAACCGGTATCTTTTCGGGCAATATTGCATTGGGCGCTGATACAATACACGGCGGCATTTACGGGGCGGCGTTTGTTGTAAAGTATGATGCCGCCGGTAACGTTGCCTGGGCACGGGCACTGGGTACTAATAGCGCAGCGCAAGGTACCAGTATCGCTACTGATGATGCAGGCAACGTTTTTGTTGGCGGTTTTTATGAAACCGACTCGGTTACTTTTGGTATTACAACCTTTCATAACGGAGGGTATAACTATACATCGGACGTTTTTTTGGTAAAGTGCGACTCAACCGGTAATCTGCTATGGGCAACTGCAACCGGCGGCGATGGCGGCGATCAGGCTAATTGGGTTGCTACCGACAAGGATGGCAATGCATACATAACCGGATTTTTCCGAAGCGATTCAATAACTTTTGGCAACACCACCTTATATAACGCTTGCCCCATTACCACATGTGGCGGCTCGGCCGATGTATTTGTGTGCAAATACAGCCCAACCGGTGAGGTGCTTTGGTCTAACAGGTATGGAGGTAGGGCAGACGATGTGGGATACAGCCTTGCCGGTGATTTAAGCGGCAACGTTTATGTATCGGGTAAGTTTAACAGCGATAGTATTGCTTTCGATTCAATTACATTATTTCAACCGATAACCGGCACCGACCCTGCATTTTTGGTTGTATGCGATACCGGTGGCCATGTGCATTATGCCGAGGCTTTTAGCAGCGGGGGCGATGACCAAAATGTTGTTTGTATAGACAAGCAGGGCAACGGCTTTTTTGTGGGCGATTATATTCTTAGCCCTTTTGGCATTGGCCCCGATACGCTTTTAGGGCCGCCAGATACAACCGCCTTTTTCGATTTCGAAAATATGTTTGTGGCCCGGTTTAGATATGGCAAGGGCATACTATGGGGCGTTCATGATTTAAGCCCGGCACCGGTGCTTATCTTATATCCCAATCCGTTTAGCAGTACAGCTACGGTGCAATATTCGCTGCCCACAGGTGCCGAAAATACCAGCCTTATTATTTACGATATCCTTGGGCAGGTAAAGCATACTTACCCGCTAAGTAATACCAGCGGGCAGCTAAGTATTGATGCTACCGGCTTAAGCAGTGGCATATATTTATATGCACTGGCGGCTAATGGGCGTGTGCTGGTTACGCAAAAAATGGTGATTGAGTAAGTGCGGCAATCTAACTTTGGTGTACTAACCTGTTTGCTGTCCTCAAACCCAAAAATGAATTATTTTGCCGGCGCTAAAATTGTTTCCATGAAAAAAGCTTACCTCCTGTTGGCATTATGTGTTGCGTGTTTTGCGCACGTGGCATTTGCGCAAACCTTAATGCAGGCGGTTGATAAAAACGATACTGTGCTTGCTTTATCATTAATAAAAGCCGGTGCCGATGTTAACGCGCCCGATGCGCAGGGCGTGGCGCCTTTGTTAAAGGCCTGCCGGTGGAATTACGTGGGCATGGTAAAGCTTTTGCTTAATAACGGTGCAATGGTTGATAAGCCAAGGTCGAAGGCGGGGCGTACGGCTTTGATGGTGGGTGCGGCCTATAGTGCCGGTATAACCGTTGCAAAAATATTGGTTGAACACGGTGCCGATGTAAATGCCAAGGCCACCGATGGCACCACCGCTTTAATGCTTGCCGCCAAATACAGTAAAAGCGAAACCGTTGAATACCTGCTGGCCCATGGCGCCGATGCCACTGCCTTTGATATACAAGGCAAAAATGCCCTTGATTATGCCCAAATAGCCACCACGCGTATAGACCCTGCGGAGCTTCCCGACTGCCGGATTGATAAGGCCGATTGTATTGCGCGGTTGAGTAAGGCGTTGGGGAAGTAATAGCAGAATGTGTTCATGTGCTCAGGTGTTAACGTGTTCATGTTAATGCAGTTCATCGGCTTTATTTTGGGGGTTGCCCCCCGATAGCTATCGGGGGGCCCGCGCTTTACGCTGCAACTCCTCGCTCGCACGGCCTCGCTGCGGGGTTTACGCTTCAATCGCTAACCCGGAACAGCCAAAGGAATGCGCGTAGCTGGAGGCTACCGGTGTAGTAGAGTATAGCGGGAAAGTAAATTAGGAAGAAAAATAGCTCGGCGTTTTAACGCGGAGATTGAGGTACAAACCCTTAACAGGCTTTAGCCAAACTGTATTTATTGCTATTTGGGAAGATGCCCGTGGGTTAGGCTAAAGCCAACATCTTAACCGTGTGTACTCCGCGTTGAAACGCGGAGCTATATAGCAGTTTCAGCAAACAAAAACATTATAAATTATTTTTATGTTCTACAAGGAACTATTTTTTTCGATTATCCCAATAAAATTTAATTATGACATAGTACGCAAGGGCGGGAATAAAAATTTCATACCACATTACACGTTTGTGTAAATGCCAAGCATAAAAAACCTGTATCATCCCCCACAAAGCAACAACAAAAAAGACGTTTAATATTTTGTTGTTCACTTCTTATCAGCTTTTTTCTTCGATTTCGGTTTAGGTGACAAAAACCCTTTCACCAGCTTATCAAAACTCTCTTTCTTTTCCGCTGCCGTTTTTTCTTTGGTTGCTTTCCTGTAGTGCTAAGTTATAGAAATACTTTTATATCCGCGCCCAGCGCGTCCGCAATGCGTTTTAAGGTTATGAGAAGGGGCGATTAGACATTAAACAAACAAGATTTCGCGTTGCTCCGGCTATGCGTCCTCAAGAACCCCCTCTTGGCCATGTAAGATTTAACCAAAGTGGTTTTGCGCAACCCGAAAAAGCGAGCGATATTTATAATAAAGCAAATTAAATACGTTAGGCTTACTGAAATGTATGGAAGCCCGCACCCGGCCAACCGGGCAGGCATGAAACCATGAACCAAAATCCGTGAAACCGAATTTCGTTTTTTTACTGCTTTTCATTTCCCTTTTCGTTGTGCGTGTTGATGCGCAGGGCGGCACATGGGTATGGGTAAAGGGGGGCAGTGCACTCAACACACCTGCCAATTACGGCACGCAGGGGGTACGGGCGCCCACCAATAACCCGCAGGGTTTATATGAGTCAGCATCGTGGACAGACCTACAGGGCAACTTCTGGATTTTTGGTGGCAATTACGCCGGTTTAAGCGATGCCAATATTAATTGCGATTTATGGAGGTATGAACCGGCGACTAATATGTGGACATGGATGAAAGGCCCGGGCCAGCCATCGCAGTTTGGCGTGTATGGAACCAAGGGCGTGCCTTCGGCGGCCAATTACCCCGGTGCCCGATCGTGGGGTTGCACCGCCTGGACCGATAACAACGGCGATTTGTGGCTTTACGGTGGCTCGGGTTACGGTAACACAATACAGGTTGCTTATGCCGACGATTTGTGGCGTTACCACATTGCCACCAACGAATGGACCTGGATGGGCGGCGATTCAGACGCACTTAACAATAACGATGTTGCCGTTTATGGTGTACAGGGAGTAGCAGCGCCTGCCAACACACCCGGTGGCCGGTGGGAGGATAACTCATCGTGGACGGATGACAATGGACGTTTATGGCTTTACGGCGGAGGTGGATGGGGCGATGATAACGATTTGTGGAGGTACGACATTGGCACCGGCCTATGGACCTGGGTAAAGGGCCCGCAGATTGGGGTTGATCCTACGGGCAACTTTGGAACATTGGGCGTTGAAAGCCCCACTAACCTGCCACCCGCCGGTTGGACATATACCAACTGGAAAGATGCTGAAGGCAACTTTTATATATGGGGAGGCCAATCAAGCAACGGTGGCAACCTGGGTAGCGTGTGGGAATATAAACCCGGCACCAACAACTGGATTTGGATTGCCGGTATACAACCCGATGACGACCCCGGCAATTACGAGCAATATTGCATTGAAAATAATTACACGCGGCCCAGGAGCAGGGTTGAGAGCCGCGGCGCACGCACCCGCCTATGCACTAATTTGTTTTACGCATTTGGCGGTGCCGACTGGGTAAGCTTTAACGCCATGAACGACCTGTGGGCGTTTAATACGCAAACGCACGAATGGACCTGGTTAAGTGGCTCACCCAATTTTAGCAATGCCGGCAGTTATGGTACGCTGGGGGTACCGGCTGCAACCAACCTCCCACCCTCGCGTTTGGGTATGACACTTTGGATTGACACCGCCGGCACGCTTTGGCTTTTTGGCGGCATGAACGATTGGAACGATGCCCAATGCTACAACGATGTATGGAAGTTTATACCCGATGAAAAATGTATAGGCCCGGCAGTGACCGGTATTAATTACACCATATCTAAAACCACCATCTGCGCGCGCGATACCGCCTTGCTTACCCTTATTAATTTAACCGGTGCACAAATAACCCCCGCTACCGGTATTGAGTGGTTGGATACAGCGCACATACTCCTTTTTCCCGACACAACAACGCGTTACATGATTACCGGTGGCTCGCAATGCCACCCCGTCGATTCGGCATTGTTAACCATTAACGTAATTATACCACAGGCGGTATCGGCTGATGTTGACACCACGCTTTGCCCCGGCCAAAGCATCAGGCTATGTGCGCCTATTGACCTTGTAACGTTTGCGTGGAGCACCGGTGCCACCACCCAATGCATACAAGCCACGCAGGCCGGTATATACGGGGTTAGTGTAACCGATGTTAACGGCTGTAAAAACAGCGGCGCCGATACCGTGCTCTTTCATATCACACCACCGGTATTTATTACAAGCAGCGGCACCACCTGCCCCGGCGATAGCCAGCAGCTTTGTGCCACAGCCGGTTACCGTAACTATGTTTGGAGCACCGGTGCAACCGATAGCTGCATATATGTTTACCGGGCGGCTGTTTATGCGGTAACAATTACCGATACTTTTAGATGCAACAACAGCACAAGCGATTCGGCAGAGTTTTATCCTTTAATACAGATGAACCTTGATACGCTAAGGCCCGCCTGCTACGGCGGGGCTAATGGCACTATTACAGCAGTAGGCGCTAATGGTTTTGATACCGCAGGGCTAAGCTACAGCTGGCGCAGTGCTACCGGGCCTATTGCCGGTACCGGTAACACCCTCACCGGTTTAAGTGCGGGCGCTTACTACGTTACCATAACCGGCAGCGATGGTTGCCATATAGCCGATTCGACCCTGCTAACGCAGCCCGATAGTTTAAAAATTGCTTCCCTCCTATCGCAAAACATAAGTTGCTTTGGGTTAAACAACGGCGCCATAAGCATTATGGCTACCGGTGGCACCCCACCGGTTAGGTATAGCGATAACGGCGGGGCCTCGTACCAGCCATTACCGGTGTTTAGCCCGCTTGCACCGGGCAATTATACGGTGCAGGTAGAAGACAGCAATAACTGCATAACCGGTTATACGGAGGCTGTAACTATTACCCAACCACCGGCTATACAGGTGTTTATTACCTCGCCCGATAACCGCGACCTGAAATTTGGCGATACCATTCAGCTATTCAGCAATTACAATAGTGCGGTTATGTACCCGGTTACCAGCAACTGGAGCCCCGACAACTTTATTAACTGCGATACCTGTCCCAATATAACCGCCTTGGGTGTTGAAACCACCACTTTTACACTGGTAGTGCGCGATAGTAACGGCTGCTATGCATCTGATACGTTTACCATATATGTTAACAGCGACAAAGCCTTTTTTGTGCCCAACGCTTTTACACCCAACGGCGATGGCCACAATGATGTATTTTACGTTTATGCCAATGGTGTAGCCCGCGTTGATTGCTACATTTTCGACCGGTGGGGCGAAAAGGTAGATGAGTTTCATAACATACACGATGGCTGGAACGGCGAATACAAAGGGCACCCCGCGCCAATGGCGGTATACGTGTATTGGATTGAACTGGTATACCTGGATGGCTCAGTAAGGCACGCAAAAGGGAGTGTTACTTTAATTCGATGAACAACAAAAACCATAACCATATATATGCACCTCAATAGGCTTAAATATTTCTTATCGGCAGTGTTGGTATCGCTTTGCATGTTGAAGTCCACAGCACAAGCCTCCATTTATAGTTATGTATCTACGCTCGATGGGGTTATATACAAAGTAAACCTTAGCAATTGCACGGCCGATAGTATAACCACGCTTACCGGTGCAAACGTTGGCTATATCAATTTCGCCATTTTTGATATAGCCCTTTCGCCCAGCGGAAAGTTGTATGTGCTAGACGGATATAATCGCATTTATACCATTAACATGACCACCTTTGCGCTTACCCTGCTAGATAGTTTAGGCCCCGGCGTAACCGTAAATGCCCTGGCCTGCGATAGCCTGGGCAACCTGGTTACCATAGCTACCATACCCGATAGTATTGGCACTGATATAGGCTTGCTGAATATTGATACCCTTACCGGTGCCACAACACTTATTTGCCCCGTTAGTTCGGCCACCGGTGGCGATATTGTTTTTTACGATGGCGATATTTATTACGTAGATGTAAACGACACCCTACACCGCGTTACCCTACACCCGCCACACGACAATCCGCTGGGCCCTATAGATTGCAACGTATATACCCCCTTTGGCCTTAGTACCAATATTGTTAATGTACCCAATTGCGACTTATCCATGTTTGCATACAGCGTAAACAACATATGCCAGGTATCGCCGGTAACCGGCGGCTCAACGCCGTATTGCCAAAACATTATACCCAATATTGTTGGGGGTATATCGGGCGCAGCTTCGGTACCGGGGCCGGGTAGTTGCTGCATTGGCAATACAAATTATGTAATGCCCAATGCCTTTACCCCCAACGGCGATGGGCTAAACGATGTGTATTACCCCAAACTTTTAAACGGCGCCAAAGTGCTCGAGTTCCACATTTACGACCGCTGGGGCGCCCTGGTGCATAACAGCACCCAACCCTGGGACGGCACCTTTAACGCCAAACCCCAACCGGTGGGCACCTACATCTACTACGTCATCATCAATTCCGAAGCGGAAAACTGCAGCAGCAAAACCGAGAAACAGGAAGGGGCGGTTACGTTGTTGAGGTAAAGGAAAATGCACGGTTTTATCAACCGAAACGCACATACAAAAATATTTATAGATTTACCGGTATTAATTTCCGGTATGCTAAAATTACCCTTTCTTATTACCGGCTTCTTTTTAGCCCCGGTAAGTTTTGCCCAATGTGGTAGCGTAACCATTATTGACGGTAACCTTTATACCGCCGTGCAAATTGGAAACCTGTGCCGGAGTGATTCTAATCTTAAAACAACCCTTTACCCCGATGACCCGGTTATGCATGCAAAAGGAAGCTTTACGTTAATTCGATAAATAATAATATGCACCTTAAGAGGCTTAAATATTTTTTATCGGCCGCGCTGGTTTTCATTTGCATACTAATTGCAAGTGCTCAGGCTTCAATTTATAGCTATGTAGCTACTGATGATGGGGTGATATACAAAGTAAACCTGAGCAATTGCACCGTCGACAGCATAGCCGACCTGAGTGGTACCAGCGTCGGGTTCAGCATTTACGATATAGCGCTTTCGCCCAGCGGCAAGCTGTATGTTTTGGATGCTAACGCCAATATTTATTTATTTAACCTCAACACTCTTTCGCTTACCCTGCTGGCCACCTTAAGCAGCGGTGCAACGGTAAATGCCCTGGCTTGCGATAGTATGGGCAACCTGGTTACGATAGATAATTTTCCGACCAACAGCCAGCAGCCGTGCTTGCTGAGCATCGATACCCTCACCGGTACGCCTGCACTTATTTGCCCCGTTAGCTCGTACACCGAGGGCGATATTATTTTTTACGAAGGCGATATTTATTACGATGATGTAAATGATACCTTACACCGCGTTACCCTAAACCCTCCGCACGACTATGTGCTGGGCCTGGTGGGCTGTAATGCCAGCGGCTCGTGGGGCCTTAGCACCAACGTTACCGATACTACAAAATGCCAGTTATCCATCTTTGCATATAGCATTGATAACATATGCCAGGTATCGCCCATAACCGGCAACTCAACGCCGTATTGTCAAAACATTATTCCCAACCTTGTAGGGTCTATAACCGGTGCGGCATCGGTGCCGGGGCAGGGCAGTTGTTGCGTGGGCAAATCAAGTTATGTTATGCCCAACGCCTTTACCCCCAATGGCGACGGGTTGAATGATACCTACTACCCCAAACTTGTAAATGGCGCCACAGTGCAGCAATTCCACATTTACGACCGCTGGGGCGCATTAGTGCACAACAGCACCCAACCCTGGGACGGCACCTTTAACGCCAAACCCCAACCGGTAGGCACCTACATCTACTACGTCATCATCAATTCCGAATCAGAAAACTGCAGCAGCAAAACCGAGAAACAGGAAGGGGCGGTTACGTTGTTGAGGTGAGAGTAGTCGTTACTAAAGTTTTACCAATTTGCGAAGTATAGTTTTGCCAGGTACATTTATTCTAAACAAGTAAGTACCCGGGACTGCATTCCAATAAATCTGGGAGTAAGCGTTTTGAATAACAGATTTGTAAACCAGACGTCCATCAGCATCTGTCACTTCCATTTCTGCACCCAATAACTCTTCACTTACTATAAGATGAAAACTTTCGGTTGAGGGGTTGGGGTATAAAATAACACGACCATCCGGTATTGCATCAATACCGGTTATATCTACACGGTTTGATGTTTCCGGGCAACCGTTACTATCGGTAACGATTACGGTGTAGAGGCCGGCCTGGTGCCAAACAAAGGTATCGGTAGTTGCACCAGTTATGGGCTGATGGTTTAAATACCACTGATACGAAACTCCATTGCTAACAATAAGGGTGTCGCCGTGTTGACTAATTATGGCAGGGCTTGTAACGTAAACCGATACTGCCACCTGGTTGGATTGGGCTGTGCAACCGTTGCTATCAGTAACAATTACATGATAGCTGCCTGCCAAGCGAGTAATAAAGCAGGGCGCATTTTCGCCAGTGCTCCATCGATAGCTTACAAAACCAGGGTTTGCGCATATCAACGAGGTATCTTTGTCGCAAATGGAAGGCGGGCTGGCAGTAGCAATTACGTTGGGCACCGGTAAAAATGAAGTGGTTAGTTGATTGGAAATTGCACTACATCCGTTGGTATCGGTAACCGTTACAAAATAAATGCCGGTATCGGTTATTGCAATGCAGGCACCGGTAAAACCGTTATTCCATAAGTAGTGGGCAAAGCCGGTTGCAGCGCAAATACTCACTGTATCATGCAGGCACACCGGTGGGTTTGGGTTGGCTATAGTGCAAACAGGCGCAGCGGCTGCTGAAAGGATAACGGTATTCCAGTTATCGCACCGGCAACCGTGGATATCGTAGGCCCTGAGGCTGTAAATGCCGGGTGTGGTGGTATAAATGCAGTTTGTAGTTTGAGATGTAGGTGTCCATGAAAAGTTTGTAAAGCCGGGCGTTGCACAAAGCATTACCGAATCGTTGGAGCAAATAGTTTGCGCACTGAGCGTTATGAAAAGGCTATCGGGTGTAAATGCCTGTATAGTTACTGAATTTGAAACACCGGTGCAGCCGTTATCATCTGTAACGGTTGCATTATAGATACCGGATTGCGATGCGTACCTAAAGCTATCGATGCCATTGAAATTGCCCCAATTGTAATTAGCATAAGCGCCGGACAGGGTTAATAAAGCCGGTGCATTTGTGCAGATAATAGTAGCACTGGTGGTAAGCGTAACCACAGGCGCCGGTGTAACGGTTATTTGCCGGGTAAAAGTATCGGTTTGCCCGTTTGCGTTATAGGCAATTAAGGTGGCGTAATAAACACCAATAGCATGATAGCATACCTGCACTCCGGTAACGATGCCTGATGATGAAGGCGTGCCACCGGGAAAAAGCCATTGGTAATGTGTGGCATGCTGACTGGTATTGGTAAAAGTTGTACAGCCACTATCGCAAATAACATTGCTCATATCATAAGCGGCGAAAAAGTGCGTGGTGTCGCACATTTTGACCAGCCAAAAATCGTTGGCGCCGCGGGCATTTTGAGATTTTAATCCACCAACGCCGCCCCATGTATTATTTGCAGCAAGGTAACATTTATCGGCGCTCTCAATTACAAATCCTTCTTCATCGTGGGCGGGGTCAAAAAAAGTTTTGTCCCACATTTTGTGACCCAACGAATCCATTTTTACTACCCATATTTGCTCTGCGCCTAAATAATTACTCTCGGTTTTATCACCGCCGGCGGCACCATAAGCCACGCCGCTAACTATATAGCCGCCATCGCTGGTGCCGTGCACATCACCGTAGCTATCCTGTCCAACTAAACCGCCATAGCGCACATCCCATTTCTTGTTACCCGCCGAATCAATTTTAACCACCCAAAAATCGGTACTTCCCCTGGCATGCTCCGATACATCGTAACTACTATCTGAAGAGGTATATCCGCCCAGTACAAATCCATTATCCCTGGTTATTTCAATCCACGATGAAATTTCCCAACTAACACCTCCATAGCGTCGGTCCCATTGCAGGTTGCCCAGCGAATCTGTTTTTACAATCCAATAATCGCCGGTGTTCAAAGTAGAGTCGCGGTTTGATTGGCTTTTATCGCCGCCAATACCTGATGTGGATGTACCTACCAAAACAAATCCTCCATCGGCGGCTATTTCAAGGTAACCCAGATCATCGCCCCTGGCGCCGCCAAAGCGTTTATCCCATTGCTTGTTGCCCAGCGCGTCGGTTTTTATAATCCAGTAATCATTACCGCCCCGCGTGGGTTGAGACACATCTAACGAACTATCGCTATTTGTAGTGCCGCCTATAATATAACCACCATCGCTTGTTTGTTTAACCACGCTTAACGTGCTGGTAATAGCATTTAATGAACTACCACTATTTCCACCAAATCGCTTATCCCACTGCTTGTTTCCTACCGCATCTACCTTAACTATCCAATAATCATTATAGCCTTTTTTGCGCTGCGAAACATCGCCCGAACTATCCGATTCAATCGTTCCTCCCAAAATATAACCCCCATCGCTTGTTTGGTGTACATCGGCCAACAAATCATCTCGGGTTCCCCCAAAGCGCTTTTCCCATTGCATGTTTCCGTCAAAATCTGTTTTTACAATCCAAAAATCCGTAAGCCCCCTTGATGGTTGCGATACATCGCCCGATGAGTCAGATTCAGTCACTCCCCCCAAAACAATACCCGAGTCGCGTGTGTTAATTAGGCAGTATAAATACTCATTCTTCAATCCTCCAAACCGGCTATCCCATGCTTTTAAGGTAGGCTGCTGCGCCCGGTTAGTTAAACTAAAGGAAAAAAGTATGCAGGTAAATAAAGTTGCCCTCACGCTTTAACGCATTTGCATCTAATGTAATGCTTTTTTGTTACAGAATATTTCCGCCCTTTGTTACAAGGCGGTTGGCAGGGAGACCCGCACGGAATGAAAAGTTCTTTATAGATTGAATAACAGAACTCATATTATGATTATACTTGCAGATACAAAAAATACTATGCCAAAAAGTATCCTCACAATTTTGTTTTGTGCCTTAACAATAACAGCCTTTGCGCAAAATGAAAAAACCACTTGCCATGATGAGGATTTCATCATAAAAAAAACCATCAAAGCAATTAACGAACACGATTATAATGCTTACGTAACCCTGATGGATTATGATGCCACGCTTAAAGCCTTGCAGGAGGCCGATAAAATTGATACCTCATTAGTGGCAGTGTATAAAATGATGAAATCGAGAAAGATGCTGTTTGTGAACGTTTTTGTAACCAGCTTTTCAGAGCTTTTGGTGAATATTGAAAGGGAGGTTAACGGGAATCAATGGTCGCTTACAGATAACGGCTTTACCATAGAAAATAAGGAAGATAATTTGGGAATGATACACTATACCTTGCGTGTAAAGATTACCGTAAACGAGCAGAAGTATCACATAAGAATGTACGCCACCAAATTTCACGATTGCTATTACCTCTTCGAACCGGTTGAGCATACTTTTTCGAGCGGCTGGTAAATATCCCTGTGGTTGTTGAGTTTAAGGAGGAATGGGACTCTTACCTCATAGGTATCCCCATTGACATTTATCCCCCTTCTTAACAATATAAAAACCTATATTTGGAATAAACCCACAGGATGAAACACGCATATACCCATTTGCTAAAAACACTCGTCCTGCTGGGCTGTGTGTTATGTATGCAGGCTACTTATGCCACCATCACCGTCGACTCGGTGCACATAACTACCAGCAACTGCCCCAATAACGGCACCGCCAGGGTGTTTGCCCGAAGCAACCACAGCAACGCCGTGTTTTTATTTAACCTGGTTAGCGGCCCGGTTATTTACCCCGAGCAGAACGATTCAACATTCCACTCGCTTTACAGCGGTAATTATAGTGGCTGGGTGCACGATGTAAATAGTTTTGACAGCACGCAGTTTACATTTACCATTACCGGTAGTTATGAAACACCGGTGGTATCCATCAGCGGTTCATCGCCGCTGTGCCTTAACTCAAGCACAGGGCAAATTATTGGCTCTATACAACCGGGCACCGGTTTGGCGCCGTATCAATGGCAAATATATTCGCCGTATACCGGGCCCGAGCAGCAAAGCAGCACTTTTAATAACCTGGGCGCCGGTAGCTATATTATCAGGCTTACCGATGCATGTAACGTTTCGCGCTCGGTAAGCATTGCGCTTGATACGGGTGGCACCGGCCTTTTACTGGGGCCTTATGAGCAGGAGTATACACGTTACTTTGCCTGCGGCACTGTGGCTTTTACGGCTGCTTTTTCTATTTACATCAGCAAAGCTTACCTGCCCTATACCTTAACCGAAACCACCAGCACCGGTACGGTTTCAAAACAAATTTACCCTATAGTTTACGATACTGTTTACTCCAACCCGCCGCTGTATACTTTTAACGATACCATTACCGGTGTTGATTTTTACGGCCCTTTAAGGGTTAGCCTTACCGATATTTGCGGTGTTACCATTACTTTTCAGCCAACAACGTTTCAGCCTTTTGTTTTTCAATTTCAGCCGCTAACCGATAGTTGCGGAGCTACAGCAGGCACTATAGTGGCAGAGGATAGCGCCGGTGTGTTTTATGATTTAAATACAAACGACCTGATGCCGCTGCATGTAACCGTGCAAAACGCCCAAACACTTCAACTGGTCGATTCATTTACCACGCTTTATTTCCCCGCCCTCGACCGGCCATGTAATACCTGCCCGCTATTTCAGCCGCAGCCGCCTAACCAAAATTTTATACTAACCGTTACCGACGGATGCCGCGATACATCGGTGCAAACTTTTAGCTGGCCGCAACAATATGCAGCAACCTGCACCCCGGCTTCGATACCCAGTTCGTGCCGCGATTCGTGCGGGTCGGAAATTTTTGGGCTGTATGGTTTTGGCGCAACGGTAAACCTTACTTTCCTTTCGGGCCCACCGGTGGCCGAAAGTTCGAGCCCGCTTTTTGGCTACCAAAGGCAACTGTTTTACCCAGCTACATTAAACGGCCTTTCGAATACATCAAACCAGGTGGACGTATCGAACCTGCCGCCCGGTTTTTATACCTATAACATTACAGACTTATGCGGCCACTCAATTACCGATACTTTTACCATGGCCTTTGCCGAGGGCTTGTATATTAATGCACCGGTTAACAGCAACTGCAACGGCACATCAAACATTGAAATAAGCCTGCCGGTAGACGAAGACTACCTATACGTTTACAACCTGAACAACCACGATACCGCCCATATATCAATATACGATTACGAGCACCTGATGGTATATAACCGCCCACCGGGCACATACGCCGTAAGCATCCGTTTTGTTAACTACCGCGGGCCTGCTATACCCGGTAACCCCGGTTGCTCGTACGCCATTGACACAGTGGTGGTACCCAACTATAACGACAGCATTATTAAAAGCACCTATACCGCATTTTGCAATGGCGATATATACCTGATTGTGGTGGCCGATACCAGCAACGGCCCGCCGCCGTTTGCCTACGAGGTGCTGAACGGCCCGCAAACATTTCCGCCGCAAAGCACGGGGCTTTTCCAGGTAAATGCGTGGGGCACTTACCTGATAGGCGCACTTGATAGTTGCGGTAACGAAGATACCCGCTATGTTACCGTTGATACCGGCCGCATTTTACCGGTGGTGCGCAGCGGCGGCCTTTGCGCCGGTGGCACCGTAGCGCTGTACGAAACGGCCTCGCCGTACTTTGCCTATAAATGGGTTACGCCTGATGGCCGGGTTTACCATGGCAGCAGCATTGTTATTAACCCTTTTACCACAGCCGATACCGGGCTGGTGCACATTACCCAGTATGTAACGGTTAACGGTTGTACTGATAGTGCTACCGGTACCTATTACCTATCGTATAACGATACTTTTTACAACCGGGTATCGATGTGTGCTAATGATACGCTGTTTGTTGGCAATAATTTTTATACACAGGCCGGCACTTATACCGATAACTTAACCGGTGTGTATGGTTGCGATAGCGTAGTGGTTAGCATCGTGCATATGAAACCTGCCCTGCAGATAACCATTACCGCACAACCGGTTGATTCGTGCGCATCGTATTATACGCAACTAACCGCCAGCGGAGGTACAAACTATGTTTGGCAGCCTGGGAATTTAACCGAGCCGAGCATACAGGTGTTTGGCCCTTACGGAAGTGTTTTTTATGTTACGGCGTACGATACCGGTATTTGCTACACTACCGATAGCGTTGTGGTTTACAGTTTTCCGTTTGTATGGCTAAGTAATGACCTGGGCGTTGTTTGTAACAAAACACCGGTGCAAATATGTGCCTCGATAACCGGTGTAACCTATTTATGGAGTAATGGCAGCACGGCGCAATGCATATCTACCCTTAACCCCGGCTATTATACGGTTACCGTTACCAGCAGCAGCGGCTGTACGGCGGTATCGGAGACGGGGCAGGTGGTTAACGATGTGCCACCGGTAATTGTTAACCGTAACGATACCTTGTTTTGCATCACCTCCGACTCGTTTATTTACAACACTTACCAGTGGACACTGGACGACAGCGCCATAACCGGCGCCAACGATACTATGTATGTGGTACCAGTAGCGGGCACTTATAATTGTATAGTGCAGGACTCGCTGTTTTGCACGGCCACCAGTAACCCCATTAGTTTTGTAACCGGTGTTACACACTTACAGGGCACCGCCGATGTATCAATACTGCCCAACCCTACCACCGGTAAGCTGGTTATTAAAACCCAAAATTTTAATGCCCAAAGCATTGCCATTTACGATGATGCCGGCAGGCTAATAAGCACCTCGGCATTTAAGACTGAAATAGACATTACCACCTTAACCGACGGCGTTTATTTTGTAGAAATTACCGGTAACGAAGGTGTGTTGAGGAAGGGGGTGGTGAAGATGTAGTGCGGGGTGTGCAATTGTACTAAGGTGTTAAAGTGTAAACGTAAATTGGTTTTTTACCGCCTGATTTACATTTACACTTTAACACCTTAGCACATTAACACGTTAACACACTAACGCGCTAGTTATGCGCAGAAATTGGTGCAGGGGGTGCTACTACTTTTACCGAGGGCACGGTGTTGGTAAAACCACTGCGCACGCCTATCATGTAGCCGAATAGCCCGTCGTTTTCGGAGTTGGGGCCTGAGGTGAAGTATAGGGGGCCCTGGCCTCCGTGTTCAAATTCGCGTCCGCCGTCCTGATCAAATGCAAGGCCCCACAGGCCGGGGATGGTAACCGCTTTGCCGGCGGCTGCTACCTGGCCAATAAAGTTGCCCTGCATATCGAAAACGTTAATGCGGCCATCGCCAAAGTTGCCTACTAACAGGTGCTCGGGGCGGCCTTGCGTTTCGGTTTCGGCCAAACCCCAGGGCGAGTTAAGGGCGCCTTGGGTACCAATGCGGTTAAAGAACGAGCCATCGGTGTTGTATACATCTATATAACCGTTGCCGGGGCCTGCCTGGTCGTCGTGCTTATCGGGCAGTTTTTGCATGGCGTAGGTTACGTATAGTTTGCCATCGATGTTTTGAATGTTGAATGGCGCAAAGCCAGTAGGTATTTTAGCATCACTAAACTGCATACCGGTAACGGGGTTATACTGCTCATCAAACACATCAATTTTGTTGTTGTGGAAGTCGGTAGCATAAATGTAATCGTGGCCGCCGCTGCTGGCAATGGCAATGCCCTTATAAACAGCACCGGTTGATGACCGGTCGATAACCGTTTGTGTTGTTAGTGCACTGTTCCAGGCAGCTATAATGCCATCTTCGGTTGAAAAGAAGAAGTTAACACGGTCGCGCGTGCCAACTGCACCGGGCGCCCCGGGCATGGTAAAGGCACCGGTGTTATACACCACGCCTGATGGCGCAGCACCGTAGTTAACGCCGTTGAGTGGTATATCAATAGGGTCGCGGCGCTGTTCGCCGTTTTCGTTATACACCATGGCGCGGCCCTTGCCGTTTGATGCAATAACCATGTACTCGTGCGGCGCAAAGGCAATGCCCCAAGCGTTTACCAGGTTGGCATCGGTGCGGCGGGCGCCAAGGCTGGTTATATCGGCAACCAGTTTAACCTCGTCGACATTACCAACCGGTAATACCAGTGAGGCTGTTGTTGCATCGCGTAAACTATTTTGGGTGGCTGAGTTGGTGGGGTCGATGGCCCTTTGCTCGGCTTTTTTATCGCAACCGGTTAAAGCAATTGCAAGGGCAAACAAAACAGCCATACCGTATTTTGCCGGGCGGCCCGTGTGGCCGGCACATAAATCTCTGATAAAAACCTTCATATTTTTCATAGCTGATGATTTTTAATGCGTTAATAAATGAGTAATGAAATCAGGTAGGGAGTAAAGTCATGTGCATAAGGTTTAAGTATTTCGGTTTACAAAAAGGCCCCTCTGCTGTTTAGGCAGAGGGGGTAAAATCTCTGTTCGCCTTTGGCCGGTTTTAACCGTTTAAGGTTTTTGAGGATTTACCGCTACGCAGTCATTCATCACCATTGAACATTATCCTCGCTTAAACAGAAACTCAACAAAATCTGCGGCCCGGCTTTACACGGGGTATCGGGGGCCGCATTTATCTTTTTAAACAGGTAGGCGCAAGTGCCGTGCCAAAGCAGTGTGTTAACGTGTTAATGTGCTAAGGTGTTAATGTGTTGATGCAAACGCGGTTTAATGGGTTAAACTAAGGGTAAAATTGAGGGTTAGGATGTTTGTGCTGGCAAAGATTTAACACGTGAAACCACGGCATTTTATCGCCCCCTTAAAACGGGGAAAATATGGCACGGAAATAATCTCCCTAAAGCGGGAAGCGATGCCACAGGGTTTTTCAGTTTACAGTTTACGGTTTACAGTTTTAATAAACCTTAGCCGGCTGTTACAACTGTAAACCGTAAACTGTAAACCGTAAACCGGTCAACTCATATCGAAATATAAATCCTCCTCTTATCCAACCACAAACCAACTGCGCCTACAATTACCATGGCTGCTACGCCGCAGGCTACTACGTAGGGCCAGGGCGATTGCTCGGTTAAAAACAACATGGGCACAGCAGTTAACGGGCCGTGAAAAATGTAGAGAAAGAAAGGGTTTTTACCAATAGGCGCTAAAACTTTGCTGCCCCAGGTTACTTTTCGATTATCATAAAAAAACCATATCAGGTAAAAAAAGAAACAGGCCAAACCCAAACTAACCAAAATATACGGACCGGTTAACCGGTTTTTACTAATGCCCCAATAATAAGCCGTAACGGCACCGGTGAGGGTAAACACTGCGCCGCCAATTAAAAAGTCGCGCATTTTGTGGGTTTCGAAGGCCTCGCATACTACGGTAGCCAGCAGCATCATAATACCATAACCCAAGCCGCCCCAAAAACCCGAGTGCTCCTCGGCAAAGTTGATGTTATCAATACGGTAGTGCAATATCAGCCATTGATACACCACCCAAATAGCAGCACCGGCTAAAAAGCGCGCCCAGCGTGGCAACATAATAAAAGGCAAGGTTACCAAACCCGCCATGCCTATGGCCTGAAACACGCCCCACTCGTACACCGGGTGTATGGTGCCCTGGTAAACCATTTCAATAACACACCAGCCCAAAAAACCAATGCCCACCAAAGCAAAATACCGGCGCAGCACCTTTAGCGTATTATTCAGCACCCCATCTTTAGCCTGCCCCGAAACAAAATTTAAATGATACGTAAGCGCAATGGCAAAAATGAAAAACGGCGCCACCAAATCAACATAGGTTAAGCCGTAATCTTTAGCGTGGTGTGTCCACCAGGGTATGCTGGTAAAATCGCCGGTGGTGTTTACAAAAACCATTACGGCAATAGTAAGCCCCCTAAACACATCAATACTGAGGTAACGAATTTTAGGCGGCGTAGCTGCTGCATCCATGGCGTGCGCGTTTGGTTGGTTCTAAGCTAATGTTTTTTGCGATAGATGATAGGGTTACCCATCCGCCGCGGCGGAATGGGTCGGGCTATCCGCTACAAGTCCTCGCGCCCAAAGCGGCGCTCCGGGCTTTCCGCTCCTATCCCTAACCCGAGCCCTCATCTCTCTTTCAACTTGAAACTCTAAACTTGAAATTCGAAACTCGATTTTAGCCCCCTTTCAGCGCCCTATACATTTAACTTTAAAAAATACCTAACTACCTCACAATCAATATTAATTACAAAATAATTGCAATATAACATGCAACAAAATATACAAGCCACACCACAATCCAATTACCAAAAGTGAAATTCCCGGAAGGCAATCGGAAAGCAGAAAGAACTTTACACACTCCTCCCCGCCCTCCTGAAATATTTTCACTTTGGGAACTTTTGGGGAGTTTTGGGGAGTTTTTTAAAAACACTTCGGCTGTATCGTCCTAAAATAAGTTTACAGCTGTTTGCCTTTCACCTCCAAACTTTTTAGGTAACTTTTGGTAACCTTTGGCAACCTTTTTCGCACCACTTACCGGGCTAAGTGCTCAAAAACTCCGTTTTTTTTATTTGTAACTTTTTCAACTAATCAGTACCGCTCTGCTACCTGCCTTTCAACTCGAAATTTGAAATTCTAAACTAGAAACTCTTACCAACCATTTTAAAGAATCACAACAAAACACAATGCTGTTATTTCACACTATATTACTAAATATTTTTCAATCCCGCAAGGGGTGTCAATAACTTTTATTGCGCCGGGTTTGGCCGTTTGTATTAAGCCCTGAAAGGGCGATAAGATAATAGCACCGGGTGCAGCCCATAGTTGTTCGAAACCTTAAAATATACCTCAAATTACGCGCTTCATTCCTCTCGCTATCGCTTGCGGATGGAGGGTACCCCAGCGAAGTCCCGATAGCTATCGGGAGGAGAGGCCCGGCTGCTTAACTCCCCGCCATCCCATTAATAAACGTCTCTACAAAACCCATAATCTTACTCAAAATGCGGTCGCCAATTTTCTTGCGCTCTAAAACTGTGGGCTTGGCACCCTCAATCAATTCCAGCACTTCATCGCGCAGGGGTTCACGTTCAGCAAAAAGGTAATCCTCTATAATCTTCTCGGTTTTAGCGGCCGATAAATTTTCGTCTTTCACCAACTTTGCAAATGCCTTTTGCTGCTCCTCTTTCCAAAACTTGTCAAACTGTTCAGGTATTTCGGCGCTATCATCAATCTTAGGCAGGTTCTCTTTTATAAATTGTTCAATCAAATCGCGCTTGCTGCGTAAATGCGCTTCACTGCTTAACAATCCAAAAATTTCTTTCTCAAATTTCGTAACATCAGCCTGCGTCTTCGACTTCAGTTTAATAAGCAGCTGAATAATGTAAGCCACATTAATTTCATCGCGGTGTATCAGCTCCAACTCAAAATCCACATCCTCCAAAATCGAAACCTTCTCCTTTTGGTGATCTGTCTTTACCTTTTGCCATAAATCCAGGTACTTGCTCCGGTAATCATTCCAAAGCTGTTCGTTCATGGCTAAATCATCCCATTTAAAATCGGCAAAGGCCGATAGGATATTCTTTATCCGCATTAAATCCCTAAAGGCTTTAATAAAAGCCAGTTCATCATCCTCGGTTTGCAAATCGTTAACGCTGTTAACGGTTGGGGTAATTTTCAGCAACTCAATAAAGGCATCGTTAAATTTCTTTACATACTCCTCGTAAGGCTTCATAATAATTACCTCAATGGCCTCTTTATTGCTAAACAGGGTTATTGCTTCATCAGTCGCTTTTTTAAGGTTGCGGAACACCACCACATTGCCCTGCGATTTTTGTTCGTTCAATATCCGGTTGGTGCGGCTATAGGCCTGTATCAGGCCATGATATTTCAGGTTCTTGTCTACATAAATAGTATTCAGCCACTCACTATCAAAACCGGTTAAAAACATGTTCACCACAAGCAAAATATCCAGCTTTCGCTCCTTGGTCTTTTTCGAAATATCCTTGTAGTAGTTGTAAAACGTTTCACTGTCTTTGGTGCTGAATTTTGTTTGAAACATTTTGTTGTAGTGCTCAATATACTCGTCCAGCTTTTCGCGGCTGTGCGCCGCCATGCCATACAACACCTTCGGCTCCTCGACTATCGACAACTCTTCGGGCAACATGCCATTAGCATCTGCATCCTCTTCGTTAGCTACATAACTAAACACGGTGCCAATTTTCAAATTATGCTCACCGGCTTGCTTTTTGCGCTCAAAAATATCGTAGTACTTAATCAGGTTCTCAACACTGCTTACGCAAAAAATCGCATTAAACTCGCGGTTAAATGTTTTGCGGGCGTGGTTAGCCAAAACGTAGCTTGCTATCTTTTCAATCCTTTGCGGCGAATCCATCAACTCCTTGCGGTCAATATCTTCCACCTCAATGTCCACGTATGTTTTGCTGTCTTCTTTCTTCACATATTTGCCCACATACTCCACCGAAAACTTTAAAACGTTTTCATCTTTTATAGCATCGGTAATAACGTATTTGTGCAAACACTCGGTAAATAAATCAACGGTAGTGCGCTCACCCTTTTCATTCTTTATAGCGTTCTCGGCAAAAATGGGCGTACCCGTAAACCCAAACATCTGTATGTTATTAAAAAACGACTTGATGCGATTATGCGTTTCACCAAATTGGCTCCGGTGGCATTCGTCAAAAATAAACACCATCTTTTCGTCCTTCAGCTTTTCCATTTTACCCAAATGCCGGCTTTTACTAATGGCCGAATTGAGTTTTTGAATGGTGGTAACTATCAGTTTGGTGTCGTCGCTAAATTGCTTTACAAGCGATTTGGTATCCTCCGTACCGTCAATACTGCCCTCGCTAAAACTGTTAAACTCCTTGGTTGTCTGAAAATCCAAATCCTTTCTATCAACCACAAAAACCACCTTTTTTACATGCGGCAACTTTACCAAAACCTGGCTGGCCTTAAACGAGGTAAGTGTTTTACCCGAACCGGTGGTATGCCAGATGTAGCCGTTTTTATTGCTGTTCTTAACCCTGTCAATTAAAGCCTCCACCGCGTAATACTGGTAGGGGCGCAATACCATTAAAATCTTTTTAGCATCGCTCAACACTATGTACTTACATATCATTTTCGATATGTGGCAAGGCTCTAAAAACTCTGCTGTAAATCCGTTCAGGATATTAGTTAAACGCTTATTATCCTTATCAGTCCAGTAAAAGGTTTGTTTAAATGATTGATTGCGGTTGTTGGCGTAATACTTGGTATTTACACCATTGCTTATTACAAAAATTTGTATATATTGAAACAACCCACTGCTGGCACCGAACGAATGCCTTTGATACCGGTTAATCTGGTTAAACGCCTCCTTCAATTCCAGCCCTCTACGCTTTAATTCTATCTGCACCAAAGGCAGGCCGTTAATAAGCAGCGTAACATCGTATCGGTTTTTGTATTTACCCTCCATACTTACCTGGTGCGTTACCTGAAACTGGTTTTGGCACCAATACTCTGTATTAATAAATTCAAAATACAGGTTATCGCCGTTATCGCGTTCAATATGGTGTTTGCTTTGGCGCAGGGTACTGGCCTTTTCAAATACCGAGCCTTTGCTCAAAATATTCAGCACCCTTTCAAACTCGGTTTTGCTAAACGTTATGTTGTTGTGCTTTTCTAACTGGGTTTTAAGGTTAGCCAGTAAATCGCGTTCATCTTTTATAATTACCAAACCATAACCCAGCTTTTGCAGTTGGTCTACTAATTGCTCTTCTAATACCTGTTCGCTTTGTTTGGCCAATTGTCTGAATTTGGATTTATTGGATTCGGGAATTATTGGATTGCTTAGGGTGCAATTTACTATTGGGATGCCTTAATCTTTTAACTTCTAAACTTTGGGCGCCGAAATTGAGCAATAAACCCAAATCCACTTTATAAGCCACCAAATAGTTTAGGCCCTGGGCTAAATGCACATCTTCTAATTTTACCAGCGCCTTTAGCTCCACCATTATTTTGCCTTCTACCAAAAAATCAACCCGCCGGCTGCCAATGTCAATTTCATCATAAAACAAACGCATTTCCAGTTCTCTCTCAAAGCCAAGGCCCTGTTTTGCCATTTCAATTTCCAACGCCCTTTGATAAATAACCTCCTGAAAGCCATTGCCTAAAACCGAATGCACTTTCATGGCACAGCCTATTATTTTATAGGTTAAATCATCTTTAATTTCTTCTTTCAACGGCATTCTTCTTTATTTAATCTATTCCCCTTGTCCGCATGGCCATTTATCAAATTAGCAAATTACACCATTAAAATAACAAATTTGTACAACTCCTAATCCAATTAATCCCTTCATCCCACAAATCCCAATTCAGACAATTTACTACACAAACATAACCTGCAACAACCCCTTTTTATACAACTCCGTTTTTGCTACCTGCACACCACACTGGTTTATTTTTTCATCAATAGCTGATAGAAAATTGGCGATTTTGGTTTGTTCTTTTTCTACTGGTAAATGAACTTCAATTTTCATCAAGCCAACTTTGGACATATTATATCTGGTGCTGCCTTGACTAAGCTTAACAACTTCTTGTCTGAAATCAGGACTTCTGAATAAGAAGCGGGCAAATGAAGGACTTAAATCCTTGAAAGAATTAATTCTAAAACCAAAGCTGAAGCTATTTAAATATACCTCCTCAACTTCTTCTAATAATACTGACGTATAGCCCACTTCAAGTGGAGTTTCCGAAGAGGTGGTAAAGAAAACATCTCCGTATTTAGCCACGTTTTGATTTTCCCCTTTAGTAACTATTACATAACCGCACTTGTCCATGTCAATTACTGCATTATCGAAAATCTGCTTATACTGTATATATGGTTTCCCAGAGCCAAAATCCTCCGCTGTTTTTCCGGTGAGACCATTAAATGTTTCTCCAATTTCCCCCAGCATTTTTGTTTCCCAATCCGGAAACTCCTTCCCATTCTCATCCTTAAACCTC
>Ga0206832_10057_pt1 | contig 27851 bp, 25 predicted proteins | sample Alteio_BWOrgCont_74_FD_152896 | JGI IMG/M metagenome (GOLD analysis project Ga0206832, IMG submission 152896) | Enriched cells from forest soil in Barre Woods Harvard Forest LTER site, Petersham, Massachusetts, United States -... | ecosystem: Environmental > Terrestrial > Soil > Temperate forest >... | reverse complement strand
TTTTATGCGATAAGGCGATGTTTTACTATTACCCACGGCAACTGTGCGGCCAGCAGTTTCTGGCGTGGCTGTTACATCTACCGATGAGGTATTGCTATCATCAATAGGGCCTATAAATGTGCCGTAATCAATGGTTTTTCCTGATATCAGATCTTGCAGATAAGAGGTAACCAGGAAATGATAATTGTTAGTGGTTTGACTATAAAAACCACCAAATACACCTACACTGTATGAGCGCGAATCAGTTGATGTTGCATCCTCAATGGTAGTACGCTGGTGGGCGATATCATACTTATATAAACTTAACTTTATTTGCGGAGTAAGATAAGCCGGAATATCAGATAACGGTACCGGTGTTAAAACCAACTCAGCCCTGTTTATAACAACATTACTGGCCCCACCCAATGATTTAAACAGATTCTGGATATATGGGAAACTGATTTTTGATCGTAACCCACCCAGGCCCTGCAAATAAATTGTAGTATCTGATGGAGTTGTATGGTTCAGCGCCGCCTTAACCTGCGCTGTATAATTATGACTTATTTGCGAGGCATATACCGATATAGGTAAGGTAACTATACTGGTATCAACTGTAGAACCATTTGTGGTACGCTCATAAACCTGAATACTTGAATAGGTAGCCGGGTCTTTGATCATAAAGATACCGCCCGCACCTGTGGTCTGGGTTGGGTCGATAGTTATATAAAGGCCTTTAACCGCATTTTTGAAAAGGAGATTTGTAGTTACAGGTGCCCCATCGCCAAATAATATTTGGTGTATAAAATTCACATCCATTGGCACCCGTAATTGTGGGGCAACCTTTACAAGCGTATCGGGGCCGCCACTTACAATAGTATCAACCTTAAGGGTATCATGGGTTCTGGAGTAAAAGGATCTGCTGCCAATTAAAGCACTAGAATTATATTTCCAAACCTTGGTATTATAATAAGGCTCATTGGCGCTATAAGGCCTTTCAGCCAACTGGTAAACGTTAACCTTGTATTTTGAGGTAAGTGAATCACCATAAAAGCCAGTATCATATTGCAATATCAATATAGCCGAATCCACCGTGATGTTACCTGTTGGTATAGTATAAGCCGCGCTGCCCGGTAAGTTTAAATCGGTTACAAGGTTTACGGTAGTTGACCCCATTGCAGGATCAAGGAAGTACCCCATTGGTGATTTTGATATACCTGATGTTACAACTGAATCATCAGTAGTAGTGTTGGTAAATACGGTAGCGGTATCGGTTAATGAACCGGTCAGCTGGCCTGAAGAATTTACAGGCAAACCGATGGCGGTTTGATTTTTACAGCTATTCAAAATAAAAAGACTTATCAACAGCGTTAATAAGTCTAGTCGGAAAAATTTCATATATGATCTCAAAGCTTATACAACTTGTGCTAATTCCTCATTAGCTATTTCGTCGTAAAAATTGTAATAATTTTCCAAATCTGAGGTAGAATTAAATTCCATCACCGATTTATGGCTGTTTTTAACATTATTTAACACATCTTCGTCAATATGCTCACTGCCCAAAACTATTCCATCTGAGTATTGTATAGCACCGGCGTATAATGCCGAGTTTGTACCAGGTTTGTATGCTTCAACATGGGTTTCATTCATGTCGTTCATAATTGCCTTTTGTGCAAAATCAGGATTTAACGTCTCTTTAAAATCATTCTCATAAATAGAGTAAACTATTTTAGAGTTTTTAAATGTCGGATCATCTTTGTAAGTTGTTTTTAAATAAGCAGGAACCAATGCGCTCATCCAGCCGTGGCAATGGATAACATCAGGCGCCCAGCCTAATTTCTTAACAGTCTCTAATGCACCTTTGCAAAAGAAGATCATCCTTTCATCATTGTCGGCATAAAACTTCCCGTCTTTATCACCAAACACATGTTTACGCTGAAAATATTCTTCATTATCTAAAAAATACACCTGCATACGGGCTGCCGGAATTGAGGCAACCTTAATAATTAATGGATTATCATTGTCATTAATAATGATATTCATCCCCGATAAACGTATAACTTCATGCAAACGATTCCTGCGCTCATTAATATTTCCAAAACGCGGCATAAGGATACGAATCTCGTAACCTTTCTCCTGCATAGCTTGCGGGAGCTGACGTGTGATTTCAGAAATTTTTGAGAGTTCTAGGAAAGGTGACATTTCATGAGTTATAAACAAAAGCTTAGATTTACCCATTTCTAAATCAGTATTAAAATATGTAAGCAGTCAAAAAAATTTGAGTTTGCAAATATAATCAATATTATATGAACTATCAACGGATCATGCAAGTAACTTTTGGTTATTTTTAAGTAAATGCCCAACTTCGCCAAATTTTATAATTTTATCTGTACTGAAATCATTACAGATATGTGCCCAAAACAACATATCGCATCCCGGTTTCACTACTGTTAAAAAAACAAACAATTCCAATGAATATATTTACTAAAACGAAAGAAATTGAAGAATATTTACTTCAATTACGACGGGCGGGCAAAACAACGGGCTTTGTAGCTACTATGGGTGCATTGCACCAGGGTCATCTTTCGTTAATACAGCAGGCACAGCGAAGTAATGATGTGGTTATATGCAGTATTTTTGTTAATCCAACACAGTTTAATGATCCTGCTGATCTTGAAAAATACCCGCGCCCAATAGCCGATGACATCCAAAAACTGGAACAGGCTGGTTGCGACATCTTATTTAATCCGGGCGTAAATGAAATTTATGCTGAGCATGAGCAATGGCATTTAAACATAGGCGAACTGGAGCATTTATTAGAAGGGAAATTCAGGCCGGGGCATTACCAGGGCGTTACGCAGGTAGTGTATAAGCTATTTAATATTATAAAGCCCGATGCCGCCTATTTTGGACAGAAGGATTATCAGCAGGTAATGGTGATCAGCAAAATGGTGCAATTATTAAACATGCCTGTTAAGCTGGTGATGTGCCCCATATTGCGTGAACCAGATGGATTGGCCATGAGTTCAAGGAATATCCATTTAACTGCTGATGACCGCAAACATTCACTCATCCTATCAAAAACGCTGAACTGGGTAAAGGATAATTTTAACAGCGATAAGATGCACGAAATAAAGGCGGCAGCAGAACAGCAAATTAAAAACGAGCCTGGTGTTGAGCTTGAGTATTTTGAGATTGTGGATGGCGATACATTGCACCCGGCAAATCAAAACACTAAAAACATTGTTGCATTAGTGGCAGCCCGTGTAGGCAAAACAAGGCTGATAGATAATATGATTATTAGGCCATAGTTTATGATTCATAGCTCATAACCAGCGGCTTAAACATTTACACTGTCATGAACTATCAGCTATGAACTATGAACATAAAATATATAACTTTGCGCCATGATTATTGAGGTATTAAAATCAAAGATCCATCGTGCCCGCGTAACTCAGGCTGAACTGAACTATGTAGGCAGCATTACGATTGACGAAGATTTAATGGATGCGGCAAATATAATTGCCAATGAGAAGGTACAAATTGTAAATAATAATAACGGCGCCCGCTTTGAAACCTACGTTATAAAAGGCGAACGCGGCAGCGGCACTATATGCCTTAACGGCGCTACCGCCAGGCTTGCCCAGGTTGGCGATGTGGTGATCATCATGTCATACGGCTATATGGAAATGGATGAGGCACGCACCTATGAGCCGATAGCTATTTTTCCGGATATTGATAATAAGCTGATAAAATAGTTTTTAGTCATTAGGATCCCCACCCAAACTTAACACCAATCTTAAATTAGTGTCAGAGGCAGTATTATTGCGCAATACATATACCATGCGTATGCGTATGCCCGGTAAGCGAACCAGTTTATCCAGAAAATCGGAGTTTTCAACATCAAGATTTATGCCGTTGCCCGCATCGGCGGTTATGTTTGTGCGTGATGCTACCAAAACTTCATCCTCCCCATCGGCGCCCGACATATAGATCTTGATAGAGATCATGTCGCCGAAATTAAAATAAGTAGGCCCTATTGAACGCATCTTAGCCGATACAATGCGCACCTCGCCCACCTTATTGGCATTGTTACCATCTTTGGTAAAATCCTGGTCGAGACTATTTGCCATAGCCACAGTTTCATATTGTTTACCCGGCACCGAGGTTGACGGTATGGTAAGATCTGTAGTATAAGGAAAGGTTGATTTAACAATCGTTTGCATCATGGCACACCGGGTAAGCAGCAGCAGCAAAGCAATTGATGTAAATAATGGCTTTTTGATCATGATAATTACTGGTGAAAAATTGGCGTATTACAAGTTTAATAGTTTTAAAGAACAATTAACAGTTTATTAAAAAAGATTTATTGTAAACGTAATTTTCTTTTTACAATATCCTCAAATCCGCTCTGAAACATTCGTAATCCAGTCTATCATTGGCGTTAAACCCTCAATCCACTAATTTAGAACCCCTCCAAATAAGAATTGTACAAATGGCTGACTTCCTTTTCAATTCAATTTTTGTAAATTCGCCGCACAACGCCGTAGAGGGTGTTATATCTACTATTTACTTACCTAAAAAGATCAAATACCATGGCTTTTGATTTAGATATGATCAAAAAGGTTTACGATCGCTACAGCACCCGTGTGGCTGCTGCACGCAAAGCGACCGGTAAACACCTAACTTTAACCGAAAAAATATTATACGCCCACCTTTCTGAAGGCGATGCGCAACAGGCATTTGGCCGCGGTGTTGACTATGTTGACTTTGCACCAGACCGTGTTGCCATGCAGGACGCTACCGCCCAAATGGCGCTATTGCAATTTATGCAGGCGGGCCGCCCGCAGGTTGCAGTGCCTTCAACCGTACATTGCGATCACTTGATACAAGCTAAAATTGGCGCTGATGCCGATTTACAAACTGCGAAGGATGTGAATGCCGAAGTTTATGATTTCCTGGCATCGGTATCTGATAAATATGGTATTGGTTTCTGGAAACCGGGTGCAGGTATCATTCACCAGGTAGTGTTAGAGAACTATGCTTTCCCGGGTGGTATGATGATAGGTACCGACTCACACACACCTAACGCTGGTGGTTTGGGCATGATAGCTATTGGTGTTGGCGGTGCCGATGCCTGCGATGTTATGGCTGGCTTACCATGGGAGCTAAAATTCCCTAAACTGATCGGTGTTAAATTAACCGGTAAATTATCAGGCTGGACATCAGCTAAAGACGTAATATTAAAAGTTGCCGGTATATTAACCGTAAAAGGTGGTACAGGCGCTATTGTTGAATATTTTGGCGAAGGTGCACGTTCACTGTCAGCTAACGGTAAAGGTACCATCTGTAATATGGGTGCTGAAATTGGCGCTACCACTTCTATCTTCGGTTACGACGAAAAAGCGGCAGCTTACCTGAGCGGTACAAAACGCGCTGATATTGCTGAGCTTGCTAACACGATAAAAGAACACTTAACCGGCGACGATGAGGTTTACGCAAACCCTGAGCAATATTTTGACCAGGTGATCGAGATTAACCTTTCTGAGCTCGAGCCGCATGTAAACGGTCCGTTCACACCGGATCTGGCATGGCCTATTTCGAAATTCGCGACAGCTGTTAGAGAAAATAACTGGCCTGTGAAATTAGAAGTTGGCTTAATAGGTTCATGTACCAACTCATCATACGAGGATATTACCCGTTCGGCTTCAATAGCTAAACAGGCTATAGACAAAAACCTGAAAACTAAGGCAGAGTTTACCATCACCCCGGGTTCGGAGCTGGTGCGTTACACTGTTGAGCGCGATGGTTACTTAGGTACTTTTGAGAGCATGGGCGGTGTAGTATTGGCTAATGCCTGCGGCCCGTGTATAGGCCAGTGGGCCCGTCATACTGATGATCCTACACGCAAAAACTCCATCATTACTTCATTCAACCGTAACTTTGCAAAACGCCAGGATGGTAACCCTAATACCCATGCGTTTGTTGCATCGCCAGAGATTGTAACAGCATTTGCTATTGCAGGTGATCTTACCTTTAACCCGCTTACTGATACCTTAACCAACTTAAATGGCGAACAGGTTAAGTTTGACGAACCGGTTGGTATTGAAATGCCGATAAAAGGTTACGCGGTTGAAGATGCCGGCTACCAGGCACCTGCTGAAGATGGCAGCGCGGTTAGCGTTATTGTTGATCCAAAATCAGCACGTTTACAATTACTGGAGCCATTCGCTGCATGGGAAGGCACTGACATCACCGGCCTAAAACTTTTAATAAAAGCTAAAGGCAAATGTACTACCGACCATATCTCCATGGCTGGTCCGTGGTTAAAGTTCCGTGGTCACCTGGATAACATATCAAACAATATGCTGATCGGTGCTATCAACTACTTTAACAATACTGCCGATAGCGTTAAAAATGAATTAACCGGCGAATACGGCCCTGTACCTGCCACCCAGCGCGATTATAAGGCGCATGGCATAGGTTCAATTGTTGTAGGCGACGAGAACTATGGCGAAGGCTCATCACGTGAGCACGCGGCTATGGAGCCCCGCCACCTGGGTGTACGTGCCATACTGGTAAAATCATTTGCCCGTATACACGAAACCAACCTTAAAAAACAAGGTATGCTGGGCATCACCTTTGCCGACAGCAACGATTACGATAAAATACAGGAAGACGATATATTCGATATTGTTGGTTTAACCACCTTTGCTCCGGGCAAACAGTTAACCGTTGTATTGCACCATAAAGATGGCTCAACAGAATCATTCCCTGTAAACCATACTTACAATGCACAGCAAATCGAGTGGTTTAAAGCCGGCGGCGCACTGAACATCATCAGAAGGCAAATGGCCTCTTAATTGAGGTGAAAGCCGAAAGGTAAAAGCTTTGAAAGCCTCTCCATTTGGAGAGGCTTTTTTTGTGTTACACATTTTGCTATCCGGTATGAATATGATATTTTTATCAATCCAATAACCTTATCATTAATAATGAAATACACTTTTATATTCCTTTTGCTTTTTATAAGCAGCACCATTTTCGCGCAGACAACAAAGGAAGATATTTATGGAGCCTGGGTTAAAGTAAAATTAACCTACAATAATGGGGCTGAGCTACCTGATGATAACGCACTTAAATACAGCTACGTAAGATACACGTTTAAATCTCCCGATATATTCAACCCATCAGTCGCTTATAATGAAAAAGGGGGGAGCAATACTTTTGATGTAGATGGTGATATTATAAAGATCCAATTACCTGGTGGTTTTGTGATCAACCAATTCAAAATTAAATCTGTTAAGGACACGCTAATTTTAGTACAACAGGGTACAGATCAGGGATTTGATGATCCATCAACATTAAAATTTTACTTTATCCCTGAAAGGGTTTATCAAAATAACATTAGATTTAAACCTGCTGACATTTATTCGGTTACTGCCGGAGATACGATCTATAAAGATAGCCCTAAAGTATACGCGACTTATAAAGACGGGAGCTTTCGATCAGCCATATATAATGGCCTTAATGGAAATATGGATGGCAGGAGCGGGCATTTTATCGCAACTTTTACCGTATTTAAATCAGGCATTGCCGACAGCTTAAAAATAACAAAAGGGATAGATGATAAATTCAATAAACGGTTTATAAAAGTATTTAATCAAACAAAGAAAAACTGGGAACCAGCAGTACTGAACGGGAAGATCGTGCCCGTTGAAGTGACTATTGAATTAAGGTATGAAACATCTGCTGAAGCATTGCCGGCTCAAAATTTTACTTTTAATGGCAACGATGCCTATAATAAGCAGGAATACGATGTTGCTCTGGCGTTTTATAACCAGGCTTTGGATAATGTTGCTGATGATAAGGCAAATTTATATAAAAGAGGTATTTGCAAATTGCACCTGGGTAATACTAGCGGGGCATGCGAAGACTGGAACAAGATAAAAGCGCTGGGAGGCAGCCCCGAGGCTGATGCTATGCTGGAGAAGTATTGCAAGTGATTGAACTTTTCTCATTGTCATACCGAGGAGCGAAGCATCTATTATTTAAGCAACAATATGCGATATTATTAAACTCGGATAGGTTCTTCGCTATCAGAATGACAATTATTTGTGAGTAATCGTTTCTTATCTACTCCTCCTTTAATACCTTTGATTTGGTATAAACCCTTAGCTTCGAAACGATTTCATCATCAAAGCGCTTTATAATGGTTTCTTCTGCATCATTATCCAGGCCTGATTCCAGTATCCATTTGTCGCTGCCGCGATTAACGGCGCGTATGGCAAGGCGGGTACGGGCGCTATCATCCGTCATTACTGAATCATTGATCAGCACCACATAATATAATTCCTCGGGGTTGGATTTAAAGTAGAAGAATTTATCCTCGGTATATGGAGATGGAGACACCTTTACAATTGAGCTTTTGTATTTGGCCCACGTGGCCGGCATTTTATATTCGGGGTAATTTTTATATAAACTATCTAGCGCATTCTCAAGGTTTGCCGTAGAGGTATTAAACCGCACCGAGTCTCCTATCTGGCCCAATGTATTACAGGCAGCCAGCATACTGCATATGCAGCATAGCATAATTAAAACTTTCGCCTGCTTGTGTTTTATCATGTGAGTTTTAAAATAGCATCCCAAGTTAATAAAAAATTATGGTGATATAAATTTGCTGGCTGGTAACATTTCGGTGTCATTATTATGCTAAAACCATCCATTTACTCCCTGTGGCTCTATTCTGATTCTTGCATAAAAACATAATCAAAATCAGTCATAAAAACTTCATAAAATACGTTAATTTTAGTTTTCCACAGGGTTAAATCATTGTAAACTAACAAAATAAAAGTTTCCATAGGGATTGTGGCCTGTTTCCCCACAGGGTGTGGAAAACTCTAAATTGAATCCTGCTTCTAAGAACAATAGATTTGATATAAAACCCCCTGAGGTTTTTTTACTGACTATTCACATTTATATACATTACAGATATGGGCAACAAAACAACAAAAAAAGCAGCCGGTCCTGGCGGTAAAGGACTTAAGGTTGACAGGTACTTCACCAAAGAAGGCGTTAAAGTTTTTGACCTGTTTAAATACGAAAAACGATCGTCGGTTATCCGTAACCCTTCAGGCGATGCCGTGTTTGAAATGAATGATGTTGAAGTGCCCGCTGCATGGTCACAGGTAGCTACTGATATTCTTGCTCAAAAATATTTCCGTAAAGCTGGCGTGCCCCAGCCAGATGGCTCAACCGGATCAGAAAAAAGCATTAAACAGGTTGCCCACCGTATGGCAAATTGCTGGAAAGACTGGGGCGTACGCTACGGTTATTTCGCCACGCCAAAAGATGCTGCTATTTTTTATGACGAAATAGTTTATACCATTACCGCCCAGTTGGCTGCCCCAAACTCGCCGCAATGGTTCAATACCGGTTTACATACCTCATACGGCATAACCGGAAAGCCGCAAGGCCACTATTTTGTCGACCCGATAACAGAAGTACTGAGCAAATCAACCTCAGCTTATGAGCGCCCGCAGCCCCACGCGTGTTTTATCCTTTCAGTTGAGGATGATTTAGTAAATGAAGGCGGTATCATGGATCTTTGGGTTCGTGAGGCGCGTATATTTAAATATGGCTCGGGAGTTGGTACCAACTTCTCCAAGATCCGTGGTGAAAGTGAAAAACTTTCAGGCGGTGGTTATTCATCAGGCCTGATGTCGTTCCTTAAAATAGGCGATAGGGCGGCAGGCGCCATCAAATCAGGCGGTACAACACGCCGTGCAGCCAAGATGGTTTGCCTTGATCTTGATCACCCTGAGATTGAAGGCTTTGTAAACTGGAAAGTTGAAGAAGAGAAAAAAGTTGCCGCATTAATTGCAGCAGGTTATTCATCCGATTACGAAGGCGAAGCATACCGCACCGTTTCCGGTCAAAACTCAAATAACTCCGTACGTATACCAAACAGTTTCTTTAATGCACTTAAAGAAGGCAAACCCTGGAATTTGACTGGCCGGATGAATGGCAAAGTTGTAAAATCAATATCATCACAAAAATTATGGGACGATATCGCTTTTGCAGCATGGGCCTGTGCCGATCCGGGCGTACAATATGATAGCACCATAAACGAGTGGCATACCTGCCCCGAAGGTGGCCGCATCAACGCCTCAAACCCTTGTTCTGAGTATATGTTCCTTGATAATACTGCCTGTAACCTGGCATCTATCAATCTTGCGCATTACTTCGACCCAAAAACACGTGTATTTGATGTAAAAGGCTTTGAGCACTCATGCCGTATATGGACTATCGTACTGGAAATATCGGTGCTGATGGCGCAGTTCCCGTCAAAAGAAGTAGCACAATTATCATATGATTACCGCACCCTGGGTTTAGGCTACGCCAACTTAGGTTCGGCATTAATGGTAAATGGTATACCTTACGACAGTGACAAGGCCCGCGCGATAGGTGGTGCGATCACTGCTATCATGACCGGTACTGCTTACGCCACCTCAGCCGAAATGGCCCGCGAATTAGGCACTTTCAGCGAGTACAAAAATAACACGCAACATATGTTGCGTGTAATGCGCAACCACCGTTATGCCGCTTATAACTCCACCGAAAACTACGAAGGCCTGGAAATTCTTCCTCCGGGAATCGACCAAAAACAATGTCCGGATTACTTGCTTTCTGCCGCATGCAACGCATGGGATAAAGCAGTTGAAATGGGCGAGCAATACGGTTACCGCAACGCGCAAACCACTGTTATAGCACCAACAGGTACTATAGGCTTGGTGATGGATTGCGATACTACCGGCATCGAACCTGATTTTGCTTTGGTTAAATTCAAGAAATTATCTGGTGGTGGTTACTTTAAGATCATTAATCAGGCAGTACCTGAAGCTTTGAGCAACTTGGGTTACAAAGAGCATGAAGTTACCGCAATAGTTAACTATGCCAAAGGTGCAGCTACCTTAAAAGGTGCCCCGCATATTAATGTAGATACTTTATTAGCAAAAGGCTTTACCCAGGATGAGTTGGAAAAACTTGATAAAGGTTTAGTTTCAGCATTCGAGATCAGTTTTGCATTTAACATCTGGAGCTTAGGCGAAGAGTGTCTTAAACGCTTAGGCATTACCGCCGAGCAGTATAATGCGCCCGACTTTAACGTATTACGTTCAATCGGTTTTAGCCGCAAGCAGATAAACGAGGCTAACGAGTATATCTGCGGTACCATGACCCTTGAAGGTGCGCCATATTTAAAGAAAGAACATTACCCGATATTTGATTGCGCCAATAAATGCGGAGCCAAAGGCGAACGTTACATCCACGCGCATGGCCACATTAAAATGATGGCAGCCGCACAGCCTTTCCTTTCGGGCGCTATATCAAAAACTATTAACCTGCCAAACGAGGCTAAGGTTGATGAGATAAAGGATTGCTACGAACGATCATGGGCATTAGGCTTAAAAGCTAATGCGCTTTATCGTGATGGCTGCAAACTTTCTCAACCGTTATCAACCAAATCTGATGCTAAAGAAGAAGCAGAAGAAAAACTGGATACAGTTGAAGAAGTATTAGGCGAAGCCGCTAACGTAAAATTAAGTGACTTAACCCCTGATCAAGTATTGGAAGCTGCTATAGCAATCATGGAAAGATCGCAGGATACAAGCTTTATGCGCCAGCTATCGCGTGTGGTACAAAAGAAGAGCCTGCCTTACAAACGCCGTGGCTTTACACAAAAGGCTACTATTGATGGCCAAACTGTATTCGTACGCACAGGCGAATATGAGGATGGTACTTTAGGTGAGATCTTTGTTGATATGCACAAAGAAGGTGCAACCTTCCGCTCATTAATGAACTGCTTTGCTATCGCGGTATCGGTTGGCTTACAATATGGTGTGCCACTTGAAGAATATGTAGAGAAATTCACCTTTACCCGCTTTGAACCGGCAGGTATGGTAATGGGCCATCCGAACATCAAGAGCTCAACTTCTATCATCGACTTTATATTCCGCCTGCTGGGTTACGAATACCAGAACCGTACTGATCTTGTGCACGTAATTACCGAGCAAAAAGGAGTTACTGGTAACCCGCAAATGGAAGACAGTGATGTAAATACAGATGAAACCAATGTTTATGCACCTGTTAAAAATGACAGCGGCAGCGGACAAACCCAAAAACATGCCATGACAGTTGATTTGAGCATGGGTGTGCAAAGTGATGCGCCATCATGCAACGTGTGCGGGCATACCACTATACGTTCAGGTACCTGTTACAAATGTTTAAACTGCGGCAACTCTATGGGTTGCAGCTAAACCTTGCCCTTTCCCCCGATATCCAGGCCTCAACCTCCTGGATATAGTGTTCAGTTTATAAGTTAATTTAAATGTGAAGCCCTGCTGTAATGGCAGGGCTTTTTTAGACAGAAATCAAACAAAAAAAGGCACGCAAGGTGCCTATAAAATCTTAGATCGTTAATGTACCGCATTCATGATCTAGTAAAAACAACTTATTATAGATACGAAGATGGTCTCATTTGCCATTCTTAGTTATATACTTAATAAGCAGATTTTTCGACGTCAGGTGCCATTAAAAGCCTGACGTTTTTTATTTTAATTAAAATTAGAAAATGCTGGCATATTAATATCGCCTATTTTTAAACATTTACACAAAAAGTCTATTTAACTTTGTAAATATCTGGTATACAACAATCTTCTATATAAACAAATGTTAATATAATTGAAAACAATCTAAAAACTCAATCTCCGAGCAATCGCTTGCTCAACTTACATCTTTCTTACTTGCACAAGATTGACGTAATTCTTAAAATGTTAAGAAAAAGCTGTACTTCAATAACAATCCTAGATATAGTAATCACTCTATACGTTAGTAGCTCCGCCTTGAAAAGCGTTTTAATTCCCAAACCCAATAAATATACCGGCATCCATAAAAAAGCTATTAAGCTTTGGTATATCTTTTATTTTAACGCTATTAAAGATCGTGCCTGGGCTATCCGGATCAGAATCATCCGCAACATTATACCCGTACGTCCATGAGCCCTCATTAAAAGGTTCATAGCCAAAAGCAAAATAAAACCCGGGATTAAAAGATACACCTTTGCTTTTACCAATACGGAAATGAAGGTTATTAAAATAGTTTTTACTTGTTAACCCCAAATAAACAGCATCATAATGCAATCTCAGATCCTGGCCTTGCTGATCGGCTGTTGGTTGATAGTTAACAGGGGAAAGATTTTTAAACCTGCCCGAAAAATTACCAATATTAAACTCAAGGTAGGATGATACTGCACTTCGTATCGGGGTTAGCCTTCTTCCGGCATAAAATGACCAGACACCATAGGGCGCAGAATCTGTAAAATGTACACCGAACTCGTAATTCCTGGTAATAGCCGTTATATCGCCCTCAACACTTATAGCATTAGTTATAGGCCTGTTATAATTTGATGATGCCCAATCATTAAATCCTGGGTTATTCATAATGTTTTGATGGACACCAAATGAAAAAATAACCATTTTAAATGGCGAATCATTAAAACTAAGCTGACTAAAACACCTGGTGAATAGCAGCAGAAGGAAAAATATCAGGATGATCTTTTTCATAAGGCTTAAAATTGGTTAAATAAAGCTAAGCAAAACCACAACAAATTGATTATAAGCAAAGTAAAATGAAAGTTACACAAGCATACAAACAGGTAAAATTAGAGTTACAACTTTCTTACCTTTGCACCATGTTTGAAGTAATTCTAAAAAAAGGTAAGGAGAAAGCTGTCCTTCAGCGCCATCCCTGGGTATTTTCGGGGGCGATAGAAAAAGTGAAGGGCAAACCTGCCAATGGCGATATTGTGCGCCTGCTGAATGCCAAAGGCGATTTTATGGCCTATGGCTTTTATAATGATCAGTCGCGGGTGGCCTTGCGCCTGCTGGAGTGGGACGAGCATGCTACTGTAGATGATAATTGGTTCCGCAATAAAGTGGCTGTTGCCGTTGCCGGCAGGGTCGATATTCTGGCTGATGGCACTACCAACACTTGCCGGTTGATCTTCAGCGAATCAGATTATTTACCGGGATTAATAGTTGATAAATACGCCGATCATTTAGCTGTACAGGTACTAACATCAGGTATTGAAAATGTGATGCCGGTTATTATTGATGAATTACAGCAGCTGTTAAAGCCCCAAAGTATTTTTGATAAAAGCGATGCCTCATCACGCGAGCATGAAGGCTTGGAAACGGTTAATACAGCTTTGACCTTGACTAGTCCGCCGGAAAATGTGGAGGTAAAAGAAAACAACGTTATCTACAATATCAACATCGCCGAAGGCCAGAAATCAGGCTTTTACTGCGACCAGCGCGATAACCGTAAGATACTGGCATCATACGCCAAAGACAAAAAAGTATTGGATTGCTTTAGCTATACAGGTGGTTTTACGCTAAATAGCTTGCAACATGGCGCCGCGTCTGTTACCAGTGTAGATAGTTCGGCATTGGCGATCGAAACCTTACGGGAAAATATCAAACTAAATAAGCTGGATACAGCCAAACACATCGCCATACAATCAGATGTGAACAAGCAATTAAGGGCTTTCAGGGATCAGGACGAGAAGTTTGACATCATTGTACTTGATCCACCTAAATACGCGCCATCGCGTTCTTCATTGGATAGAGCATCACGCGCTTATAAGGACCTGAACCGCTTAGCTATGCTATTGCTTAACAGCGGTGGTTTGCTGGCTACCTATTCGTGCTCCGGCGCTATGGATATGGAAACTTTTAAGCAGGTACTGGCCTGGGCCGCGCTTGATGCCGGTAAACAGGTACAATTCATTTACCAGTTTTGCCAGCCGGGGGATCATCCCGTTAGGGCATCATTTCCTGAAGGAGAATATTTGAAGGGATTGTTGTGCAGGGTGTTTTAGAATAGAATTAAGAGTCAGGAATCAAGAAGAAGCTTATTTGTTTTGATCCTATATATTTCTAAAGATAAAAAAGGATTTTATGCTGAGCAACATCATTAACTTAAGGAACACCGTAGGTGTTAAATGTTGGTAGCAGAAAACAAACCAAAAATTCGTGCCGTCAGGTACGAAACTGGCGAAGTCGCATACCTGACGGCATGCTATGAATTTTACATTTATTTTTTCTACCGACATTTTGCTCCTCCGGAGCAACTGTCATCATTAACTTAATGACACAGGGCGGGATGACCGCCTGTATGAAAGAGTCAGGAACCAAGACAAAAAGCTTATTCGCATCATCCTGGTTCCTGACTCTTAATTCTTGATTCTTTCTTACTCGAACTTAACGCTTCCGTAGCTTGAGCTGATGGCTATGGTTTTTTCGGCATCGCCTTTACCTATGTATCCTTTGTAATTTTTTGTAAAGTGAACACCTTTATCAGTATCAGCAGGTGATTTAGCGGTTACAGTAACATTATGGTCATTGTAGTCAAAGCCACCATAGTGTGTGGTTACATCAAAGTTGGCATTTTCATCACCGTTGAGCCCAACCTCCACGTTGGAGTAGGAGCAGCTTACCGCTAAGTTTTTCACTGTTTTTTGCAGGTCGCCTATTTTAAGTCCGCCGCCATAACGCATATTTATGGTGCCCGATGTTTTTAGCTTGCCAATGGTGGCACCGCTGTAGCTTACCTCGGCAGTCAACTTATCGGCCGAGCCAATATCCAGGCTGCCATAACCAACATCAATCGCACATGAGCCCAAACCCTCGATATTAGCGCTGCCATATTTTACCCTGATGGCGCTCTCATTGCTCAGTGTTTTAGCAGTAAAACTACCGTAGGCACAGTTTATAGTAACTTTCCCTTGCAGGTCGGGCAGTACAATAGATCCATAACGGTTATCAATCGTCAGTTCATTTTTTGATGGCATATAAACGATATAATCAATCTGGATCTTTCTGCCCGAGTGGCCACCACTCATCCACGAGATCCATGAATTATTTGGCTGACCGATGTTTGTTTTAAAAGAAACGGTATTACCGTTTTTATCGTCGCTGATGGTTACGTTATCCAGTATCTTCTGCGTCTCGCTGTCGTTACTTGATGATACTTTTATCTGTACATCAACCTTGATTTCGTTTTTAGCCCAGGTGTTTACAACAACGCTTCCATAGCGGTTGTCTATCACCAATCCATCATTGGCATCAACCGAATAGGTTTTGCTGTAGTTTTTGATCAGTTGGTTATCGTCACTGCCTGATTCATTACTATACGATGCCCCATCGCCTATGGCTTTAAAACCTGTGGTAATGGCAGGGGCTAAACCATCAATATCTACCTTCAGGCCATTCACTGCTACCATTGTTTGCGCGTTTATCTGTGCAGTCAGGCCTTTCACCTGCGATGTAATGTTGCTAACAGCAACAGTAAGCGATTTGGTTTTAACCCTGGTAACCGGTGCAGGATGGGCGGATATAGTTGTTACAGTACTTACTGCCGGCACAGCTTGTACCTGAGGGGCTATTGTTGTAGCCGAATCTTGTTGTATTGAAATTGTTGACTGTGCAAAGCAGGTACCCGCTGCAAGTAAAACTACCGCAAGCGCTGCCATTGTTGAATTAAATATCCTTAGTTTCATTTTTTTGATCTTTTTTCATTTGGTTATATTGCTCAAGCACATTCAATTGCTGGTTAAGTACCTCTGTTTGTATCTGCAAGTTCCGGATCATTGCATGTAAAACAAGCTCCTGGTTAGGGCTGGTGGCTAAATCGCTATTCAGTTTATTATATGTCGAGTCCATTTTTGCTATTTCACCGCTAAACTCCTTGTATAGTTGCGGGTCTGTTTTGGCAATTGCCTTTAGTTCGGTACGCTTGGCTTCTACTAATGATGCGTAATGCACCTGTTGTTTAGCGTATTCGGGGTTTATGGCGGCCAAATCTATGCTTGTATTTTTTTCGCTTCTTAGGTAAAACAGAAAGCTTACGCCCATCACCAGTATTACCGATGCCGCTACCAGCAGCACAAACCCCAAAGAGAATGTTTTTGCCTCGCGCTTTTTTACCATGTCAACCTCCTGTGCAGGCAATTGTTGTTCAATCCTGCTCCACAGATCCCCTTTGGGCTCCAGGTCGTCAAATTCTTCTTTGTTAGCTTTTATAAAATCTTCTAATCGCTTGCTCATTATGCTATCCCTCTATTTTTTAAAATCTCCATTAACTTTCTTTTCGCCCTCAAAAACTGCGTTCTCGAGGTATTTTCTGATATATTTAATACCTGCCCTATCTCCTCATGGTCGTAACCTTCCAGCAGATAAAGCGATAATACTACCCGATATCCTTCGGGCAATAATTTCATGGCTTCTTTAACCTGTGCCACCTTGTATAATACTTCCTCATCATCCTCTGCCTCCTCGTCTGGTATATTCTCCAACTGATCGCCTTCCAGATCGATCAGATCCATCTTGCGCTTTCTTAACAGGTTTATAGCCCGGTGAACCACTATCTGTTTTAGCCAAAGCCCAAAAGTAGTTTCCTGCCTGAAATCCTTCACCTTATTAAAGGCATCCAGAAAAGCTTCCTGCAAAACATCCTCAGCATCGCCAATATTGCCTACTATCCTGAAGGCAACGTTCAGCATTGCTTTCGAATATAAGCGGTATAGCTCGTAGCAGGCCTTTTTACTGCCCTGCTTACATTCAGCCACCAGGCTATAATGTTTATCTATATATACTTCCGATTCCAAATTTTGCAGCTTTCAAGTAATAAGACACAGCGTTTTTACGAACGTTGCATGTAAGGTAAAGTTTATTTTTGATTTGGGATTTTCGATTTCGGATTTCGGATTTTGTTGTCCTTTGCCCGTTGTCATGCTACGGTACAAAGCTTTAATTATATCCCGCTGTTTGTGCCCTCACAAACAACTGCCATGTGCTACCGGATTGTTTGTGGGGACACCATGGGTGTTCGGAAGATTATAAATAAAGGGTTGGGATGTGCGATTCCTTCCTTGGGGAAGGGGAGGAATGGGTTTTGCGAATAACTTTTACAGCGAAGAAACCCCTCCTTGCCACCTCACTTCCAGCCGCACCCCTCCCCGGGGAGGGAAGTAAAAAACAAAAATGCAATCTTCCGAACACCCATGGTGGGGACACAAACAATGGAATTAATGATCATTTTCTGTTTTGTCATGCTGAGGCACGAAGCATCTATTATAATTGCGGCAGATCATCGCCTGCAGATGGAATACGGGGAGGTTCTTCGCTACCGCTCAGAATGACAATTATGGTGGAAGTATTTGGGCGTTACCTGCGGCCCGGGTTTTACGCTCATACGCACACAGGCCTTAACCACGGCGTGCACTGAGGCCCTCTCGAAGTGCCGGTATCCCAATGTCGTTAAGTTAAGGAATTACCACAGTTCAGAACCGGATAAAATCCGGTTCTTTATGGTTACGAATCAAAAAACTGTGGTATGTCAGCAAACTTAAAAATCATTTCAGATTTAAGGAACTTTATTGCGCTTTCTTCTCAAGAAAGCGAGTTGAAAAAAGTATTTACAACGTCACCTAAAGACTTTACCAGGAAGCGAAAGTTACATTTTGAGACAGTGGTGTGCATGCTGTTGAATTTCTTCAAGAAAAGTTATGAGTTAGAGATTTCCGAATTCTTTAGCTGGATAGATGCAGACGGGTTAAAGGCAAGTAAATCGGCATTCAGCCAGCAACGTTTAAAGATAAACAGCTTCTTTTTCAATTGTTTAAATGCAATATTAGTAGGTAGCTTTTACACTCATTATAAAAATGAGATCAGGCGGTGGAATGGATTGCGGGTAATAGCGATAGATGGCTCTACCTCTTATCTGATAGATAACGAGGAAGTAAATGAACATTTTGGCACACATGGAAACCAACGGGGTACGGTAACTTTAAGCCGCATTTTATGTGCATTTGATGTCCTGAATAAAATCACCATAAAGGCGGATATGTACCCCATTAACCGATCGGAACAAAAAATAGCATTGAATTGGTTACCCGCTTATGATCCTGATATGCTGCTGATATATGACCGGGCATACCCTGGTTTTACCAGTATCTTTCACCATCAGCATAAAGAACAGTCCCAGCCATTCTTAATGCGTTGTCCTGTAGGTTTTAGTTTAGAGGTAGTTTCTTTTGTTAAGAGTGGATTGAATGAAACAATAAGCACTTTTAAAGCAGATAAAGCTACTCGCCGAAACCTTAAAGAACAGGGCTTTATTGTAAAGGCTGGGGCAACAATAGAGGTACGGTTGATCCGGGTTGTTTTGGATGATGGAACTATTGAAGTGCTGGTTACCAATTTGTTTGATCAACAAAAGTACCCTTACAATGAATTTAAGGCGCTTTACTTCATGCGATGGGGAATTGAAACCAGGTTTAGTACTTTTAAAAACCAATTGCAATTGGAAGCCTTCAGCGGACAAAAAGTTGAAACAATATTACAAGACTTCTATGTAACTGTTTTCTTATCTAACTTACAGGAGATCATTAGTAAACCATCACAGCAAATAGTCGATGAAAGAACCTCTAAATGTAAATACGCTTATCAAATCAACAGGAACGTAGCTATCGGGCTCATGAAAAACAGGATTATTGACATATTCCTTTCTAAAGACCCGCAAAATATATTGATCGAACTTCAAATTTTGTTCTCCTGTTATATTCAACCTATAAGACCAAATAGAAAAGCGCCCCGAATGAAAAAACTGAAACGACGATCCGGGAAATACAAAACCTTAAACAACTATAAAAGAGCTATATGATTCCTTAACTTAACGACATTGGGATACCGGCCACGTGACTAAGGCCTGTGTAGTATGAGTGAAAAGCCCGGGCCGGAGGCAACGCCCATATATTAATCACCCTTCCATTACCTAATGTAGATCTGCATCATGCTTACTTAGCACGTGAGGTGCTGAAACAAGTTCAGCATGACATGGTATTTTGCTTTTTTGCGCTTTGTCAACACACCCCTAACCCCTCTCAAGAGGGGAACTATGATGGTGATGACCTTTGCTGCGCTCCGTGGACTCACCCGGTCTTTGCTACGCTCGACCACCCTCTCTGCCGCAAGCGGCAAAGAGGGTAAATCCTATATTGTATTAGTAAAACGAAAACTTATTGCACAAAAAAGGCCGAAAAGACTCTCGCAGTTTTTCGGCCTACATCTACCTATGAAAACAACCCTTTTTGAGTAAGGGCATTATTGTATAGTCAAAAGCAATGCCAATTGTTTAAACAGTATAATTTAAGCTAAAAGTTAAGTGGTTGAAATTAGACTGATTTCTGTTTGTGGAACTCCTTGCCCAAATCACGGGTAAAAATTACACACACTATGCAATCGATGGAATTTTATTGGGGAAACAGCCTGATCGGAGAAATAAAAGAATCAGACTAAATAAACAGCGTCTTCGGTATCGTTTTCAATTAACGAAACATCAACACGTTCTTTCAATACTGTTGACAGTGCCACACCTGCGTAATCGGTAGTCATGGGAAAGTTTTTATGGTTACGGTCGACCAACACCACGGTGCGTAATTTTTTTAGGCGCACATCAATAAAAACACCGAAGCCATAAGCCAGGGTTTTACCGCTGTTCAGCACGTCATCAACCAAAATAACCGCCTTATCGCGACAATCATTTACATCAAAATCAATTTTAGCTTTAAGCTTACTGCTTTGTTTATCCAGTTCGATGGTAAGCAGTGTGCTTTTAAAGGGTGCTATTCCATCAAGGATCTTTTTAAGGCGTTCGGCAATGTGATTGCCACGGGGCAATATACCGGCTATCAGTATTTCTTCCTCATCAAAATTGTCTTCCAGGATCTGGTAGGCAATACGATCAATCTTTTGCTGGATCTGCTGCTGATTTAATATAAGGATTCTTTTTGCTGACATGATATTCTTTCCGTTTACACCATCTAAGGTAGAAATTAAATTAAAAATTTATGCTTTGCCGTATGTTAAATGTAGAATTGACCTGTATGGTTGCTCTGTAAAGTCGGGGATTATTAATGCTATAATTTGTTTTTCAATGGTATTAATGAGCTCGCTACGGTCGGTTGTCTTCGTTCCTCGCAATGACGCGATGGGGATTTATTAATCCTTCACGTATGGGAAGAATACAAAATTAGCGCCTTCGGGTACCACTACAAATACGCACATAAAATCGTGCGGATTTTTGTAGGTATCGATAAAACGTTGTTTAAGCTCTTTTTTTATTACACCGCGTTCAATAAATTCTTCGAGGGTTGAAGCGTGGATAGACCATTCGCTATTGATATCGTGCCTGTCGAGGATCACCTCGCCCAGGGTTATATCATGCTGATGGGCGATAAAGATAGGGTACGACGATAAGCCTTCAACCATTATCTCAATAGCTACTTCTTTTATTGATTCATTAAAAAACCTGAGATCCGTTTCCAGGCTCAGCAGCGGGCTTTGTTTTTTGCCGTCGTTATTTTCGTTTAATAGTTCTTCGCGTTCCATTCTAATTAATTATTGAATTAGTGATTGAGTGAATTAGTGATTAAAAAAACTCCTTTCACATCTTCAAATTATCAAATCACCAAACTTTCAAATCAACACATCTTTCTTAATCAGTGAATGAATAAATTAAATTAATCACTAACTCACTCATTCACTCCATATTATTGCGCAGCAATAACAACACTACATTTTCCACATGCTGGGTGTGGGGGAACATATCAACCGGTTGTATTTTTACGGTATCGTATTTTTCCTTTAGTACCAGCAGGTCGCGGGCCTGCGTTGCAGCGTTGCAGCTTACATATACAATTTTGGGTGCCTCAATTTCCATCAGGCGGGCAACCACATCGGGGTGCATGCCTGCGCGCGGCGGGTCGGTGATGATCACATCCGGCTTGCCATGTTCGGCAATAAAATCTGGTACCAGCACATCTTTCATATCGCCAGCATAAAATTTGGTGTTGGTGATGTTGTTGATGGCCGAGTTGATCTTCGCATCCTCTATCGCCGTAGGCACATACTCTACCCCTACTACTTCCCTAACTTGTCCGGCCACAAAATTAGCTATTGTTCCGGCACCGGTGTACAGGTCATAAACCAGCTCATCGCCTTTAAATTCGGCAAAGTCGCGGGTTATTTCGTACAGGCGCAGTGCCTGCTCGGAGTTAGTTTGATAGAAGGATTTGGGGCCGATCCTGAAGCGGATGCCGTTCATCTCCTCATATATAAACTCCGGGCCACGGAATGCTACCACATCCTGATCAAAAATTGTATCGTTCTTCTTTTGGTTTACGATGTACAGGAGCGAGGTGATCTGTAAAAAAGTATCAGCTATGAAGTTCATCATTTTGCTGATCTCTTCTTCAGTTACATAAGCAAACACAACGATCACCATCAGCTCACCGGTTGACGAGGTGCGAATGATGAGGTTACGCAGGGCGCCCGCATGTCCCTTCAGATCATAATAGCTATAACCCTCGCGTTTAGCAAACTCATCAATGCTGTTGCGGATGGCGTTTGATGGGTCGGCTTGCAGGTAGCAATGCTCAATGTCAAGTATCTTATCAAATCTGCCGGGGATGTGGAAGCCCAGGGCGTCCATTTCGGTGGGCTCATCGGTACGGTTCTCACCGTCCATCAGCCAGCGCTTGTTGCTGAAGGTAAATTCCAGCTTATTACGGTAATATTTATCGGCCGGCGATGCTACTATGGGCATCATGCCTTCCACATCAATTTTAGCTATACGGCCCAGCGCGTCGGTTACTGATTTTTGCTTGAACTTGAGCTGTGCCTCATAGGTCATATGCTGCCATTTACAGCCGCCGCAGGTGCCAAAATGCTCACAGAAAGCCCCTGTCCGGTATTCGGATGGTTTTTTAAGAATGGAGATCTTTGCTTCGCCGAAATTCTTTTTGCTGCGGTACACCTGTACATCGGCAATATCGCCGGGGATGGCTTTATCAACAAATAATACAAAATCATCTGCTTTGCCCACACCCTTGCCTTCTTCGGCAATGTCGATTATCTCAACGTCTTCAAAAATTTTATTGTAGTTGGCTTTGTTCCTGCTCATATGCGGGTGCAAAGGTAATACTTTGATTTCGGATGTGGGATTTTCGATATCGGATTTGTTACCCGTTCGTTTTTTTAAACACAATTCGCATTTCAACTCCATAACAGTCAATCTGTTGCATCACAAAAAGTAACAATCCCATTACAATTACCGCATTCATCGATACATAAGTAACATTCATCGATACACAGCCATATTCTATGTAATTTAGGGAAACAAACGTCGTTCAAAAGCATTTATTTTATTGTTTGATAGGGTAAACTATTAACTGAAACGGACAATTATCACATCCGTATTTAAAAATATTTGTTATGATAATACTACTATGCGGACTATCGGGTGCCGGAAAAAACAACCCTTGCTTACAGTGTAAAAACCAAGCTGGACGCACTGGGGAAACACACCGAAATACTCGACGGTGATGAATACCGAAAAATGTTGTTTAAAGAGCTCGGCTACTCACAGCAGGACAGGATGGAGAATATACGCCGCCTGGGCTTTATTGCCGGTAAGCTATCAAAGCATGGTATTATCACCATCATCAGCGCCATAAACCCTTACCAGGAGATGAGGGACGAACTGGTTAATACCTACCCCGATGTAAGAACCGTGTTTGTTGACTGCCCCATTGATATTTTAACACGGCGCGATACCAAAGGCCTTTACGCCAGGGCGCTGCTGCCTGACAATCACCCTAACAAACTGCATAACCTTACCGGTGTAAACGAACGCTTTGATGCGGTAGTTAAACCCGACCTGCATATACTTACCGGCACACAAGCCCTTACTGAAAGTACTGAACTACTGTTTAATTTAATAACCGGCCAATTAATACCTGCGTAATGGATAAACGTGTATTAATAGTTGCTGGCATGCATCGCTCGGGCACTTCGCTCATTAGCCATTGGCTTGATAGCTGCGGGCTAAACCTGGGCGAAACACTGCTCGGCCCTGACATTGGTAATATTGAGGGGCATTATGAAGATGTGGATTTTTACCGCTTTCATGAAGATACACTGGCTGCTAATAACCTTTCACGCTTTGGATTTATTACTCATGCCGCACCGCCACTAAATCATTATCAGCAGGAAAAATTAAAGAGCATCATCAGCTTTAAAAACAGCACGAGCCCGCAATGGGGATGGAAAGACCCGCGCACCTGCCTGTTTTTTGCAACTTACAGGCAATTGCTGCCCGACGCTTTTTATCTGAATGTTATCCGTGATTATACCTCAACCGTAAGCTCGCTTATCAGGCGGGATTTTGAGCATCATGCAACCAAATACCTTACGCGCGGCTGGCTGCAGCGTTTTGTATGGGAAAACTTTAAGAAAGCAGGGCGCAAACGAAAATTTTTCAGGCAGCTGACCGCTTATTATCTGCGCATATGGATAGCCTATAACCAGGAGATATTGAACAACATTAAAACCCTGCCAGGTGATAAGCACCTGACGATCGATCACCTGAGCTTGGTTAACCATGACAAACAAATTTTTAACTCTATGGTTAATAATTGGGGGTTTGATCTTAAATATTGTGATTTCAAGTTAATTTTTAAGTCGACCCTGATGAACCAGGTTGATGATATTGACCATTTTGTAAAGGATGACGCGTTGTTGCAAACAGCAAAAACGTTGCAAGCTAAATTGAAAAGTATATGTATTTAATAAAGGACTTTACCGAAAGGGTAGCCGTTGTGATACCAATGTACAAAAATGAGCTATCGGACTATGAAGCGGCATCGTTAAACCAATGCATGACCGTGCTGGGCAAATACCCCATAATTGTTGTGAAACCACGCTCGTTGAATTTAACAGTGCTTGATGGTTATGCCGGCATAGAATTCATGGATTTTGACGACGCCTATTTTTATGATATGCGTGGCTATAATCGCCTGATGCTCTGGGAAGGTTTCTACGGCCGTTTCTTTAATTATGAGTACATACTCATTTACCAGCTGGATGCTTTTGTGTTTAACGACCTTTTGCTGCACTGGTGCAAAATGGGATACGATTACATTGGCGCGCCATGGCTAAGAGGCACTAAATACGTAGACACGTTTAAGGCCCTCAAATCAAAACTAAAAATATTTATACATACGCGCTTTAATAAAACACAAGCCGGCACCGACCTGCCTACCGACATACAGTTTGAAAACAAGGTGGGCAACGTCGGCTTATCCTTAAGAAAAGTGCATACTTTTTATCATGCTTTAAAAAACCATAAGCAATCAACAGCCAAATACCTTTTCAGGCCGGAGCATTATTTTAACGAGGATGTTTGGTGGAGCATAGAGCTGAATCGACATAAAAATGTATTAAAAATACCCGACTACAAAACCGCGGTATTCTTCTCTATTGAAAATGAACCGGAACGTGCCTTTGAATTAACAGGGCACCGCCTGCCTTTTGGCTGCCACGCCTGGGAGAAATACCTTGGCTTTTGGAGCGATAAAATAGGCATCCGCCAAAACAGCAACCTGCGCACCAGGAAAGTGCTGCGGGCTAAGGGGGCGTTTTCCGGATATGGCGATACTAATACAGCAAGGTACGCGCGGCGTAACCAGGATTATCTGTATGATGAGATCACGAAACATGCCTGGGATGACGGATGGCTGAAACTACGTGAGGACGATTAAAACCATTGCTGGACCTGTTTCAGCAACCCGCACACTGAGTTAACAGCGCGCGGGTTACATATATAGTGAAATCCCGGATCGAGCCGGGACGAGGGGGCGGCCCAGAATGTATTGCTACATTACCGCCTTTATCTTTATCTGCCCATCGGACAGTGTACGTATGATCAGTTTTTCGCTGGTTGGGTAAATGGCCTGTATATCCATATCTTTTATAGTAACATCCGAGTGTATGTTGTTTCCCAGGTCGCGGCTTAATTCGCCCTGCAATTTAGCTTTGTTTTCGGCAATAAATGCGGAGAAGTTATAAACAGCTTTCTCGCGCATCATCTCGGTTATCCGTGCGTTGAACATCCATTTCGCGGCCTTTAGTATCCATGCCTTTGTTTGCAGATCGAAGCTAAGGTCGGGGAACGATAGCTGATGTGTTGCAGCGTTATAAGTAGGCGTGCCTACCAGGTAAATGGTACCGGTGTTCGAGCCTGTAAAATCAACCTGCATTACTATTTTGGTGCCTATGCCATAAACTTTGGTGGCAGCAACAACAAAATGCTTGCCCTCGGCATCCATTTGCTGGCCAACTACCTGCTGACTTACTATGGTGCTCAGGTGGTTATAATTCTCCAGCAGATCGAGGTAAATATTAAAGCCGTTAGCCGGTGTGTATGCTGATAAATTGGGCAGCGGCTTTGGCGACGACGGGTTGCTCACCACCGTTACCACCGGCTTTGCCGATAGGCCCACCGAAAAATTCAGTTGCGAACCATTCAAACTAAAATTGCTCAGGCGTACGCTCTGCGGGTTAATGTTCAGGTAGCCTATGTCGCTTAGTTTGATTTCGGTGGCTATGTTTTTCCATAGCTGGTCGACCATTGGCCTAACGTTGTAGGTGGCAATGCGGGCATCCACCTGCTTGCCCAGGTCGTTGAGCGGGCCGCTGATGTATTGGATCAGGCGATCGGTGATATCAATGTTGCCCATGAGCACGTTGCACCTGTCGATAGGGTTTGGGGCCGGGTATAAGATGGTTTTTGAGCGTAAGTGGTAATCGGGCGTTACGTTGATGGTGGATTGGTACGAGATCTCCATCCTGCGCGGCGGCTCGCCGCCCATACCGCATTGCGCCGACACTACCGGCACCATACATTGCTGCGCGCCCAGCAGCGTGGTACACTTGGCGCAGTACGACACCGTAAAACCATAGCTGCCGGTAAATTTCAGGTTTACCACGTTGTTGCTGCCTGTAATGGCAAATGGCGTGCGGGTGAACACATAGTTATAGCGCAGGCCCTCGCAGGGCTGCTGGTTATCCGAATATTTATTGGGCACCGAGTTTTCGGCCTGTACAAAATAGCTTTTCAGCTCGGCAGTAACGGGTACCTCCACGTTTGATACGGGCTGAACGATCTTAGGGATCTCCACCCCGGCATCAGTTGGCGCGGGTGGTTTTACTACGGCGCATGAATAAAAAACCAGGGAAATTGTACAAACGACGATGAGTTGGGGTATTTTAAATTTCATATAAGGCGGGCGTTTTTTGCCCGTGGATTAGCAATTAATTATGCGGGGTTAATTGGCGGCTAAAATAAGGATTTGAACCGGGATTTGGGTGATTTTTAGGGTATACAGTATGTCATTTATTAAATAAAAAAACGTCATGCTGAACTTGTTTCAGCACCTCACATGCTGGGTAGCGGACATATTGATCTACTATATTATGTTAGACACTTTGGGCGTTTCCCTGCGGGCCGCGCTGTACGCTCATACGGCTGCAGGCCTTAGGTGCGGCCTGCACTGAGGCCCTCGAAGTGGGCCGGTATCCGCTGCCATCGCTAACGCATTGTCTGAACCATGATTAAATGGATTTGAGGATTTGCTTGATTTGGGGCTTCATTTGCACACGCGGCACGCGTGCGCCAGCGGTGGAATAAACTGTAATTGTTTGATAAATAAATAATTATAGCTATCATTGAATACCAATCCTAAACCAATGCCACACCGATTAGCTAAAATTGAAATAAAAAATTTTCGATCAATACAAGATTATCAATTTCACTTGTATGACTTTACCCCTATTATTGGCACAATAATGCGGGCAAAACGAATATTATAAAAGCTATTAAATGGCTTTTACGGAAAAGCAGCTTGAATATTGACTGCT
>Ga0206832_10056_pt1 | contig 28015 bp, 26 predicted proteins | sample Alteio_BWOrgCont_74_FD_152896 | JGI IMG/M metagenome (GOLD analysis project Ga0206832, IMG submission 152896) | Enriched cells from forest soil in Barre Woods Harvard Forest LTER site, Petersham, Massachusetts, United States -... | ecosystem: Environmental > Terrestrial > Soil > Temperate forest >... | reverse complement strand
CGGTAGGATTCGTAAAAATTAGCCAGGTTGCGGATAGCAACTTCATAAGGCTTTACGTCTTTCAGCGCTTTATCAAACTGTTCTTTTGCTTTTGCCGGGTCGGGAATTTGCGAATAGAGATAGCCCAGGTCTATGATGTATTGTTGAGGAGCGTTGCTGTTTTTCTTTATCTCGCGCTGCACTACTTTTTCAAGGTCGTCGTATTTTTTGAGGGAGAGCAGGCATTTATACAACGGACTGTAAAATTTAAGGTCGTAATTGCTTTTCTCCCACAGCGATTGGTATAGCTCGGCAGCCTTATCAATTTCTCCCTGCTCAAAATAGCTTTTGGCCAGTGTTTCATCTCGCCCGGCCTGGGCATTAACCAGTGCGAATAGCAAAAACTGCAGGGTGATGAGAAGAAGGACTTTTTTCATTGCTAAACTGAAATTAATAGATGTTGACCACAGTGGGCAAGTTATTTAAGTATTTTAACCCACAGCAGGCTGCCAATGGCGGCCCCGGTAGCGTTGGCGGCTTCGTCTAAAAGCTCAAAATGGCGGTCGGTGGTTAGGGTTTCCTGCATAATTTCGATAGTAAAGCCGTAGGCGCATGCCAAAATAAATATCTTAAGCAAGGGGCTTTTATGCAGTGAATTAAAAGACTGTTGCTTTAGCCAGCCCCAATTTGTAAGTATTGCAAAGGTGAAATAAAAAGTAAAGTGTACTATTTTATCGAAGTTGGGAATTGGTATGTGCGGTAGGTGCCTGGATGGCATCATGCACAGGTATAAAATAAAAGCCGCCCATAATATGGACGGCCAATTATATTTTAAAAACGAGTTTATTTGCATTCAGTCTTCGCTTTTACAGCAATTATGCGCCTACGTGTGCTTTGTAAGCAGTGGCATCCATTAGTCCATCTAATTCGGCGGCGTTTGTAAATTCAATTTTTATCATCCAGCCGGTGCCGTAAGGGTCGGTATTAACTGATTCGGGGTTGTCGTTTAGTGTGGTGTTTTTTTCAAGCACTTTTCCGCCAACGGGCATAAAAAGGTCTGATACGGTTTTTACGGCTTCAACAGTGCCAAAAACGGCGTCTTTATCAAGGCTTTCGCCCATGGTTTCAACCTCAACGTAAACTATATCGCCCAGTTCTTTTTGTGCGAAATCGGTAATGCCTATTGTGCCGGTGTTACCTTCAACACGAACCCACTCGTGTTCTTTGCTGTATTTTAAATCTGCAGGAAAATTCATGTGCTTGTTTTTTAGAGTGATGCGAAAATAGCAAACTAGTTAAGTTTTGAAAATTAAATTGCAATTGGACGCCCTAAATAAAAACGAAATGCTATATGTCTGAAATTATCGTCCGTAAGTAATATCTTCGCCGTCCTTATGCAACAGAAAAACCCGGACACAACCGGATACCCGGAATTTGACCAATTATCGCTACCCGAAATTGAGAAGAACATTCTTGCCTTTTGGGAGGAGAATAAGACTTTTGAAAAGAGCGTAACCTCGCGCCCTGCTGACAAGAGCTTTATATTTTATGAAGGGCCGCCTTCGGCGAATGGCAAGCCGGGGATTCACCACGTAATGAGTCGGACGATTAAGGACTTGTTTTGCCGCTTTAAAACACTGCAAGGCTACCGGGTTGAGCGTAAGGCCGGCTGGGATACACATGGTTTGCCAGTGGAACTGAACGTTGAGAAGCAGTTAGGCATTACCAAGGCCGATATAGGCACTAAAATTTCGGTGGCTGAATACAATAAGCTTTGCCGGGAAGATGTAATGCGATTTACGGATGTATGGCAGGACATGACCACCAAAATGGGTTATTGGGTGGATATGAGCAATCCCTACATTACCTACGAGAACGATTATATAGAAAGCCTTTGGGCGCTGCTTAAAAGGCTTTACGACAAGGGGCTGCTTTACGAAGGGTATACTATTCAGCCATATTCGCCGGCGGCGGGTACGGGGTTGAGCTCGCATGAGTTGAACCAGCCCGGGTGTTATAGAAATGTGAAGGATGTTTCGGCGGTGGCTATGTTTAAGCTGGTGCGCGATGAGAAGAGCAAGTTTTTGTTTGATAACGATGATGAGGATGTAAGGTTTATTGCCTGGACGACTACGCCGTGGACGTTGCCATCGAACACTGCATTGGCTGTGGGTGGAAACATACGCTATGTAAAGGCTAAAACGGTAAACTTCTATACCAAAAAAGAAGTAAGTGTAATACTTGCGGCCGATTTGCTGGAAAAGACTTTTGAATGGAATAACCTGGAGTTAAAACATAGCGAGGATTTGGGATTGGGCGCTGGCCTTGCCGGGTTAAGATATGAGCAGTTGTTGCCGTATACGCAGCCAACGGAAGGCGATGCCTTTAAAGTAGTATTAGGTGATTTTGTAACCACTACCGATGGAACGGGAATAGTGCATATTGCCCCATCGTTTGGTGCCGATGACTTTAAGGTTGCGCGGCAAAATGGATTGGGTGCTTTAACGCTGGTGGATAAGCAAGGTAAGTTTGTTAGTGAGGTGAATGACACTGTTTTCCCGTTGGGTGAGCGTTACATTAAAGAGGCTTACTTAACAGATGAGGAGAAGTTTGCCGAACTGCAAATTCAGAAAGAGAAGCTGAAGGATATTATACCACACCTGGAGAAATACATGAGTGTGGATGATTTGATTGTTTTGAAACTGAAGCTTGAGAATAAGCTTTTTAAAACGGAGAAATACGAGCACAACTACCCGCATTGCTGGCGTACTGATAAGCCGGTTATTTATTACCCGCTTGATAGCTGGTTTATAAAAACCACCGCGGCAAAAGAGCGCCTGATTGCGCTGAACAAAACCATTAACTGGAAACCGGCACATACCGGCGAAGGAAGATTTGGGCAGTGGTTGGAAAACTTAGTTGATTGGAATTTATCGCGTAGCCGTTATTGGGGAACGCCGCTGCCTATTTGGAAAACTGAAGACGGTAGCGAGGAAATGATAATTGGCTCGATAGACCAGTTGTATGAGGAAGTGGTAAAAGCAAAAGAGCTTGGCCATAACAAGTATGTAATTATTGAGAAAGAGGTTTTTCATAACCAGGTTGATTTGCACAAGCCATTGGTTGATGAAATAGTGCTGGTATCGAAAAGCGGCAAGCCCATGAAACGGGTGAGCGACCTGATTGACGTTTGGTTTGATAGCGGCGCCATGCCTTATGCGCAGTGGCATTGGCCTTTCGAGAACCTGGAGACTTTTGAAAAGAGTTTCCCGGCTGATTTTATTTCAGAAGGGGTAGATCAGACAAGGGGATGGTTTTTTACGCTGCATGTTTTAGCTACGCTGTTGTTTGATTCGGTAGCGTATAAAAATGTGGTGAGTAATGGTTTGTTGCTGGATAAAAACGGCAACAAAATGAGTAAGCGCCTGGGCAATATTATTGAGCCTTTTGATGCCATTGCAAAGCACTCGGCCGATGCTATACGCTGGTACATGATGCGCAACAGCGACCCCTGGGATAACATGAAGTTTGATATGGCCGGCGTGCAGGATGTTACGCGTGCGCACTTTGGTACGTTGTACAATACCTATTCGTTTTTTGCGCTGTATGCCAATATTGATGGGTGGAAGATTGATGAAAACAATTTGGTGCCGTTTAGCGAGAAGCCTGAGCTTGACCGTTGGATTATTTCAAAACTGCAATCGCTGGTAAAGGATGTTACAGGATTTTATGAAGACTACGAACCTACTAAGGCCGCACGTGCGATTGAGGCTTTTGTAGATGAGCACTTATCTAACTGGTACGTGCGTTTAAGCCGGAGAATATTTTGGAAGGGGGAGATGAGTGCAGATAAGGCTTCGGCGTATGAAACATTGTATGAGTGTTTGAATGTGGTGGGGCAGTTAATGAGCCCGGTATCGCCGTTTTTTAGCGAGTGGTTGTATAAAAACCTGACGGATAATATTCGCGAGAAGGCGGTTAAGGGTAATACCCCGCTTAAGTGGGAGTCGGTACACTTAACCATGCTTACCAAGGCTGATGAAAGCCGTATGGATAAGGATTTGGAGGAAAGAATGGAGCTGGCACAGAAGGTTTGCTCGTTGGTGCTTTCGTTGCGTAAAAAGGAAAAGATAAAAGTGCGCCAGCCGCTGCAAAAGATAATGATACCGGTGCTGAATGAAAAGATGAAGGAGCAACTACAGAAAGTAGAGAGCTACATTTTGAGCGAGGTGAACGTTAAGGCTATTGAGTACATCAGCGACACCTCGGGTATTGTGAAGAAGAAGATAAAACCGAATTTCCGCGAGTTGGGTAAAAAGGTGGGTGGCAAAATGAAGAGCCTGCAAGCCGCCATTGCGGCGTTTACACAAGATGACCTACAGAAACTGGAAGCGGAAAAAGTGTTTGTGCTGAATTTAGATGGCGAACCCTTTAACCTTGAAATAGCTGATGTAGAAATACAAAGCGAAGACATACCGGGTTGGTTGGTAGCCAGCGAAGGCCCCGTAACCGTGGCGCTTGATGTTAAGATAAGCGATGAATTACGTAACGAAGGTACTGCCCGCGAGTTTGTAAACAAGGTGCAGAACATACGGAAGGATAAGGATTTCCAGGTGCTGGACAGGATTAAGGTTTCGGTGGTGAAAAACAAAACTTTTGAGTTGGCCTTATCGCAGTTTAAAGATTACATCAGCAACGAAATTTTGGCGAAGGAAATTTTACTGGTTGATACGCTGCACGATTTTGAGGAGGTGGAGTTGAATGAGGAGGTGCTGAAGGTGAAGGTTGAGTTAAATTAATCAACCCGCGGCCTTTTTGCTAAGGCAATGTCCCGGCATTAGGTAGTGCACTGATAAAGACAAAGTTGAAGATTGCCACAGCCTTTACTCTGATAATTATTATTGAAAAGGCTTCGCAATGACATCTATTTATTATTTAATGCCCAACCCAACCAGGAGGCAGGACCGTTGAATGGTGGCTTTAAGGAGTGATAATTAAGTGCGGGACAAGTGGCAAATTGTAACGGTTATTGAAGTGCTTGTTTAAAAAAACTTAATATTAAAGGCTCCGTATAGCACAAGGAGTGGAGAGTAATTTATTTAGCGAAACGCTATTTTTACCAAAAGGCGAGAACCCCGGAAATTACATGAAAGGATATAAAGTAGTTTTAATCATACTCGCAGTGCTGATAATTGACCAGGCGGTTAAAATATGGGTAAAGACCCATATGCTGATGGGCGAGGAAATATCAATAACCAACTGGTGGCGCCTGCATTTTACCGAAAACCCGGGCATGGCCTTTGGTATGGTTTTGCCGGGTGTGGCGGGTAAGCTGTTTTTGAGCATTTTTAGGTTGGCGGCGGTAGTTGGTGGCGGATGGTATGTGGTACACCTGGTTAGGACCAAGGCGCATTGGGGTTTTATTACGGCCTGCTCGTTAATACTGGCCGGTGCTATTGGTAACATGATTGACGGGGCTTTTTACGGTATGATATTCTCGGATAGTTATAATGGAACCATAGCGCAGCTGTTTCCGAAGGGTGGTGGTTATGCGGGGTTTTTACAGGGGCATGTGGTTGATATGATGTGGTTTCCGTTGTTTCATGGCACGTTTCCGCACTGGTTGCCTTTTTGGGGTGGAGAGGAGTTTGAGTTTTTCCGCCCGGTGTTTAATATTGCCGACTCATCTATTACCAGCGGGGTGTTTGTTATCCTGATTTTCCAGAAGTACTTTTTTGTTGAGGAAACCAAGACTGAACAGGAACCGGTATCGGTTATTAATCATGAGCAGCATTTGATGGTGTAACAGCCGGGCCTCTCCCGACATCGCTTCGCTCGTCACCCTCTCCATTCTTCGAATAGAGAGGGGAATACAAACAGGAAACCCCTTCAGTCCCCATCCCGCAGCTTCGTCGGGATGAAACAAACGGAGAAACCTAAGCAGAATACAAAACAGCCAACCACCTCGTCCGCCGCGGCGAGACACTCGCTTAAAAAAGGGAGGAGAGAATTAGCAGCCGTAAAGACAAAGCGGAAGATTGCCGCGAAGAATTTTCTAATTTATTTTTATGGAATTCTTCTCGCAATGAACAGTTGATTTTATTTTAATACAAAACCGCAGCACACATTCTCTAACACTGAAAACAGGAGAGCGGATAACAGACAAATAAAAGGCATAAGATTGAATTGGGGTGCTGTTTTTATGCCATTGTTTTGCCGGTTTAATGCGCATTACATGTAGTTTTTTTGTAGATAAAATTTTTAACATTTGGAGTGCATAACATGAGGCTAAAAAGCTTGTTTTTTTGGTGGGTGCTGTTGTATTTTTGTACCCATTATGAGCAACGAAAATAACAACATTATTACCACGGAGCCCGGTGTGGCGGAGACGCAGGCGTATTATAAGCAGCAAGCTGATAATATTATTAACCGCGCAATTAGTAACAGACGGCCTTTAACGTTTCTTGATTTTAAAGCGATAAGCGCTTTAAACAGGGCGATTAAAGATTTAAGTAAGCCACTGACGCGAAAGCAGGAGGCGGAATTGGAGAAGGAGAAACGGATGGAGGAGTCGTGGCAGAATGTTTTAAGGGTTAGGGAGGCCGTGGCCCGGGATAAGGCGGCGTGGGCGGCTGTGCATGCACAACGGGATGCGGCGAAGCAGGATAATCCGGAAGGGTGAAAATTTCAAATTTCGAGTTTCAAGTTTCGAGTTGAAATGCGAACAGCCAGCCCCTTGCCCCCGATAGCTATCGAGGCGCTAAAAGGGAAACCAAGGCCAAAGGCAACGTAGTCAAACTGAAAAACTTGACAAAAGTTTACAGTACGCGAAAAGGTTTTTGAACGGGAGTCCCTATTCCAGGATTACTTCGTCGCGGGGCATCCTCGCAAGGAAGTTAAGATGAGAAAGATTTCAAAACAGATTAAAAATATTTGTTAACTATAAAATCAATTAAACATGGAACTGATAGATTTTGAACAGTACGAAAAGGACGATAACGCACGAAACCAAACATGGCAGAATAACCAGGTGCTAATTACCAAGACGATAGATTTTTTGGTAAGAAAATTTGAGCGGTTACCCTCGCAAATTGAAATTGCCGAAGAATGTGGATTGAGCAGACAAACGATTAATGTTCATTTAAAGGAATTTAAACGGTGCGAAGTAGTGATAGAAGATGTGGCGCAATTTCAATTTATGGCTTCGAAGGTGTTGGGGAAGGTGATGGAGCGGGCCATGGATGGAGATATACCGGCTTCGAGGCTTTCGTTGCAGGTGATGGGGCTATTGGGAAGGCAAGTAGGGAAGAAGAGCAACGTAGAAAATCCTTAATACAGTTCACGCAAAGCGCGCAAAGGTTTTCGCAAAGAACCGCAAAGAAATGCGTTTAATCTTTGCGGTTCTTTGCGTGATTTTGCTTTGCGGCCTTTGCGTGAACCTGAATTAGTTATTTAAAATAAAAGCCCCCGCCATGAGAGAGAGCTCGCGCAACCCTCTAACTCCCGAAACGGGAGAACCGCTACCCAAAAAGGCAAAATGCACACGAGCCGTGGCCGGTGGACTGTTTTGGCAAAAGAGATTCATTAAATATATTTAGGTGATGAAGATGATTTATGAAATGCCTATGTATTATGGGGCGAAACCCAAATTATTTGAGTTTGCCAAAAGGATGCGGAGTGCACCTACAGAGGCAGAAAGAGTAATGTGGCAAATTCTAACAGGCGATGAATTTAAACAACATAAATTCAGAAGGCAGCACCCGATATCTCGTTTTATTGCAGATTTTTATAGCCACATATTAATACTTGTGATAGAGGTGGATGGCGGTTATCATTTTGAAGCAACGCAAAAGGAATTTGATGACTTCCGAGATGAAGACATGAAGCATTTGGGAATACCGGTAATAAGATTTGGCAATGATGAAGTTCTGCAAAGACCTGAAAAAGTTGTAAGCAAATTGAGGGGGTATATCGCCGGAAAGAACAAATAACCAGGATTAGCCTGTATTTGTATTAAAAGCGAGGCGGTTCTCCCGTTTCGGGAGTAAGAGGGTAGGCATAGCCAATAAAAAGCCCCCGCCATGAGAGAGCGAGGGCCGTACCAACCAACTATAGAAAATTTGCGATAACCTATTGAGGGGTGGAGTGTTTTTATTGATTGATTACAAAGGTGTCAGCAATTTTATCGTGCAGGCCTTGTTTACGGTCGTCGAAAATAATCATGAGGTAACCGATGTAAAAAATAAGAGCCGACAGGTATTTAGAAAGATTGCGCAGCAATGCCTTAGGAAATGGAATGGCCATGCCGTGCGCATCTACCACTTTAATGCCTAATGCCATTTTGCCAACGGTTGCCTGGTATTTAGACGACTCCATATAGGCGAAGTACGCTACGGTGATAGCGGCCTCGATAATATTGTAACCAAAATACCGCAGGCCAAGGTGCATGGGCCCGAAGTTGAGATTATCGATATCCCAATCGAAGGGCGAGCCCCACCAGCGGAAGAAGATGATAGAGAAGAAGGCGTGCAATAAAAACAGGTCGACAAGATGGGCTATGAGCCTTTTGGTGCCTGAGGCGTAATCGTTATTGGTGGATACTACTTGCATATATTTTTATTTAAATGTGTATTTGAAGTTGGCTGTCTATCATATTCCGGGATTGCTTCGCTCGGAGACCTCGCTCGCAATGACGGTGTGGAGGGCTAATCCTTTTTTTGTACGCGGCCTATGCCTTCGCTTTTAAGTTCTTTTACATCGCCGGGGCCTTTGTAATACAGTGCGCCTACTGCGGCGGACCGGATGTAGAAAGCACTATCGGCGTATACTTCGGTAAGGCCTACCGAGGTGCTGTGTATCATCATTACTTTGGCTTTTAAGTCGAAGGCGGATAGGGCACCAACGCTTTTGTTGTTAAGGCGCACCTCGTAAACATTGCCCGCCAGTGTGGTATTGCCTACCGATTCGAGATTGGCGTGCAGGTATTTGGCGTTAAGCGAAAAGTTGAGCTTGCCTACAGAGGCTGAATTAAGGTTGAGGCTATCAAGCTTTAGCGTATCGGTTGTTGTAAGCGTACCTACGGATTTGAAATCGAGGTCGGTTAGTTTTTTGATATTGATATACACTATCATTTTAGTTGAGCGGTCGATAGAGGCCTCGTTTGCCAGGTTAACTACCAGTTGGTCGCCATCGTTTTTTACCACTACCAGTTTTTGAAGGTTGTCATCGGTCATCACTTTTACTGATTCGTCTCCACCGTTCTGGGTAATCTCAACCGGGAAGGTGCCCTCAATCGCTATTTTGGAAAACGGAGTAACCGTTCTTTGCTCGGTGGTTACATGCCCGTTTCCCTTTTGGCCAAAGTTGTGGCACGATGAAAGAAGGATGAGGACACCGGCAGATAGAAATATGAATGATTTTCTCATGTGTTGTTGGTTTTATAGGGTTGGGTTAAAAGTCTTTGTCGTCATTATCATCCTTATCCTCTTTGTCCTTCTTTTCCTTGTCTTCGCCATGGTGGGGCTTATCAAGTTTATCTAGCTTTTCTTCAACTCTCTTCAGCTTCTTCTCTACTTTTTCCATTTGCTTATCGCCCTTCATGTCGGCATCGGCCCCTGCGTTTTTGTGGTTTTCGCCGGCAATGCATTTTACTTTGCCGTCTTCAACGGTCCAGGTGGTGTTGTTAAAGTAGGTGTCGTCGTAATTGGCATCGCCCTTAACCGTGGCTGGCCACAAATCAATATTATCGGCAAACTTTATTTGCTTGCCTTTAGGTATGGCAATCCTTATTTTAAGTTGTTGGATTCTCCACTTAGAGGTTTTAGCAATGTAATAATCCAAAGGCAGGTTTAGTACTGAATCGGTTTGACTGTATGAGTAAACTATCATTTCGGAATTGGCAAGGGCTTCGTTTTTGTTTCTGCCGTGTGCTGTTAATACTTCCTGCACGTAAAATGAATCATTCTCTGAAGCCATTAATTGCAAGCCTGGTTTACCAAGCGGTATGCGGTCCATATCATTAAAGTCGGCACCGTTTATAATTATTTCGCCGGGGAAAATATTGAACGAACTGTGGCTATAGTCTTCCCACTCCTTAGTAAGCTTTCTGCCATTGCTATCGGTTAGTTGTACATATAGCGTTCCGTTTTTGGGCTGCATTAAAATGGCATCTTTGGTTTGGGTAGCAGTGGTTCTAAAGTTAGTGCCCATCCTGGCGCCCGAAATAAAGAGTAAAGTAAGGCCAATTAACCAACCCACCAGCAGCACTACTTTCAACCAACGCATTCTGGACCTTTGGCCCAAAAGTATTTTAAGGCCGAGGTAAATAAATGCCAGTAGCGGAGTGCCAAGAAACAACAAGGCGCCAAAACCGAACATGCGAATTAATGAGCCGGAATCGACCAGCATATGCGAGGCCGCATTGTACTGGGTTGAGCCCATAACATAAAAGGCAACGAAACAACCGGCAACAGCTATTAGTAATGACATGGCGGTAATTATTATAACAATGCCAAATATTTTTAATAATACGCGGCCCATAGACAGGACTGCATCCCACAGGCGTTCAAAAATGTTCTGCTCTTTTACAAAGGTGTGTACCGATTCGCCGGCGCGGCTGGCTGCCTCTTTAATCTCTTTTTCGATGGTGTTGATGTTAACCGGTTCGCCCTTCATTTGTAGCTTTTCGGCAGCGGTTTGGGCTTTGGGCACTATAACAACCAACAGAAAGTAAACCAATATGATGATACCCGAGGTAGGGAAGATTAGTATAAGTGCGGCAATACGCATCCAAACAGGGTCGTTAATACCAAAGTAATGGCAAAGGCCTGAAATAACTCCACCTACTTTAGTATCGTCCGGGTCGCGGAAGAGCCTCTTTTTAACCGGTTCGCCGGTTACAGATGATGTAGCCGAAGGGGTGCTTTGGGTAGATGTAGTATTGCCGGTTTCTTCGTTTTCATCGCCAGCAATATCTTCGGGTTTGCCCATGGCATCGGTAACAAACTGAACATCTTCAAGGCCTATTACCTCTTTGCTTTTGTCAAGGCGCTGGTTTAGTAATTCGGCAATGCGCGATTCAATGTCGTTCATAATTTCGGCGCGCTCGGCTTCGTTATTAAACTTTCGCTTAAGTGCCTCGAGGTAGTTGTGCAGGATCTCGAAAGCATTTTCATCTATAATGAAAGCTATTCCACCCAGGTTTATGTTTAGTGTTTTTCTCATGACTTAGTTGGTTTTTTGAGTTGTTGGTTGAATAATGTTGTTTACCGAATTGGTCAACTCAGTCCAGCTTTCGATTAACTCCTTTAGCGAAGTTCTTCCTTCTTCAGTTAATGTAAAATATTTGCGGGGTGGGCCCGAGGTTGATTCCTTCCACTGGTAGGATAGCAGGCCATCGTTTTTTAAGCGCGTTAGCAGGGGGTATAGCGTGCCTTCAACAATTAGTAGCTTGGCGTTTTTCATCTTCTCAATAATCTCAGTCGGGTAATGTTCGCCGTCAGCTAGTACTGATAGAATGCAGAACTCCAACACCCCTTTGCGCATTTGCGCTTTTGTGTTTTCTATGTTCATGTTACTCTATGTTTAGTTCTGCTTTAAAATGAATGGTATGCTTCTCTTTGCCGTCTTCGTCGGTTATGTTTATTTCAACATTCTTCAGGGCTTTATTAATATCCTTCTCCAGCTTTTTAAGGTCCTTATCTTTTAAGCCAGTTATCGACACCCCCTTGTTTTTGTCAATATTTATATGTATATTAACCTTATCGTTCTTTTCATCGCCATTACCTGCAAAAGTTGCTAGTGGTAAGAGGGCTATAAGTATTATGAGTATCTTTTTCATCTGCTTTGGTTTTAACTTCGTTTCTGTTAACGTGCCAATGTGCTAAGGTGTTAATGTTGTTGCGTTGTAACGAATGAATTTTACCTTAACACATTCGCGCAATAACACCTTAACACAGTTAGCTAACCTGAAAATTGATTACCAAAATAAACTTTTGGTTTTCGCCCGTGCTTTTAACCTTCATGTTTTGTAGTTGGTCAATAACGTAAGCCTTAAGTTGCGGGTTAGCTGAGTTGATTTCCTGAACTTTTACATGGCCGGCGCTATCTACCTGCACAAGTGCTTTAACCTGGTTGACAATGCTGTTTTCCTGGATGAAACCGGGGCAGGTAAGATTTTTTACAATTTCGCTGCGCACATTTTCTCTGGCGTTTTTTGCAATGCTTGCATGGTTGGTGGCACTAATAGCAACGCTACTCATAAATAATGAAGCTGCAATTACGATGGTAGTTGTGATAATTTTTTTCATGGCGTTTTATTTTTTTAGTGATTTAAATGTTATACCGATTAGTTGACGATACAAAGATATGGTCATTGCACGGTATTATGCAAGGCATAGTAGTATGTATTTTTCAATTACCCATTTAATATGTTGATTATCAAGCCATAAAAATTTTAAGAAAAATTAGGGAGACTTTGAAAATTGGGCTCCAAAGCCATTTTGGCTCCTTTTACAACTGCCGCTCAGGCGGTTTTAAGCCTAAAAGCAGTCCCAATTGTTTAAGCCTAAAAGCAGTCCCAATTGCAACAATTACAATATACTTTCTATAATTGCACCCGAAAAATGCAGCATTTGTTGTTACGTTGGTGCACCACCACCCGCGCCCCATACCAACAAAACATCTATATTACATTATTGTATATTATTTATAATTGAGACTGATGAAAAAAACAATTCTACTTGTATTGCTTACTATGTTTATAGCCGGTGCCGCCTTTGCGCAAAAAGACACTACAAAGCATGTTAAACGAGACCCTCTTGCATTTTTAACCGGCAATGGGGTTTACAATCGGGATTCAACATGGCATTGTGGAGGATTTATCGGCCTTACTGTTAGTCAAACAGCATTGTACCAATGGTCTCCCGGTGGAACAAACAGCTTTTCACTATTGGGCGTAGTAAGTGCTTATGCCAACTATAAAAAGAAAAACCTTGAATGGTGTACCAACCTTGATATGAAATACGGTTTGGGCGCTACCGGTTTATTGCGTAATGGCGAAGCCAAAACAAACCTGCAGAAAAATATAGATGTGCTTCAATTAAGCACCAACGTGGGCTACCAAATAAAAAAGGAGCTATATGCATCATTAAAAGCGTCTTTCCTTAGCCAGTTTTCTCCAACTTATGATCCTTCGCAAGTAGATACTACAAACGGTCGATATAGAAAATATGTGGTTTCTAAATTTGCGGCCCCTGCTATTATAACCATAGGTGCGGGTTTAACATACAAGCCTAAAGATTGGTTTACGTTGTTCTTCTCGCCTATAGAGGGTAAAATCACTTATGTATCGCCTCCCGGCAAAGATACAACCGGCCAATATCTTGGACCGCAGTACCTTACCAACCAATATTTTGCAGGCGTTGATCCAACTCGTTATGGTTTGACTGCGGGTACTAACGTAATGGCGCAGTTGGGTGCTGAATTGGATATCTTATTCCAAAAAAATATTGTAAAAAACGTAAACTGGAAATCGCATCTTAACGTATTCGAGTCATACGCCAATAATAACTACAATACTATAATGCCTTATTTCTACGCCACACAGGACTCAATGGGGACCAAGGTTATATCTAAAAAAACGCAATACATTCCTACTGTTACATGGGATAATGATATCGTATTTAAAATCAACAAAATTTTAAGTGCTACCCTTTCGGCGCGGTTTGTATATCAGTATAATGCTACAACACCAGTTGACAAAACGCATAATAACACAGGTGCCAAAGGCGCTGACGGCCTTACGGACCTCGACAAAAATGGCGTGACGATAACAACCTATAACAAACTGCAAATATTTGAGCAGTTTGGAATCGGGTTAGCAATGAAATTCTAAGAAGTAAAAACAACATTGCCTCGAAGCATGAAGGCACTAAGAATACAATTTTCTTGGTGCCTTCATGCTTTGTGGCACAATACAAATTTCCTAATAGTTGTGAACTAACGTATCCATTGGCCCACTCTTAGCCGTTTATTCACTAACCTGCACGGAAAGGCAGGCCCAGCTTAACATTTTTTTGATTTTAACAATTGGCATGCCGATTATTTTTGTTGCCCAATAAAAAAAACGTATGGATATAATAGCAAGTAATTCAACTGTCGACATTGCGTCGCTTAACGAACGGATAAACCGCGAAAGCGCATTTGTAGATGTGCTTAATATGGAGCTTGGTAAAGCCATTATAGGCCAAAAGTACATGGTAGAAAGATTGCTGTTGGCCCTACTAAGCAATGGCCATATTTTGTTGGAAGGTGTACCCGGCCTGGCAAAAACGCTGGCCATTAAATCGCTGTCATCAGCTATACACGCTAAATTCTCGCGCATACAGTTTACACCTGATTTGCTGCCTGCCGACTTAACCGGTACCATGATTTACAACCAACGCGAAAATAACTTCGTGGTAAAGAAGGGCCCCATTTTTGCCAACCTGATATTAGCCGATGAAATTAACCGTGCCCCGGCAAAGGTGCAGAGCGCGTTGTTAGAAGCCATGCAGGAAAAGCAGGTGACCATAGGCGAAGAAACCTTTAAGTTAGAAGAGCCATTTTTAGTACTTGCTACCCAAAACCCAATTGAGCAGGAAGGTACTTACCCATTACCCGAAGCACAGGTTGACCGTTTTATGTTGAAGGTGATTGTTACTTATCCTAAAAAGGAAGAAGAGCGTTTGATTATCCGCCAAAACCTTGAGTATGCCAACAAGCCTATTAACCAGGTTGTAAAACAGGAAGACATTCTCAACGCCCGCAAAACCGTGCGCGATGTATACATGGACGAAAAAATTGAGCGCTATATACTTGATATAGTTTTTGCCACCCGTAACCCTGAAGAATATAAACTGGGGAAGATTAAGCCATTCATCAATTACGGAGCTTCTCCTCGTGCAAGTATTAACCTGGCGTTGGCATCAAAAGCATACGCCTTTATTAAGCGCCGCGGATATGTAATACCGGAAGATATACGAGCCATTTGCTTTGATGTAATGCGCCATCGTATTGGTTTAACTTACGAGGCCGAGGCCGAAAATATTACCTCAGAAGAAATTATCAGCGAAATATTAAACGCGGTAGAGGTTCCATAGCCAATACTAAACCCGGAGTAATATTTGTGATACGAGAGTGTCTTAATTCATTATGACAACCAAAGAGGAAAAGAGAAAAAAGCTAAGGCGAATTGCCATCAAAACCCGAAAACTATCTAACCAGATTTTTTCGGGCAGCTATCACTCTGCCTTTAAGGGAAAAGGTATTTCGTTTAGCGAGGTGCGCGAGTACAATTATGGTGACGACATACGCGCCATTGATTGGAACGTAACTGCCCGCCACGATAAACCCTTTGTTAAGGTTTACGAAGAAGAGCGCGAGCAAACCATGGTGCTGATTATTGATGTTAGCCAATCAGCATTCTTCGGCACTCAAAACGAATTTAAAAACCACATCATTGCCGAAATAAGTGGAGTGCTTGCATTCTCTGCCATTACCAATAACGATAAGGTGGGTGTTATTTTCTTTAGTGATAAGATTGAAAAATTCATTCCACCCAAAAAGGGAAAAACACACATCCTGCGCATCATTTCCGAGATATATGATTTTCATCCGGTGCACACCGGTACTAATATCCAGGAGGTGTTGAAGTACTTCAATAATGTAGTAAAGAAGAAAAGTATTGCCTTCCTGATTTCCGACTTTATGAACTCAGGCTTTAGCGATGCGCTGAAAATTGCAGGCAAAAAGCATGACCTTATTGGCCTGCACATTTACGATGAGCGCGAGGCGCAATTGCCTGACATGGGCCTTACCCGCATTATTGATACGGAAAGCCAGCAGGAAATTTGGGTTGATACCTCCGATAAAAAACTGCGCGATAATTATGCAAAACTGTTTATCGATAATCAACGCCAGTTAAAGGCGCTGTTTGGCAAAAGCGGTAGCGATTTGGTTTCTATAAGAACCGATGAATCGTACATAATTGCGTTAATGAACATGTTTAAACGCAGGGAGGCAAAAAGATAAGAGACAGTGAAAATGAACAGTGCACATACAAAATTATTTTACCGTTTAAATCAACTTCGGTTTGGCATTTTTGCATTGCTCATTTTTGCATTGGGCCTTTCAAACCTAAACGCGCAAACAGCTATCAGCGCCACACTTACTACCGACTCAACCCATATTTTAATCGGCGACCACCTTAACGTAAAGCTTGCGGTTAAGCATCCAAAAAGTGTAAAAATTGTAATGCCGGCGGTTAAAGACAGCATTGGCAATATGGAGTTTATCACAGCTTCGAAAATTGATACTATTAATGACCCGACGAATGAAACACTTGCCCAAACATATACTGTGTCAGCTTTTGATTCAGGGCAGTTTCATGCGGGGCCGGTAGCTGTTTTTTTTAAGAACAGTAGCGGCGCCTGGGATACGGTAATTTCTAATGCAATAGTGGTAGATGTAAATACCATACCGGTTGATACCATGCGGCCATTTAAACCCATTAAGGGCCCACTGGCATTGCCTTATAACTGGAGGGATTTATTGCCTTATGTTTTATTTACACTGCTGCTGCTTGTAATAATAATAGCGGGCATACTGCTATGGCAAAAGTTTGTAAAAAAGAAGCCGTTAATCGCCTCACGGCCTATGCCAAAAGACCCTGCACATATTTGGGCACGGAAAGAGTTGAAGAAGCTGGAAGATGAAAAAGTATGGCAAAAAGGCGAAACAAAACTTTACTACAGCCGCCTTACCGATATACTACGCCTTTACCTTGAATACCGGTTTAACTGGCTGGCTCTTGAATCGACTACCGAAGAAATACAGGCGACTATTGACAATTACAAAATGAAGGACAAGGCAAAAGATAATTTGCTACAGATTTTACGCTTTGCCGACCTTGTAAAATTTGCCAAGCAACAATCAATGCCCGATGCCAATATTAAGGCCATGGAAAGCGCCTATAAGTTTATTGATTTAACCGAACCTAAAGAGGACGAGGAAAAAGAGAAGAAGAGTTAGCCTTTATATGTTCAAGAATTTAACACATATCACATTCCTTTATAAATGGGTGCTTTGGCTTATACCCCTGGTATTTGTGTGGGCAGGGCTGTGGTGGTATTTTCTTTCAAAAAAAGCATACCCTTCGCTCAGGCTTTCATCAACCAAAGCTTTTGTGGGTTATGCTGTACCGGTAAAAGCCCGGATTAAACAATGGCTACCTCTGCTCCGCATAGCATCGCTTACTTTGCTGCTGGTAGCAATAGCCCGCCCTCAAACATCATTTGATGAAGAAAAGGTAACTACTGAGGGTATTGATATTGTCCTGGCCATCGACGTATCGGGCTCTATGCTTTCAGAGGATTTTAGCCCCAACCGGATAGGTGCTGCCAAGAAAGAGGCCATGGAGTTTGTTGATGCAAGGCCGCACGACCGCATTGGCATGGTTATATTTTCGGGCGAAAGCTTTACCCAGTGCCCTATTACTATTGACCATACCGTTTTGAAGGGGCAGATAGATAAGATACAGAATGGGCTAATGGAAGATGGTACCGCTATAGGCATGGGCCTGGCCACCTGCGTTGAGCGGTTAAAAGAAGGTACGGCCAAAAGCAAGGTAGTGATATTGATGACCGACGGTGTAAATAACCGCGGCTCAATTTCGCCCGAAACGGCGGCTGAAATTGCGGTGCAATTTGGGGTTAGGGTTTATACCGTAGGCATTGGCACCAATGGCAAGGCCCGCACACCGGTGCAAATGACACCGGATGGCAAACTGATATTTGATTATGTGCAGGTTGAAATTGATGAAGCATTGCTGAGGGACATTGCTAAAAAAACCGGTGGGCAGTATTTCCGCGCCACTGATAATAAATCGCTGAAGGAGATTTATGCACAGATTGACAAGCTTGAAAAAACAAAAATTGAAGTGTCGGCCTACCAGCGCAAAACCGAAAAGTTTTATGCATTTGCTCTACTGGCAGGTATCTTTTTGATTATTGAAATATTGTTGAGGTATTTGGTGGTTCGGGCAATACCTTGATTAGAATGTAAGAAGCAAGAGCCAAGAAACAAGATTAGAGAATGTCATTTAATATTTGAAAACAATAGATCAAACATTATGTTTTAGGTTCTTTCCTCTCCTTCGGAGAGGGAAGATGCCGACAGGCAGATGGGAGAGGTAAAAAATATGTCGCGGTCAACCTTAACACATTACTTATGGTTACTGGTACTTTTAGTGCCGGTGCTTGCGGTATTTATATTAATGCGCGAAGATGCTTTTAGGTTTGCGCATAAGGAATACCTGTGGCTTTTATGTGCCATGGCCCCGGCGCTGGTGTTGTTTACGTACTTTCATGTTTGGCGCGAGCATAACCTTGAGCGCTTTGCCAAACCCGCGCTTTTAGATGCATTGATTCCTGAATCATCTTTCAACAAACTTTTAACCAAGTTCATTTTGTTATCGTTGGCGTTCGAGTTTGTGGTTATCGGTTTTGCGGGGCCTCGGATTGGTACGAAACAGGAGAAAGTGAAGAGACAAGGTATAGATGTAATTGTTGCCCTTGACGTGTCAAACTCGATGATGAGTGAAGATGTTAAGCCAAGCCGTTTAGGGCGTGCAAAAAACTTCATGTCCAACTTTATTGATTCGTTGCAAAACGACCGGTTAGGTATGATTGCCTTTGCAGGCAGGGCCTATAGGCAAATGCCTTTAACCGTTGATTATGGCGCAGCCAAAATGTATTTAAAAACTATGGGTCCCGGCATGGTGCCAACGCAGGGCACTGATATTGCTGCAGCCATTGACATGGCTACCGAGGGCTTTGTTCAGGGCGAAAACACGCACAAAGCACTGGTTATTATTTCGGATGGCGAGGATAATGAGGGTGGGGTGAATGAGGCAATAGAGGCGGCAGTAAAATCAGGGGTAAAAATATTTACTGTAGGAGTAGGTTCAGAAAACGGTGGGCCAATCCCATCGGGCAATGATTTTAAGCGCGATGAAGAAGGTAAAATAGTGCTTTCGAAAATGAACCAGGAAATGATGCGTGATATTGCGGCCAAAGGAGGCGGTAAATTCTTTTTATTGGGTTCGGGGAAGGATGAAATAACCTCCATTTTTAAAGAGCTTGGCAGAATCAATACCAAAGAGTACGAGGAGTTAACCTTTACCGATTTTGATGAACAATACCGCTGGTGTTTAATTATTGCAGTACTGCTTTTGTTTGTTGAATGGATTATTAGCGAACGCAAAGTAAAATGGAAAATATCATGGTGAGCGCAAGTCGAACCATATTAACAGTAAGCCGTAATGTTGTGGCGGGCATTAGCCTTGCTACGGCACTCTGCTTTTTTGCATGGCCGTTAGTAGCTCAAAACCCATTGCTTCCCCCGCAGGAAAGAGCCGATACCCGCACCGGTAACGCTTTGTACGAAAAGGACAATTATTCCGATGCTGAAGCCAATTACAAAAAGGCGCTTGATAAAAAGAACAACATGCCCGAGGCGACATTTAACCTGGGCGATGCTATTTATAAACAGAAGCGGTATGATGATGCTATCAAACAATTTCAAACATCGGCGCAATCAAACCCCGACCCCAAAGTAAAGGCGCAGGCATTTCATAATTTGGGCAACGCCTACCTGGAGCAGAAAAAATGGGAGGATGCAGCTAAGTCATACAAGGAATCTTTAAAGCTAAACGCTAACGATAAGGACACCAAGTACAACCTGGCCTATGCGAATGCCATGTTAGTGCAGCAAAAGCAAAACCAGCAAAATAAAAAAGACGATAAAAAGGATAAAGACAAGGATAAGAAAGACGACAAAAAAGACCAGCAGCAAAACAAAAAACCGGATTCAAAACCCGAGGATAAGCCCGGCGACAAGGATAAAGACCAACAGGGGAAAGACCAGCAAAAGAAAGCAGGTGGGCAGATGACTAAAGAGCAGGCTGAGAAGCTTTTAGAGGCTTTGAAAAACGAAGAACAAAAGACAAACCAGAAAGTACAGCAAAAGCAAATGAAGGCTGTGAATGTAAAAATTCAAAAAGACTGGTAGGTTTGCGCCGCGTTTAGCAGGGGTTTTTGCTAAAAATATTTAAGCAGGTCAACAATGGGTTGACTAAACGTATTTGATAGATGAACTTTGTAAAACCATGAACAACCGCATACAACTAAAAAAACTGTTTGTAAGCACAAAAGCCCTTTTTGTGTTTTGCATTGCGTTTTTTGCCTTGTCGTGCAATCAATTATTTGGCCAGGCAAAGTTTTCGATGAGCGCCCCTTCTTCCGTGCCGGTTAATCAAAACTTTCAATTAAACATAACGCTCGAAAATGCCAATGGCAATCCGAAGCCACCGGCCTTTAACGATTTTCAGGTTTTAAGCGGGCCCAATACTTCTACAAGTATGAGCTGGATTAACGGTGCGGTTACACAATCGGTTACCTACTCGTACATTTTAAAACCTAAGCAGGAAGGTACTTTTAAAATAGGGAAGGCCAGTGTTGTTGTAAGCGGGGTTACGATGGAGTCGAACGAATTAACTGTCAATATAACCAAGGCCGCACCGGTGCAGCAACAAAGACAACGCGACCCTTTCGATCCGTTTGGCGATCCTTATGGCCAGCAGCAACAGCAGCAACCAGAGGTATCGCAGGCTGATTTGGCAAAACAACTAAAGGATGATGTGTTTTTGAGATTAGAAATTAGTAAGGGCTCGGTATACGAAGGCGAAATGCTTACGGCAACCTATAAACTTTACTTACGCCGTGATTTAGCCGGCTATAGCCTTGATAAGGCCCCGGCATTTGAGGGCTTTTGGAGCCAGGATGTGGAACTTGACCCTAAACGCAGGCCAACGCCCGAAACGTATAACGGCAAGCAATACCAGGTAGTTGATTTACTGAAATACAACCTCTATCCTCAGCGCAGTGGTAACCTGAAGCTACCTGCGGCAGAAATTAAGGTGGTTGCGGTGGTGCAGGCTGCACGATCTAGAAACCCTTTTGATGATTTTTTTAATGGAGGAAGGGTTCAACAAGTTCCTATGACTTTGAAATCGGAAGCTGGTGCTGTTAACGTAAAAGGATTACCGGATAAAGATAAGCCAGCCGACTTTTCGGGAGCAGTGGGCAAGTTCAATTTCGAAACATCCATTTCGAGTAAAGAAGGGAAAACCGATGACCCTATTACCTATACCGTTAAAATTAATGGCACCGGTAATTTGAAATTGATTGAATCTCCGGCCGTGAAACTGCCTTCAGCATTTGAGGTATACGACCCCAAAACGAAAGAAAATATTACCAATGGTCCGGCTGGCCTTACCGGTAGCAAACAATACGACTACCTGATTATACCCCGCCAGCCCGGAGAGTATAAAATCGACAGTCGCTCATTTTCGTATTTCGACCCCACAGCAGCGAAGTACGTAACCATCAATTCGCCTGAATATGCTCTTAAAATTACGGGTGCTCCTTCAAAAAACATGAATACCGGTGCTAATGCCGCAGTGAGCAAGCAAGACATTTCGTTATTAGGTCAGGATATACGCTACATTAAAACTACTATCCCCGAGTTTAATAAAGACAATAAACCATTCTTTGGCTCAATGGGTTTTATAGGGATGTATTCGGCGCCGATGTTGCTTTTCCTTTTGTTGATTGGGCTTAGAAGAAGAAATGAAACCATGGCTGCCGATATAGTGGGAACAAAACGCCGGAGGGCAATTAAGCTGGCCAAGAAGAGATTAAGTATTGCTGACAAACATCTTAAAACGGATGATAAAAAGGCGTTTTATGATGAGGTCTCGCGTGCTACCTGGGGCTATTTGGGTGATAAGCTGAATATTGATATGGCCGAACTTTCGAAAGATAATGTGGAGGAAAAATTACAGGCCCGCGCCGTAAAACCCGAAACTATTACCAGGCTAAAAGGCCTGATAAACACCTGCGAAATGGCCTTGTATGCACCAGTGAGTGATGAGCACACCGAAATGAAAAAGAATTACGACACGGCCATGAACTTAATTGCGGATTTAGAGGACGAGGTAAAGGCATAGAAACAGATTTTATAAGCAAAAACCAGGAAGGAACAAATAAAAAATGCTGTTAAAAGGATTACATAAAACAATGCGAAGCACTATTAACCATATAATGGTGTGTTTATTGTTTTGTACTTCGTCCATGGCATTTGGCCAACAGGCGACAGATTTATACAAGTCGGCTGCGCAGCTATATAAAACCAACCAGTTTGACCAGGCGGCCGCCAACTATGAAAAAATATTATCGCAAGGGTATAAAACAGCCGAGGTGTATTATAACCTTGGTAACTGTTATTATAAACTCAACAATCTTAACAAGGCCATAGTTAATTACGAACGCGCATTAAAACTTGCCCCTCAGGACGAAGATATTTTGCATAACCTGGCAATAGCCAATACCAAAGTGGTTGATAAAATACAACCGGTGCCATCGCTTGCTATTTTGAATGTTTGGAACAACTTTGTTGATGCCAAATCATCGCACGGCTGGGCAGTGCTGGCGCTGGGCTTTATTTGGTTAGCGCTGGTGTTTTTTGCAGTTTACCTCTTCGTTGGTATCCGTAAGTTTTCTTTTGCTGTGGGTATTACCCTGGTTGTCCTCTCTATAGCGGTAGCAACTCTGGCTGCTAAGCAAAGCGACAAGGAACAACAATCTGATAGCGCTATTTTAATGGTATCTAATTCTTTTGTAAAAAGCGCCCCGGATGCCAATGGCAACGACCTCTTTATGTTGCACGAAGGCGTGAAATTCCAGATAGTTGACCGGGTAGGCGAGTGGAGCAAAATCCGCTTAGCCGATGGCAAAGTTGGTTGGATTGAGCGCGGGAATTATGAGAAGATATAGGTTTTTGAGAGTGGATGCTCCCTTTTTTGCCCATACAATCTAATTTTGCACTTACCATAAAACTTACTATATTCGCATCGTAAATGAAGAAGTAGAGGGGACGAGAGTCCCCTCTCGTTTTTTCTATACGTGTCGTTTTTGCTTTAAAAGCAGCTAAAACGGGTTGAAAATGGACCAGGAGATAGTAAAACAGAAAATTGCCGAATGGCTGGCACCACTGCTTGAAGAGAAAAATCTCTTTTTGGTAGATGTGCGTATTTCGATGGGCAGAAAAATTGAAGTTTTTGCCGATAGCGATACCGGTATTACTATTGAGGAATGTGCCCTTATTTCGCGTTTGGTAGAGAGCCATTTAGACGGCAGTGGCCTGGTGCCCGATAATTATATACTCGATTCATCGAGCCCGGGTATGACAAATGCACTGAAGGTGCCAAGACAATATAAAAAGCGTATTGGCCGTGTTTTAGAAGTTGACAAAACTGATGGCACTCATTTGGAAGCCACCCTGCTTGAAGCCAATGACGAACAAATAAAATTGCAGGAAATAAAGCCGGAGTTAAAGAAAAAGGATAAGAAGAAAGGAGTTAAAGAAGAAGAACCTAAGGAATATGTTGTGAAATACAGCGAGATAAAAAAGGCGGTCCTTCAATTTAAATTCTGATAAAAACGGCGTATTTTAATAAAGCATATTACTGAACTAAAACTATAAATCTTCAAAACACAAAATCAAAAATCATGAACAGTCTAGATCTGATTGACTCATTCAGCGAGTTCAAACAAATGAAGAACATCGATCGTCCTACGATGATGAAGGTGCTGGAAGACGTTTTCCGTACGCTTCTTCGTAAAAAGTACGGCGAGACGGATAACTTCGACATCATTGTAAACACCGATAAGGGTGACCTTGAAATTTGGCACCGCCGTGTAATTGTTGCTGATGATGCAGTTGAGAACCCCATTTTGCAAATCGGCATTACCGAAGCCAAAGCGTTGGAAGAGGATTTTGAAATAGGCGAAGAAACATACGAAAAGATTGAACTTGAAAGTTTTGGCCGCCGCGCCATTTTAGCTGCCCGCCAAACACTGGCATCGCGCGTTGGCGATTTGGAAAAGGACGAAGTTTTCAAAAAATATAAAGACAGAATTGGCGAAATAATTTCGGCCGAAGTATACCAGGTTTGGAAGAAAGAGATTTTGTTGCTGGATGAAGAAGGAAACGAGTTGTTGTTACCTAAGTCTGAGCAGATCAAAACAGACTTCTTCAAAAAAGGCGAAAATGTTCGCGCGGTAGTTAGAAAGGTAGAATTGAGAAACGGCACACCGTTTATCATTCTGTCGAGAACCGACAACGCTTTCTTAGCCAAATTACTTGAGCAGGAAGTACCCGAAATTTTTGATGGCCTGATAGTTGTAAAAAACATCGTTCGCGAACCGGGCGAAAAGGCAAAAGTGGTTGTTGAATCTTTTGATGACCGCATTGACCCGGTGGGTGCTTGTGTGGGTGTTAAAGGCTCGCGTATCCACGGCATTGTACGCGAGTTGAAAAACGAAAACATAGATATCATTAACCACACCAATAACCTGTCGTTAATGGTGCAGCGTGCTTTGGCCCCGGCTAAAATAACCTCTATCGATATCAACCAGGAAACCAAGAGGATTTCGGTTTATCTGAAACCGGACCAGGTGTCATTAGCCATTGGCAAACGCGGTGTAAACATAAAACTGGCAAGCCGTTTGGTAGGTTTTGAAATAGATGTTTACCGTGAGAACGAGGAAGGCAGCGAAGAGGAATACGATATTGACTTAGATGAATTTGCAGATGAGATTGACGACTGGATGATAGATGAGTTGAAGAAGATTGGTTGCGATACAGCTAAGAGTGTATTATCGTTAAACGACGAAGAACTAGTGCGCAGAACTGACCTTGAAGAGGAAACGATAAAAGAGATAAGAAAGATACTTCAGAGCGAGTTTCAGGATGAATCAAAATCCTGATTTGAGCTATGAAAACGGCAAAACAGAACGAAAAAAAGAGGTGAACTGTGTGGGTGATTTGTACCACCAAATACAGTTCACCCACATTAGTATCATTAAAAACAAATTATGGCAGAAGCACCAAGCATGCGATTGGCAAAAGCCGCAACAACTTACAACGTAAGTACCGACCACTTACTTGAAAAGTTGAAACAAAGCGGTTTTGTGTTGGAGAACAAACCAACGTCTAAACTTACCACCGAAATGATTTCGGTGTTGGAGAAGGCGTTTGGTGTAGACAAGGCAATTAAAGAGCAGGCCGACAGCACCCAAATGGCCGATAAGGCCAAGAAGGAAAGTGTGGAAGCGGCAAAAGATAACATTGCCACACACAAAAAAGAGAAGGATGAAAAAGAGGTGCTGATTAAAACCAACCTGGCACACAAAGAGGAGAAAGTAGAAGAGGTGGTGCAAACCATTGCAGCAGACAAAGTGCAATTAGATGGGCCCAAAATAGTTGGTACGGTTGATTTGGACAAGCCAAAGAAAACCAAGAAGAAGGCCGAGGAAGAGGTTGTAGCGCCACCGGTGGTTGAAGAAACAACCGAAGCACCGGTTACTAAAAAGGCAGACAAAACCAAAAAAACCGAAACACCGGAAGTAGAAGAAAAGTCGGTAGAAACCACAAAGAAAGTTACTGAAGTTGAACCGGAACAACGGATAACAACAAAATATCAAACGCTGGAGGGCCCTAAAGAAGTAGGCCGTATTGATCTTACCAAGTTTGAAGAAAAACCGAAGAAGAAAGAAGAGCCGAAAACAGACGCAGCCGGCGATGCTGCGAAGAAAAACAGGACCCGCAAACTGGTGCAGAAAAAAGTTCGTCCACCTTTGGCGGGTGACCAGTATTATGATAAGAAAGTAGAAAATTTCCAGCGTAAGCGCGAGGTGTTACCTGCAAGAAAGCCTGACGCCCCTCAGCAACCGGCTGAAATTAGCGAAAAGGAGATTGAAGATAAGATTAGGGCAACAATGGCGAAAATTCAGGCCCAAACAGCCAAGAGTGATCGCTCGAAATTCAGAAGAGGTAAGCGCGAAGCCATACAGGAAAAAATGGCCAGCGAAGAACAGGAGGGCAGAGAAAATAACAAGCTGCAGGTGGCCGAGTTTACATCGGTATCTGAGTTGGCAAGCTTAATGAATATTGCACCGGTAGCGGTTATACAAACTTGTATGCAATTGGGTGTAATCGTTTCAATCAACCAGCGCTTGGATGCCACCATTATTGAACTGGTGGCTGCTGAAAACGGCTATGAAATAGAATTTATTTCGGCTGCCGATCAAACTGCTTTTGTTGAAGACCACGTTGATACCCCCGAAGAATTAAAACCACGTGCGCCCATCGTTACTATCATGGGCCACGTAGATCACGGTAAAACATCGTTGCTGGATTATATCCGTAAAACAAACGTTGCCGGTAAAGAGGCAGGTGGTATTACCCAGCACATTGGTGCTTACGAAGTAACCACCGCCAGCGGAAGAAACATTACCTTTTTGGATACACCTGGCCACGAAGCGTTTACCGCCATGCGTGCCCGTGGTGCCAAAGTAACCGACGTTGCGGTGATTGTAATTGCAGCTGATGACGCTGTGATGCCACAAACAAAAGAAGCTATTAACCACGCGCAAAGTGCGGGTGTGCCAATGATATTTGCCTTTAACAAGATTGATAAAGACGGTGCTAATGCTGATAACATCCGACAGCAATTGGCCAGTATGAATTTGCTGGTTGAAGAATGGGGCGGCCCTTACCAAAGCCAGGAAATTTCGGCTAAGAAGGGATTGCATATTGACGATTTGCTCGATAAAATTTTGATTCAATCGGATTTGTTAGAGTTGAAAGCAAACCCTGATAAGAATGCCATGGGTTCGGTAGTTGAAGCAACGCTGGATAAAGGCCGCGGATACACCACCACCCTGTTGGTACAATCGGGAACGTTGAAACTGGGAGATATTATTGTTGCCGGACCTTACTATGGCCGTATTAAAGCCATGTTTGATTACAAAGGCAGCAAGGTAAAAAACATCGGCCCATCGGGACCGGTGCAGGTTTTAGGTTTGAGCGGTGCGCCGCAAGCGGGCGAAAAATTCAAGGTGTTTGATAATGAAGCTGACGCTAAGGAGTTGGCTACCAAGCGAGCTCAAATTGAACGCGAAACCGGTATACGTACCAAGAAACACATTACGTTGGATGAAATCGGACGTCGTTTGGCACTGGGTAACTTTAAAGAGTTGAACCTGATTATAAAGGGAGATGTGGATGGTTCGGTAGAAGCTTTGGCCGATTCGTTACTCAAACTTTCGACAGAAGAAATTGCCATACGTATTATACACAAAGGTGTGGGTGCCATTTCCGAATCGGATGTGTTGTTGGCTACCGCTTCAGATGCTATTGTTATCGGTTTCAACGTTCGCCCATCGGCAAATGCCAAGAAGATTGCGGATACAGAGGGTGTGGATATTCGTTTATACTCTATCATCTACAATGCTATCGAAGAAATTAAGAGCGCGATGGAAGGTTTATTGGAACCTAAGATTGAAGAGAAGATTATTGGTAACCTTGAAGTGCGCAACGTTATTACCGTTAGTAAGGTTGGTACCATTGCCGGTTGCTTTGTGCGCGAGGGCAAAACCTTTAGCCGCAGCAAGGTGCGCGTAGTTCGCGACGGTATAGTAATTCATACCGGTACCATATCAGGCCTAAAACGCTTTAAAGATGACGTTAAAGAAGTGGTAAGCGGCTTAGAGTGCGGTGTGCAGATTAAAGACTACCAGGATTTGAAAGAAGGCGATATTCTTGAAATATTCGAGGAAATAGAAGTGCAGAGGAAACTGTAACAGTTTTCGGTCTTCAGTTTTCAGTTGAACAGCCTTGCCAGTTTTGGTGAGGCTGTTTTTGTTATATCTTTAATGTATCCATTTGGATTTTACAAGCGCAACAAGTTCATCGCTGTTATCAATTGGAGTTATGTCAAGCCGTGCCGTGCCGCCCTGTATTAAATCTATAACAAGGGTTTCTTTTTCAACGGCGATTTGCTTAGTTCTAGGTGTTTGCCCATAACTTTTAT
>Ga0206832_10055_pt1 | contig 28181 bp, 15 predicted proteins | sample Alteio_BWOrgCont_74_FD_152896 | JGI IMG/M metagenome (GOLD analysis project Ga0206832, IMG submission 152896) | Enriched cells from forest soil in Barre Woods Harvard Forest LTER site, Petersham, Massachusetts, United States -... | ecosystem: Environmental > Terrestrial > Soil > Temperate forest >... | reverse complement strand
TGCCAATTATATGGAAGGTACGGTAACCTCTTATTCAGGCACAACTTTAGTTGTGAATGTAACGCGTACGGTAGGTAGTGGTACATATTCAAATTGGAATATAGGCCTTGTTGGAGATGTTGGTGCTACGGGCGCAACAGGTTCCGCAGGAGCAACAGGCTCTAACGGAACAGCGGGAGCAGCGGGTGTTACTGGTGCAACCGGCGCAGCGGGCGCTAATGGAACAAACGGTGCTGTGGGCGCTACAGGAGCAGCCGGCGCACAAGGTATACAAGGAGTTACAGGTGCTACCGGAGCGGCTGGCGCCGCAGGTGCTGTTGGCGCTACCGGCGTAAAGGGTGCCACAGGTGTTACCGGCGCAACCGGTAGCAATGGTACAACCGGCGCAACCGGCGCAGCAGGTACAAATGGAACAAACGGTGCAACAGGAGCTACAGGTGCAGCAGGAACGAACGGAACAAATGGTGCAGTAGGTGCAACAGGTGCCCAGGGCATACAAGGTATACAGGGTATTACCGGCGCAACCGGTTTAGCAGGTACTAATGGCGCAGTAGGCGCAACCGGTGCGGCAGGTACTAACGGAACAAACGGCGCAGTTGGTGCAACCGGGGCTCAGGGTATACAGGGTATAACCGGTGCAACGGGTAGTGCCGGTACCAATGGCTCTACAGGAACTTCGGGTCCGGGTTACTTAGCCACTTCAACATCCAGCTTAACGATAGGAACAGGTAACCAGACGTTTACCACGCAATCGGGCCTGGCTTACATGGCAAACGATCAGATAAGGATATCAAATTCGGCATCTAATTATATGGAGGGCACGGTAAACTTTTACGCGGGCTCTACCATGATAGCCAACATTACCCGTATTGTTGGAAGTGGAACATTCTCATCATGGAATTTAGGTATTGCAGGGGTTGTAGGCGCTACAGGCGCAAATGGAGCAACCGGTGCAGCCGGAACGAACGGAACAAATGGTGCAGCGGGTGCAACCGGCGCTCAGGGTATTCAGGGCGTTACGGGCGCCACCGGCGTTGCAGGAAGTAACGGAACAAACGGTGCAGTAGGTGCAACAGGCGCGCAGGGTATACAAGGTATTCAAGGTGTAACTGGTGCCACCGGTGCACAGGGTATTCAAGGTGTTGCCGGTGCAACGGGAGCAGTTGGTGCAACGGGAGCAGCCGGAGCGAATGGAACTAACGGAACAAACGGAGCAACAGGCGCGCAGGGCACACAAGGTATTCAGGGTGTAACTGGTGCTACCGGTGCACAGGGTATTCAAGGTGTTGCCGGTGCAACGGGAGCAGTTGGTGCAACCGGCGCAGTGGGAACTAACGGGACAAATGGAACAAACGGTGCAACAGGCGCGCAGGGTATACAAGGTATTCAGGGTGTAACCGGTGCTACCGGTGCACAGGGTATTCAAGGTGTTGCCGGTGCAACGGGAGCAGTTGGTGCAACTGGCGCAGCAGGAACTAACGGAACAAACGGTGCAGTAGGTGCAACAGGCGCACAGGGTATACAAGGTATTCAGGGTGTAACAGGTGCTACCGGAGCACAGGGTATTCAAGGTGTTGCCGGTGCAACGGGAGCAGTTGGTGCAACCGGCGCAGCGGGAACTAACGGAACAAATGGAACAAACGGCGCGGTGGGTGCAACCGGGGCTCAGGGCATACAAGGTATTCAAGGTGTAACTGGTTCGACTGGTGCACAGGGCATACAAGGTGTAACCGGTTCAACCGGTGCTCAAGGCATCCAGGGTGTAGCAGGCGCAACAGGTGCGGCCGGAACGAACGGAACAAATGGTGCAGTAGGCGCCACAGGTGCCCAAGGTATTCAAGGTGTAACTGGTTCAACTGGTGCTCAAGGCATCCAGGGTGTAGCAGGTGCAACAGGCGCAACTGGTGCTGCCGGAACAAATGGAACAAACGGCGCGGTAGGAGCAACAGGCGCGCAGGGTATACAGGGTGTAACGGGCGCAACAGGCACTGCAGGAACCAGCGGATCTGCTGGTGCAACAGGTGCTTCCGGACCGGGATATCTTGCTACTTCATCTACCAGCTTGACCATAGGAACAGGCAATCAGACTTTAACAACTCAATCAGGCCTGGCATATCTTGCCAACGACCAAATAAGAATATCGAACTCGGCTTCTAATTATATGGAAGGTACTGTTAACTTTTATGCTGGCACCACTATGATTGCTACAATCACCCGTATTGTGGGAAGCGGAACCTTTACCGCCTGGAATTTGGGTATCGCAGGTGTTGTTGGTGCAAATGGCGCTACGGGTGCAACGGGCAGTAACGGTACAAATGGCGCCACCGGTGCAACAGGTTCTAACGGAACGAATGGAACAAATGGTGCTACTGGTGCAACTGGTGCTCAGGGTATTCAAGGTGTAACCGGTTCAACAGGTGCACAAGGTATACAGGGCATTCAGGGAGTAACGGGTGCAACAGGATCGGTTGGTGCTACCGGTTCAGCAGGAACTAATGGAGCAAATGGTGCAGTAGGCGCAACTGGTGCTCAAGGTATTCAAGGTATAACCGGTTCAACCGGTGCACAAGGTATACAGGGTGTAACAGGTGCTGCTGGTACTAACGGAACAAATGGTGCTGTAGGGGCAACGGGTGCTCAAGGTATTCAGGGTGTAACGGGTGCAACCGGAGCCGCTGGTACAAATGGAACAAACGGTGCTGTAGGCGCAACAGGTGCACAGGGTATTCAAGGTGTAACAGGTGCAGCAGGTACCAACGGAACTAACGGCGCGGCAGGTGCAACCGGCGCACAAGGTGTAACGGGTTCAACCGGTGCAGGATATTTTGCTACATCAGCTACAAGTTTAACCATTGTAAGCTCGGGTAACACACCAACTATAACAACTCAATCGGGCCTTGCTTATGTAGCCGGTGACAGAGTAAGAATATTAAGCCAGGCTACGCCTGCTAACTATATGGAAGGTTCGGTGGCAAGTTACACTGGCACTAGTATGGTAATTACAGTTACCAACTCGGGTGGTAGCGGTACTATTGCTTCATGGTATATCAGCGAAACAGGAAACGTAGGTGCAACCGGAGCAACTGGTGCAACGGGCGCTCAGGGTGTAACCGGTGCAGCGGGTACCAATGGAACCAACGGTGCCGTTGGCGCAACTGGTGCACAAGGTATACAGGGTATAACCGGAGCTACTGGTGCGGCCGGTACTAACGGCGCAGTAGGCGCAACGGGTGCAGCCGGAACTAACGGAACAAATGGTGCAGTAGGTGCTACAGGCGCAGCCGGTGCAGTGGGCGCAACGGGCGCAACAGGAACAGCCGGGTCGACATGGATTACCGGAACTGTAGCCCCAACCGGTGGACAAGGAAATATTAACGACTTATATTTAAATACATCAACTGACGTTTACTATATAAAGACAGGAGCTTCGACCTGGACAACTAAAAATGATTTGGATGGAGTTACAGGTGCAACAGGAGCGACTGGCTCAAACGGTGCAACTGGTGCGACTGGCGCGGCCGGAACTAACGGTGTAAATGGCGCAACCGGTGCAACCGGTGCCGCCGGAACTAACGGCGCCGTTGGTGCAACTGGCGCAGCGGGCGCCACGGGTGCTACGGGATCTTTAACTGCAGGCTCTGCGGCCGGTAACACTGCTTACTGGAATGGAACAGCCTGGGTAATTAACAGCAATTTGTACAACAACGGTGGCGACATTGGTATCGGAAATACATCTCCCTCATATAACTTGGATGTAACGGGAACTGGGCACTTTAGCGGTGCTTTAACTGTAGGCGGTGCCGAGACCATTGGAGGAGCAGCAACCATAGGTGGTAGTGCAAGTGTTGGCGGTTCTTTATCAGTAGCTGGCACGGGTTCAATTACAGGTACTTTAACTATTGGTGCATACACTTTACCTAACACTCAAGGTACTTCAGGCCAGGTATTAACTGCAAACGGTTCAGGCGGCGTAACATGGGCAACGCCTACCTCTTCGGGCTGGGGTTTAACAGGTAACTCAATCAATGCGGGCACTAACTTTATAGGTACTACAAACAATGCCTCTTTCAGAGTAAGAACTAATAATGTTGAGCGGGTTACGGTTGATAGCTTAGGTAATGTTGGTATAGGTACTACTTCACCTGTTACCGGTCTTAACGCCGTATTCAACAATTCAGGAAAGAATATAATTACTATTCAAAACACTAATACAGCAGGTTATAGCAGCATGGACTTTTGGAATAACAGTGGTTCATTATCGGCCACCTTTGGTTTTGCCAACTCGGGCACTTCAAATGCCGTGTTTTCGGGTCGCGCTTATATGAATAGTTATGGTAACGACTTTTTACTTACTACTAACTCTACAGAGTATAGCATATTCATGAAGGGCTCGAATGGTAATATAGGTATCAACACAAACACGCCGCAAAACAACCTTGATGTAAAGGGCGGTATTGCAGTGGGGTCCTATGCAGGAACGAACACGGCACCATCGAATGGTATGTTAGTATCGGGCGATGTTGCGATTGGTGGCACGGGTGACTACGCTCCACTAACTGTTCAAACTTCGGGTGGAATGCCGGCCGAACTAGGTGGTGGCAGCACTACAGGTTCGGAGTTAAAATTGCTGGGTTTTGGTGTGGCACACTTCTCTATCTATAACAATGCCCAAACAAATGCAAATGGCGTTGGTTATCTAACCTTTGCGCAAACAAGCTCTCTTGCTCAAACCAACTCTGCGGGAACTTCTTTAATGGTGCTTGATGCAAATGGAAATTTAGGTATCGGAACAACAGCGCCTAATAATAGTCTTGATGTTAATGGTGGTGCGGCTATTGGCTCTTATGCAGGAAGCAATACTGCGCCTAGCAACGGATTAATTGTATCAGGCAATGTGGGAATTGGTAATACATCAGCTGCCTCGCTACTAACCGTGGGTTCTTCTTCTCAGTTCCAGGTTAACTCAACAGGTAATATCGTTAAGTTAAATAACGTTACCACCAGCTTCCCTTCATCACAGGGTGCTGCAAGCACGGTGCTTACAAATGATGGTTCGGGTAACCTTAGCTGGGGCTCTGTTTCGGCAACCTCACTCACTAACAACGTGGTAACTGCTGCCGGAACTATTACCACCACTTCAACATCAGATGTGGCCGTAACGTCAATGACCCTTACCCCCGCGGCAGGAACGTATTTGGTATTTTTTACCAGCGATTTATCGCTTAGCGTTGCGGGAGGTACTGTTTATACTTCGGTATATTTTAACGGCACCCAGCAAACCAATAGTATGCAGACTTATGTTAACGCATCTACCGGTAACCGTTTTTCATGCAATAACCAGGCTAAAGTAGTGGCCGATGGTACCCATGCAATAACCATTGATTGGAAAGTGAGCAGCGGGACGGCAACTATGGGTAACAGAACGCTGATGCTATTAAGGGTTCAATAATATCGGATACTAAAAGGAGATATTGATTCGAATAAACAATATTAAATTAAAAAATATAGTATGAAAAACTGGCTTTTTATTTACGCATTATGCTTAGTTAGCCTGAGTGGCTTTAGCCAGAATCTTGGCTACGATGAATCCAACCCCGGCAGCAAGATATCCTTACACGGAAATCTCAGTGTGGGTGCCAGTTACTCAAGCATCGCGGCTCCGGCAAGCGGCGCTATTATTCAGGGCACGGTTGGTATTGGCACAAGCAGCCCCACAGATCAATGCCAGGTCAATGATGGTAGCATTGGAATTTCTAACGATAATAATACTGCCGGCACGCTTAAATTTTATGAGCCAAGCACATCGGGTACTAATTACATGGCCTTCAAAGCACAAGCGATGTCGGCCAATGTTACTTACACCTTGCCAGCAGGGGATGGTACGAGCGGGCAAGTGCTGTCAACCAATGGTTCCGGTGCGCTGTCTTGGGGTACACCCAGCGGCGGTATGGCCTCAGGCTCAGCAGCTGGCAACACTCCTTATTGGAACGGTTCATCATGGGTGGTAAATAGCGGTAATATATATAACAACGGGGCTAATGTGGGTGTGGGAACCACTTCCCCCCAAAGTAAATTGGATGTAAATGGCGGCATGTCTGTTGGCAGCTATGCAGGTAATAATGCCGCGCCAACCGGTGGTATAATTGCCTCTGGATTTATTGGCGCCGGAAGCAACGCCCCTATAGCCAATGTACATATTTATGGCAATACTAATAGCGGATTTACACCAGCTTATCCTGCCGGATATACACCAGCGGCCGGACCTGAATTGGGATTTTCAAGAGGAGGCTTTTATACGTTAGGAGCAAGCATCCAAATGTTGGACTACAATGCTTATTCGTCAGGCTTATGTTTCAATGTGCATAAAGGTACAAATAATGGCGGTGGAGGAACCTTTGCGGACAACTGGCCTACAGACGTAGTTCAGGCTATGACTATTGATAACCAGGGCAGGGTGGGTATTGGTACCAGCTCACCAACTTACTTATTAGATGTAAGCGGAACAGGCCATTATTCAGGCAGTTTAACTGTGGGGGGGGCGTTAACCTCAGGTAGCGCCACGGTCAGTGGTTCGCAAACAGTTTCTGGCAGTAGTACTATTAGCGGGGCGCTGGCGGTATCGGGCAGCGGAACTATTGGCGGCTCGTTGGCAGTATCGGGCAGCAATACTGTTAGCGGTTCTTTGGCAGTATCGGGTACGGTATCAGTGGGTACAAACGGTAGCGCATTGAACGCTATCATTAAAGGCACCGCAACGACCAGCTCGCACGCAATATCAGCTAACTCGACTTACTCTACCACTTATACGTTGACCAATGCGGTTACATCAGGGTCAACGGTTCATGTTTCGCCAGCTTCGGCTTTGGCTTCAGGTCTTATTATCGCCTATGCCTATGTATCAAGCTCAAATACCATTACCGTAGTGTATGGAAATATTACCACGTCTTCTGTAAGCCTTGCATCTGGTATTACATTAAACATTGTCGTTGTCCAATAAGGACGTTGTAACAAATTATATATAGGGTTCAAGCCGCTAAGGTTTGAACCCTATATCATTTATGGGTTTCCCTAACTGCGTTTTACGCCAGTATACTATATTCACCACAAAATACGGATATGTCGAAAATAGCAACTATCGAAAAACGCAATGGTGTAGCCATCATTTGGTTAGACCAGGAGGGTGAAAAAATCAACAAAGTATCGTTGGATTTTGTGGGTGAGATTGATAAACTATTTCAAACTCTGGAGCTTGACCCTGAGGTGAAGGCAGCAGTGCTAATCTCAAAAAAGAAGGACTTTATTGCCGGCGCCGATATTGAAATGTTTAAGAACGTAAAAAAGAAAGGCGACTTTATTGATTTTACGCGTAATGGCCACCAATCGCTTTACAAATTAGAGCGTTCGAAAAAACCAGTGGTTGCTGCCATTAACGGTGCTTGTTTAGGGGCAGGAACTGAAATTGCACTTGCCTGCCACGCCCGTATTGCCAGTGATGACCGCTCTACCCATTTGGCATTGCCCGAGGTAATGCTTGGCCTTTTGCCCGGCGGCGGCGGTACCCAACGCTTGCCACGCTTAATAGGCATACAGCGCGCTTTAGATATGTTGCTTACAGGTAAAAAAGTTTATGCCACCAAAGCTTTAAAAATGGGTTTGGTTGATAAGGTAACTACCAAAGATGCTTTGCTGGATGATGCTATAAAATTTGCGCAGTCACTCATACAATCGCCCATAAAAAGAAAGGATAGCCGGACTTTTTTAGAGAAATTATTGGAGTCGAATGTTTTTACGCGGCGCATTGTTTTTAGAAAGGCTAAGGAAATGGTGTTGCGTAAAACTATGGGCAATTACCCGGCACCACTCAATATTTTGGAGTGTGTGCAAATTGGGATAGAAGAAGGTATGGATGCAGGCCTTGATGCGGAGGCGATAAAGTTTGAGGAACTGATTTTGACCGATGTAAGCCGTCAGCTCATCAATATTTTCTTCAACATGACGGAGAAGAAAAAGAATCCTTACCAGGGCAAGGTTGAAATTAAAAAGCTCGACACCATGGCTATGGTGGGTGCTGGTTTTATGGGTGCCGGCATTGCTGAGGTTTCGGCTTTGGATGGAATAAAAGTGGTGCTGAAGGATATTAAGGAAGAAACATTGGTTAGTGCTAAACAGACTATCTCAGGCGATATACTTAAAAAAGTAAAGCGCAAAACTATGACCCAGCCCGAGGCTGACGAAATACTAAACCGGGTAAGTTCGCAATTAGATTATGTTGGTTTTGATAAAGTTGATGTAGTAGTTGAAGCCGTGTTTGAAGAAATAAAGCTGAAGCAACGCATAGTTGCCGATTGCGAAGGTGCAACAAGGCCAGATACAATTTTTGCTTCTAATACTTCAGCGTTACCTATATCACACGTAGCTGCTAATGCGGCACGGCCTGAGAACGTTATTGGTATGCACTATTTCTCACCGGTGCCAAAAATGCCGTTGTTGGAAATTATTAAAACACCTAAAACTGCCGATTGGGTTACTGCAGCGTGTTTTGAACTGGGTGTTCGGCAAGGTAAAACATGCATTGTAGTGAATGATGGCCCCGGCTTTTATACAACGCGCATTCTGGCTCCTTATATGAACGAATGTTTTTTGTTGATTGAAGAAGGTTGTGATGCATCTATCATCGATAGAGCCATGAAAAAATGGGGTTTCCCCGTTGGGCCTTTGGCTCTGCAGGATGAAGTGGGTATTGATATCGGCGCACACATCATGACTAGTGAGATGGTTGATTTTGCCAAACTACGCGAAGGTGCGCGCATAAGCGATGCTGTGGTTAAAATGTATAAGGATGGTTACCACGGGAAAAAGAATAAGCGTGGTTTTTACAAATACGATGAGAAAGGAAAGAAACGCGGTATTGACGAGAATATCTACAAATACTTCGGTAACCCAACGCGTAAAGAGTTTACTGTTGAAACCATTCAAAACCGGATGGGTATGATGATGTTGAACGAATGCCTGTATTGTTTGGAAGAAGGTATTTTAGAAACCCCGCTGGACGGCGATGTTGGCGCAATATTTGGTTTAGGATTCCCTCCGTTTACCGGTGGGCCATTTAGATACATAGACCACGCCGGTGCCGGTGTTGTTGTTTCGTTGTTAGATGACCTCGCGGCCAAATACGGCGCCCGCTTTAAGTCGACAAAATTATTAAGAGATAAAGCACAGAAGGGCGAGAAGTTTTATAAGTAAATGCATTTCGCACGGAGAAAAAAATACAGAGAAATTCAAGGAGGCATTAATAGGAATGCATAAAAATGTCCTTCTCGCTTGTTTGACTCCATGGCTCCGTGCGAAGCCTGTATTTAAACATAATAATGCGAGAAGAAAGTAATGTATATCATAACCACCAAAGACAGAAGCCACTCCCTTTTTTCGGAGGAGTATGACGAAATTTACCACTCCGGAAACGGGGCGATTCAAGAAAGCACACATGTATTTATCAAGTCGGGTTTTGATTACGCGTTGCAAAATCTGATTGGAGAACCGGCATTGGGTAATACTTTGAAGATTTTTGAGGTTGGTTTTGGCACGGGTTTAAATGCATTGCTAACCGTGATAGCCGCCCAAAAGCAAGGGGCAGAAGTTTATTACGAAACAATAGAGCGTTACCCGGTGTCCTTAGAAGTTGTAAAGGAATTAAACTACACTCAATTATTAGAGGATGAAAAATATCGCCCGCCCTTTCATTCCATGCATTTAAGCACCTGGAACGCAGTGCACACAATTACTCCGTTTTTCAGTTTCAAAAAGAACGAGGATTCGCTTTTGGATTTTCAACTTCCACAAGGAGTCTTTCACATTATTTATTTCGATGCCTTTGCGCCTGAAAACCAACCTGAGATGTGGACGGTGGATGTAATGAAGAAACTTTATCAATCGCTGCAACCCCATGGTATTTTGGTTTCCTACTGTTCAAAAAGTGCTTTTAGAAAAACATTGGTAGAAGCAGGCTTTGATGTTGAAAAATTGCAGGGGCCACCGGGTAAACGAGAGATGGTTAGAGCGCATAAACGGATGACAAACTAAGCCATGCTCAAGCAAGTTCCAACCCTGGCGCCGGCTTTCTTAAAATACCGCCCCAAATAATATCCTTACGCACAAACACCTGGTAGCTTATATATGAGAAGAAAGGCGCTGCAAGTACATCAACCGAATAATGTACGCGTTGCCATACCAAAAACAACCCTACAAATACGGCACAGGCAAATATGTACCTCCGGATGGTTTTGTTTCCGCAAAGAAAAAATAAAGTAGTAAGGTCGCCGATATGGCCTGAAAAGAAGAGGTCATTCACTACATGGCTTTCATCGGCCAGAGCGCTTGTTATAGGGTCGTTAAGCACTATAATTCCGGAGGCAGGCGAAAGCGGCACAAAATGAATACAAACCGCGCGAATCATAAAAACGGCAACAAACGAATTAAATGCCCTGTGCAATAACAAAGGGTATTGAACAACCCATATTAAAAAAACAACAACCGGAGAATAGGTAAGAATAAAAATGAGCAACGAAAAATCGCGTGGTGCAAGTAAATGGTAAATAGGGTCGTTTAAAACAATGCCTTGCCTGGTGCTGTTTATTTTAACCCATTGTATGGTGGCAAAATACAAAGCGATACTGATAAAAAAGTTAAGCGTAAAATACTTTCTAAACGCATCATCCTTCGTGCATTCCTGCCAGTTGGAGATGACGTTAAAGCGCCATTGGGTTATTCTACTCATGTTACAAGGATACGAAGCTTCGGTCTATAATACAAAAGCACCATGTCAACAATTAAGAGGGAACTGTCCAATAGCAGTGCGGCCAATAAGGAATCGGCTTGTAAATAATTTCGGAATTTGTATGTCGATTGTATTCGCTATTTTGTCGCAAATAACAGGTAGGAGAAGCAATGCTGCGCATTTATAAATCATCAGCCGGGTCGGGTAAAACGTATACGCTCGTTAAGGAGTTTCTGAGGATTGCGCTTAAATCTCCTGATAAATTCAAACACATACTGGCCATTACGTTTACCAACAAGGCGGCCAACGAAATGAAAGAGCGCATTATATCAACGCTCGATCAGATTAAGAACGATGACGAAAAGGTTACCCGTTTAATTAAAGAACTGGCTGACGAATCTGAGTTACCGCAGGCCGTAGTAATTGCAAAAGCGGGACAAATGTTGCGTAGTATCCTTCACAACTATTCTGATATTTCGGTAAGTACTATCGATAGTTTTACGCACCGGGTAATACGCGCATTTACTTATGACTTGCGCCTATCGATGAATTTTGAGGTGGAGATGGATCGCGATAAATTATTAACCGCAACTATTGAGTTATTGATGGACCGGTTAAGTGATGAAGATGATAACGTAACCAATGCTATTGTTGAATTTGCCGAATCGAATATTGAAGAGGGTAGAAGCTGGAATCTGGCTTTTAGCCTGATACAATTGGGAAAAGAATTGTTTAATGAAGATGCTTTTCCGTATCTCGAAAAGTTAGGCGAATTTGATTTTAAAGAGGCAAAGCGGGTACGCGATGGCCTTTACAAATTTGCCAATACTTTCGAGCAAAAGGTTTTTGCGGAAGGTAAGGCAGCTATGGAACTAATGGCTAATAACGGCCTTACGGCTGAAAGTTTCTATCAAACCAATAAAGGCATTTTTGGTTATTTTTTAAAATTTGGAAGCGAAGAATTTCCGGCCGACACAGAGGGTAACTCGTTTGTAAAGAAAAGCATTTACGAAGATAAGTGGACCGGTGGCAAAGCGGCCAAAGATGATGTTGCCGCTATAATGGGAATTAAAGAGCAACTTGTCATTTTTTATCAGAACATTCAATCCCATTACAGCAAGTACGGTGCCGATTTTGTGTTGGCCAAATTATTGCTGCGCAACTTTTATTCGTTCATTCTGCTGGTTGATATACAGAAGTTGATGGACGAGTATAAAAAGGAAAACAACCTTTTGCACATCAGCGAATTCCAGGAGAAGATTAATGCGATAGTAAAAGAACAGGACGCACCCGTGATATACGAGCGCATCGGGGATTGGTATGATAGTATTTTGATTGATGAGCACCAGGACACTTCCGTATTGCAATGGCAGAACCTTTTGCCGCTGATTGAGAACTCGCAATTTAAAATTGAAGATAGCCTTGTAGTGGGTGATGGTAAACAGGCAATCTACCGCTTTCGCAATGGTAAGGTGGAGCAATTTGCCATGTTACCCAGAATTTATAACAGCGAGAGTGATGCGCGTTTACGCGAGCGCGAGGTGGCCATTAACAATTACGGTGCCGAGGTAAAAAACCTGGCATTTAATTACCGCAGCCGAAAAGAAATTGTTGACTTTAATAATTCACTGTACGAAATATTATCGGGTTACCCTGAATTGAAGAACAAAGGAATTTACGAGGGACAAGCGCAGCAACAGGGCCGCGATGCCCAATGTGGATTCGTAAGTATTGAGTTTTTGGAGGATAACGATGATGCGGGTTTAGATGTAACCCGGTGCGCCAAGGTTGAAGAGTTGGTAGGTGAGGCAAAGGGCAACGGATACCAATTAAAGGACATAGCCGTATTAACCCGCAGTAATAAAAACGGCAGCCTTATTGCCTCGCATTTAATTGGCAAAGGCATTCCTGTAATTTCTTCTGAGAGCTTGTTGATTAATAACTCGCCAAGGGTAAAATTGATACTATCAACGCTGGCTTATTTCGACCAAAGAGAAAATCACATTGTTCGCGCTGAAATTGCTTATTATATCAACCTACTTTTATTAGGCAAAGAGATGCGCTTTGAGTTGTTCAATTTTAAATGTCTTGAAACCGAATTTGAAGAGCAGATTTCGGCGATGCTGAATAAGGAATTCAGGGCCTACAATTTTCTTTCGTTTCAATTGGTTGATTTGCTGCATGAGTTGATGGTGTTTTTCGGATTAAGTGATAATGACCCGTTTTTGCAATTCTTTTTAGATGAGGCCATGGTTTTTGCCTCGCGCAACCGCAGTAACATACGTGAGTTTTTAGAGTGGTGGGATGAGGTTAAGAATAACAGAAGCATTATCTATCCTGAAACGCTGGATGCTGTAAAAATTATGACGCTGCATAAATCAAAGGGCTTGCAGTTTCCGGTGGTGATAATGGCTGACGCCGATTGGCCGCAGAAAAATACGAAGAAGAATTTTTGGGTAGATATCGACAAGCCATGGCTTGAAGGTTTTAAAGTGGGCATATTACCGGTGGTAAAAGAGGTTGCTCAAACGGAGTATGCGCCGTTGTACGAGGAGGAGGAAGCCAGCTCTTTTTTAGATATGCTCAACCTGTTGTATGTGGGCACCACGCGTGCTGAGGATGTGCTCTACATTCTTTCGACACAAATTAAGCGGGTGCCCGAAAAAAATAATTCGGTAACGGTAATGCTGATTAATTTTTTAGGTGCAAAGGGCTTATGGAACGACTACGACATATACACCTTTGGCGATGCGGGTACGATAAAGGTTAAACCTAAACCCGGCGCTTCGGAAAAAGAACCGTACCTGGGTGAACGGGGTAGCCATATTTCAAAAAGGGGGATGCAGGTAACCATTAAACGTAATTCGAAATTGTTATGGAACCAGGCGAGGGTGGAAAAAATTGATTACGGCAACCTGGTACATGAATTACTAAAGCAAATTGTTTACACGGCAGATATTGAAAAGGTGCTTTCAAAAATGCTTAGTGAAGGTGTTTTTGATGCAACACTTAAAACGCAATTGCAAAAAGAAATTACTGATTTGCTGGCTTTAAGCGTTATTGGCCGATACTTTGAACCACCCTATAGGGTGATGAATGAAAGGCCACTGATGGATTCGGGAAGCGCCAATATTCCTGACCGGGTGGTGACCTATGCTAATAACTGTGTAATTATTGATTATAAAACCGGCGCCAAACGAAATGAGGATATAGCACAAATGCGTGAATACATGGCAGAGTTGAAAAAGTTTGGATTTAATGAGGTAAAGGGCTGCCTGTTGTATACCGGTGATAAAAGTGTGGTAGAGGTTTAAGCTAAAGTGTACATGGAAAAGTTTCTGACAAAAGTAGCGAGGCACATTTTAAGTAAACACGGGAATAACCTGAGCGGCATAACCGTGCTAATGCCTAATCACCGCTCCTGTGTATACCTGAGGCAGGCGTTAAAAGCAAGTGCAACGAAAACTATTTGGTCGCCAGAAATTATAACACTTAAGGATTGGATATTTAATAGAAGTCGCTTAACACTTATTGAACCGCTTGAGCAAATGTTGGTGTTGTATGACCTTTACAAAGCGAAAGAAGGAGAGGAAACATTTGAAGAGTTTATTTCTACCGCGCGGGTAATGCTGGATGATTTTGATGAGGTGGATATGCAACTGGCGGAGGCAAAGCCATTTTTTAGTTTTCTCGAAAAATTACAATCACTCAAAGTATATGAGCCCGGCGAAGAGCCTACCGAGTACACCATCAGGTACCGCAAATTCTGGAAGGTGTTTAGGGAGCTTTATTTTGAATTGAAAGAGCAGCTGATAGCTGCCAATAAGGGCTACGGAGGGTTGATTTATCGCGACGTAGCTGAGCGCATGAAAAGCGAAGGTGGTAATGATATAAAGGATGCTGCGTTTTATTTGGTGGGCTTTAGCACTTTGAATAAGAGTGAGGAAGCCGTTGTAAAAGCAATTAAAGAACAGGCGAGCCTTGAAGTTATTTTTGACACTGACAGCTATTATATAGCAGATGAATACCAGGAAGCGGGCAATTTTTTTAGAGGACAAGGGGGTAAATTAAAAAGCGATAACAAGCTTTGGCAAACAAGCCTGATTTCGACTAAAGAACAGAACATTAATATAGTTGGGGTTGCAAAAAATATTGGGCAAACCAAGGTTGTGGCCGATATATTGGCGAATAAGCTGAAGCTAAACGCAGATACTGAAAAGGAAACTGCGGTGATTGTGTTGGATGAAAAACTGCTGAACCCATTGCTGGCGGCGATACCTGAGAATATTACGGCTTTGAATATCTCGATGGGGTTTCCTTTAAAGGAATCATCTATAGCCGGTTTGTTGCGCTCGGTTTTTTCGCTCCACGATAATGTTGAGCGTTTTAAATCAAAGCGAAAAAACCAATTGCGTTTTTATTATAAGGACGTTTTTGATTTGTTTCATCATCCTTACGCGGCGTACCTGGTGCCTGATAAACAGGTGGTGTCTGATTTTTTAGAGGACATACGGCATTACAACCGGATGCTGATAAGCGAGGATGAACTTAAAAAGAAGTTCGATGGTACAGAGGTGGGTAAGTTGCTTTGGTATACGGAGGACAGGACCGATTTTTTGAACCATTTGCTAGATTTGATTTATGCATTGCGTGTATCGTTTTTGAAGCTAACGGAAAGCGGAGAAAAGGATATGAGTGTTGATCTTGAATTGCTGTTTCACGTTAATAACAGTTTAACGAATCTGCAAAACACCCTAGTCTACAATACCTCTGAATTAACGCTTCAATCCATCCGCAAATTGCTGATTGAGGAAATACGCAATGTCCGCATTCCGTTTGATGGCGAACCGGTGCGGGGTTTGCAGTTAATGGGTATGATTGAAACGCAATGCCTCGATTTTAAAAATGTGGTGGTAGTATCTATGAACGAAGGTATCTTTCCTTCAGGCAAAACGCAGCATAGTTACATTCCTTTTGAAATGAGGAAGGAGTTTTTAACTACTCACAAAGAGAAGGATGCATACGCCGCGTACTTGTTTTATCGCTTGCTTCAACGCACTGAAAATGTTTACCTGTTATACAATACCGAAAGTGATGAGATGGGTGGGGGCGAAAAGAGCAGGTTCATTTTGCAACTGCAGCATGAGTTAAAGGAGGTCAACCCGAATGCGGTAATAAAGGACCTGGTTTACTCTGTTGACCCGCCACCGCCATTGCCGGAAGACCAGATTAATATTACCAAGGAACCGGCGCTGTTGCAAAAATTTTTGAAGGACAATGCCGATTATGGCATTTCACCCTCGGCTATTAATACTTACATCAATTGTACGTTGCAATATTATTTCAGGTACATTGCCCAGTTGCGCGAGCAGGATGATATTGAGGAAAGCATTGAAGCTGCAACACTTGGTACAGCAGTGCATTTTGTTTTGGAGAAGGTTTATGGCGAAGTGGTAAACAAACCGCTGACCACAGATTTTATTGATGTAATCATAAAGGATAAAGAAAGAATTGCCGGCTTGTTGCGTGAGTCTTTCTCAGAAAGATTTGATAGCTACAGCCTGAAACACGGCAAGAATTATTTGTTGTACCGGGTTTGCTTAAAACTGCTCGACCAATTCTTTAAACACGAAAAGGCAAATCTTAAAAATGCCTCGCCCAAAAGCGAAATGAAAATTTTGCTTTTGGAAAAAGATATGCAGTTTCCATTGACGGTGGGTGATAATCAAATTAAAATAAAGGGCAAGGTTGACCGGGTGGAAGAGCGCGATGGAATTATAAGCGTTGCGGATTATAAAACCGGTACCCCTTTGGGCAGCAGTATTAAGGGTGATGATATCAGCCTGTTTTCTACCGACCCTAAATATTCAAAGGCCATGCAATTACTTACTTATGCGTGGATGTATTGGCGCAGCAATGGTTCGCCGGATATAAACCTGCGTTCGGGCATTTATTGGTTGCGCGATATGGCCAAGGGTTTTGACTCATTAAAAATGGATGGCAGCGATCGGATAACGAAAGATGTGTTGCTGCAATTTGAAGAAGTATTGCGCAACCTTTTGGCAGAGTTGCTTAACCCCGAAATTCCATTTACCAAAACGGCTGAAGTAGAACGATGTGTGCATTGCGAGTTCAAGAAAATTTGCAGGCGGGAGTGATTTGTATAGAAGTTTTAGGCCGATTAAACAATATGGAGTTTTATGCGTTATGACTTCTCTTAATGAATCGGAATAAATTGATTGCTGACTTTTAGTTATGAGCACCAGGATAGAAAGAAGACCCCCAATAAACCAAAAGGAAGAACCTTTAACGTTCAAGGCACGTTTATCGGCATTAAGTAATCTGCCCGCGTTCTTTAAACTGGTTTGGGAAACTAATCCATGGATGACCCTTGGCAATTCGTTGTTGCGAATAAGCCGTGCAGCATTGCCGCTTGCGATATTATATGTGGGCAAACTTATCATTGACCAGGTAGTAATGTTGAGTAAAAGCAGTGCTCCGCAAAGCCATGACTTTTTGTGGCAACTGGTTGCTGCTGAATTTGGGTTGGTGGTGCTATCAGATATTTTGAGCCGCGCGATAAACCTGTTGGATAGTTTGTTGGGCGATTTGTTTGCCAATCATAGTTCGGTCAAAATTATGCGGCATGCTGCTACGCTTGATTTGGACCAGTTTGAAGATTCCGTTTTTTACGATAAGCTGGAACGCGCACGGCAGCAAACGGTTGGGCGCACTTTATTGCTATCGCAGGTGTTTGCGCAAATGCAGGATTTGATAACCATAGGGTTTTTAGCAGTTGGTTTACTGGCCTTTAATCCGTGGTTGATTTTATTGTTGTTGACGGCTGTTATTCCGGCCTTTTTGGGGGAGTCTTATTTTAACGATAAAAGCTATGCGCTTACTCGTGGACAAACTCCTGAGCGGCGAGAACTTGATTATTTGCGATACCTGGGTGCCAGTGACGAAACAGCCAAGGAGATAAAAATATTCGGGCTATCGGAGTTTATTACCGACCGGTTTAGGAAGTTATCGAACAGGTTTTATGCTGATAATAAGCGGTTAGCTACTAGCCGGTCGTTGTGGGGTACTTTCTTTGCCTTGCTGGGTAGCGCCGGATATTACGCGGCATACGTGGTTATTATTGTAAAGGCTATAACAGGTAGTGTTTCTATTGGGCAGTTAACTTTTTTAGCTGGTTCTTTTAAGCAGCTTCGTTCGTTATTGGAGGGTGTTTTGTCCCGGTTTACCAGTGTGTCGCAAGGAGCTATTTACCTGGCAGACTTTTTTGAGTTTTTTGAAATTAAGCCGCGTATTGTTCAACCGGTTAAGCCGAGGGCTTTTCCTAACCCCATTGTCACAGGGTTTACTTTCGAAAATGTTGGGTTTAAATATATCAATGCTGAAAACTGGGCTAACAGGCATTTGAGTTTTAAGCTGCATGCCGGAGAGAAATTAGCTTTGGTGGGTGAGAACGGTGCTGGTAAAACTACACTGGTAAAATTGCTTGCACGGTTATATGACCCCACCGAGGGCCGTATTTTGTTGGATGGAATTGATTTGCGTGAATATGATTTGGTAGAACTACGGCACAACATTGGCGTTATCTTCCAGGATTTTTTGAGGTATCAAATGTCGTTTGCGCAAAATGTGGCGGTGGGTAATATTAAGGAGCAGGATAACCGGCCAATGATTGTCAACTCAGCGCACCAAAGCCTTGCTGATGTTTTGGCAGAAAGATTGCCGAATAAATATGACCAAATGTTAGGCAGGCGCTTTAACCAGGGCATTGAACTATCGGGCGGCGAATGGCAGAAGGTGGCATTGGCCAGGGCTTACATGCGCGATGCGCAATTACTAATCCTGGACGAACCAACTGCTGCGCTCGATGCCCGTGCGGAATATGAAGTGTTTTTACGCTTTGCAGATTTAACCAAGGGCAAATCGGCAGTGCTTATATCTCACCGGTTTTCAACGGTTCGAATGGCTGATAGAATACTGGTGCTTGAAAAGGGCGAGCTGATGGAAATTGGCAGCCATGAAGAACTTTTGAAAAAGGGCGGCCGGTATGCGGAATTGTTTCAGTTGCAGGCTATGGGTTATAGATAAGTGTTACTTCAATTGGATTAATCGCTGCGATAGTGCCCTGCGGTAGAAATAAAATAAAAAACGGGTGCAAAATTACTTTTACACCCGTTTGTAATTAACCCAAATCTTAGCTCTTTTTCTTGCAGGCATCAGTGCAAACATGGCCCTTTTCGCCATGCGCGTATACGTGTTTTCCATCTTTACATGCAGCGGTGCATACATGCTCTTTTAAAGCCGGTTTAGTAGTTGATTTAGTGGTGGTTTTTGTTTGAGTGGTTTGTGCGCTCATAACAGCAAACATGCCTATAACGGCTACTGATAAAAATAACTTCTTCATGTTAAATGGTTTTAGAGTGATTAATATGTGATGGTACTGAGATAATTTCAGGACCAACGAAAAACTAAAGAACTTTAGCTTTTCGTTAACCTAAAATAGGGCTACTCAATTTTGATATAGTCCACCACGGTTTGCTTGGAACGGAGCAGAAAGGGAATTGATGATTGAGAGTAGTAGGTGCCATCCTGATAGAGTGGTGAGCCTATCCACAGAAATGCGTATTTATCAGGAATTTTGGCCATGTCTTTGGTAATAATTGCCTCTTCGCAGCCATCCACTAAAAAGCGCACATGGTCGGGATACCAATAAAGTTCGTAGGTATGGAAGGAGTTAAAGTAATCTCGGCCGAGGTTACCGCCGGGGATGTTTAATTGCCGGGTGTTTAGACGGTTGGCTTCGTATTTGCCCATGCGTTTTTTCTCGCCGGGTTTAACGGTAACGTTGGCATCGCGCATGTAATCAACAATAGAGAAATTGATAAACGCGCTATCATCCCACATGGTGTTAATGCCGTACTCGCTATTCCAAATTTCAAAATCGATTTCGTAGGGTTGTTTACCTAGGGAGTTTCCGATATGACTGTAAGGATTTGTAGTATCCACAGGGTCGGGGTCGCGTTGGTATAGCCACAGGTTATGAATAATGCCATTGGGTGTGCCAGTGCCATTCATCATTTGCGCAAACTTTGCCCTAACGGTTAAGTGACCATATTTAATAGATGGCCCGAAAATAAACTCGCCCCAGGTTTTTTTGTAGTCGCCGGTTTTTGATGCAGGAATGGTAATTGTTACCCCGTTGTTACTAATTGTTGTGTTTTCTTTTTTAATACCATAATCGGCATGAATAAACGCTGTTTTTGAAATAAAGCCTTTAAAAAATTCATCCACCTTCCAGCTTTCATTAATAACTGCCCTAAAGGTGTTGGTGCAGGTATCGCACAGCTTTTTTTCTTTGCCATCTTTTATAACGTAAAGATGGTTTGGGGTGAGGTCGTTTTTGCCATCAAAATATTCATCTAACGCAACAAATTTAAAATGGTGCGGACCGGTATAGCTGAAGTGGCCGTAATATTTTTTGCCGCCGTTTTGCAACAAGTCCTTTTGGACTTCGGCAAAGGGGTTTAATTTTTGAAGGTTAATATTTTTATCCATCAGCACATCGTCATTACCGGAGAGGGTAAGCAACATAAACTCGTAATTACCGGGGCGCGCAGCGCTTTTGTATGATTCTAACGGAAACTCGCGTTTAGGATCTGGGCCGATGTTGTACGGAAGGCTTATTAGGGTATCCTGATTGGGTTTAAGGGTAAAACTGAACACCAGTGAAGCACCGTAGTAGTTATCCAGGTAATCGGGTGCGGATAGGTTTATTGAATCATTGGTAGGATACCAGTAAGTTGTATTTTGATAAAACAAGCGTGTGTTGTAAGTTTTAGATTGAGGGCTAGTGTTTTTTAACCGGAACATTGCATAAGCGCTATCTTTTGTAATGCAGGTATTGGGGAAACACACTTCGGCATATTTCCAATAAGTGGTATCGAGGTGGTAAGGGCATTGGCTGCTGTATATGTGGGTGTATTGCAAATTTAATGAGGGGTCGAAGCCAATGGGTTTAAATTCAGTTACAGAACTATCTGTTGATTTGTCAAAGCTTCGGTTGAGAAAAGACTTATTGTAATAATCTGCCGGTAATTTGTAGAGCAGGTATTTTTTATCGAAGTATTCGGTTAGTGTTGGTTTGGGCCGGGCAATATCAATGGTTACCTCGGGTTTGCGTTTGCAACCTGAGGTAAAAGTAAGTAGCGCGAGGCAAGCGTAAACCAATAAAACCTGTGGCCTTAATATCATGGCTTAAAAATAATATTCCCGCTTTAATTGCACTGTCCTTACATTTTTGGTTTCCTTGTTATTGTATTAAACAAAAAATAGGATTATACTTACATAAAAAAATTATGGAAACAACAGCAATAAACCCGAACCCGGTTCGCTCAACTTTCTTAACGGTTCTTTGCGTTCTTACTTTTATAGGTAGTGGCTGGGGAGTTATTGGTGCCGTGCGAAGTTATGCCGGTGCAGATACAATCTCATCCGTTGCCAATGGCGCCATGCAGGGTGCCGAGGATAAATTGGATCAGCAGGGTACACCTAATTTTGTGAAGCAAATTTTCAGTTCGCTCGCAGCCGGCCTTACGCCGGACAGTATCCGTAAATCGTCGATTTTGAAACTAATATCCTGTTTGCTTACTCTTTTGGGTGCTATTATGATGTGGAACCTGAAGAAAATAGGATTTTATCTTTACATAGCAGGAATAGCAGTATTCACCCTTGCCCCAATAATAATACTGGGCTCTAGCTTGCCTGGCCTTGCGGGCGCAGGGGGGTCTGGCTTTATTGGTGTAGTTTTCATCGTTATGTATGGGATGAACCTGAAGGATATGAAATAAAAGCGGGATGTAATTACTGCGGTAATAGCTTTTACAAAAAGGCCGCTGCTTCGCTTAGCTCTCCGAAAAAGGGCACCTTCTTTTCGCGCAAAAGGCGTTTGGCATTTTCAACCAATTCGCCACCGAGGAAAATGGGGAAGACGGGTGTTTTAAAGTTATGCTCTGTAAAAATCGCGGCTATTTTATCCGTATCGGTCATATGCTGCGGAGTGATAAGCACGTAGATGGCGTCAGCGCCAAAATTATCAGCTACCTGTATCGCATCTTGGTATCTTTCATGCCCGGAATCGCCAATAATATCTATCGGGTTATTTTTCGACCAGTTGTAGGGAAGAACTTTGTTTAACTGCCCAATTTGCTCATTATTGAGTTCAAATAACTTATCGCTTATTAAATCGCTCATAACGGTGCCTTCGCCACCGGCGTTGGTAATAACCAATATCTTTTTAAACTGATGAGGATGGAGCAGGCCGTTGGTATCGCGCAACATTTTAACGCCAACGCTTTTCAAAAGCCCTAAAAACATTTCGTAGTTGCCCGATAAATTACCGGTGTGCGAAAAGGCTGCTTTTTGTGCAGCCTTGCTTTTGCCAGCTTTGAAAATGTTGATAGGCACTTTACTTTTTCTTATAGCCCGCAATAAGTTTTTGCCGTGCTGAATCCCCTCGACATAAAGATTAAGCGGGTTGCTGCCCGGGTATGAATGGATGATATCGGCAAAATCCATATCGGCCATGTTACCTACCGATACGATATTTTCGAAGCCAATATTTTCGACGGGTGCCTTGTCCATTAACTCGGCCAGTATTGCACCCGATTGAGAGATTAAATTTACGGGCCCTGCGTGAACGTCGGGTGTGGCAAAGGTAAGGTTGATTCCGTTGGCAAAAATGCCGAGGCAATTGGGGCCAACGATATTCAAATTGTGCTCGGCGGCAAGCGTTGCCAGGAAGCCTTCGTCTTCGCCCACCTCTTTAAAGCCGGCAGTAATGATGATGATGTTTTTTACGCCTTTAGGAATGAGTTCTAATATTGCTTGCTTAACATTTTGGGCAGGTATAGCAATTGCTGCGGTGTCAATATCAGGCAATTCGGCAATGCTTTTATAAACCTTTTTGCCAAATAGTTCGTCGAGGGTGGGATTAACGAAAAAAACGTTATCGTGGCCTGCAATATTTTCGGCGAGAGCGTTGCCGACTTTTTCCGCATTACGGCTTGCACCTATAACGGCGATTTTTTGCGGATTAAAAATTTCGGGCGCAAACTTTAATTTTTTTGTTTGAGGCTGTGGTGCATCAAACTTCGCCCTGGCATCAACAACAGTTAAGCTGTTTTGGGTTAATATTACCGGGTTGAAATCAAGTTCGCTGGCCGCGATTTTTTGAAGTTTTTTAATAAGGTCAATTACCGGTGCCAAATCATATTTTATTCCCCTGAAACCAGTTGTGAAGAGGGCTGAAATTTTTGTTTGCAGAATAGCCCGCTTAATTTCTTCTTCATCTGCTTCGCTATCAATAAAGCAAACATCTTTAAACAGTTCAACAAAAATGCCACCGGTGCCAAAAACAACCACCTTTTCGAAAACGGGGTCAGTAACTACACCGAAAAATAATTCAATGCCTTTGCACATCTCCGTTGCAATTAGCCGGTCGCTGTTATCAAGGGTAATGCCATGCGCTTTAATGTTGGAGAGAATAGTTTCTTTTGCCGCTAACAGCTCATCATGATTTTTTATGTCGACAATTACCCCGCCAACATCACTTTTATGAACCACTTTCGCAGACTCGATTTTTAGCGCTACCGGATAAAAATTTAAGTCTACCTCATCTGCCAAAGTAAACAGCTTGTATTTTGGCGTATTAATATCAGCCTTTTTCAGCCAATCGTATATTTCACTTTCAAGCATATTTTAGTTTAGGTTACTTTGCAAAGTAGCGCCTTTTAAAGAAACCTGTGGTAAGGCTTATGTTAGGTTAGGGCCTGAGAATTGTCATACCGATTGAGGGATTATTTTTCTCCATTCCTCACTTTCGGCATATTCCTTTATCACCGCATTTCTTTTTTCGAATAATCGGCGCATATAATCGGTTAAAAATAAGGTGTTAAACAATTCGCCCACAAAGCCAAGGGGCGATTTATATTTGAAGAGGTCGGTCATGACCGTAGACCCTGCTTGCGTTTCAAAATGATGCTCGTGCCTGAAAGACTTAAAAGCACCAGCAACCATTTCATCTACAAAAAAATACGGTGCTTTAAATTCAGTTATCAGCGATGACAGGGTTTGCCACACGCTGAGGTGTTTGGCCCTCCAGGTAACGGTTTCGTTCAGTTCAATCAATCCCGATGTGCGTCCTGCAATCGCTATTTCGTTGGTGTGTTTGGTAGATACCATGTGCAGGTCGATGCTTCGTGAAAGATCAAAACACCTTTCGATGGGTGCATTGATGGTGGTAATTATTTTAATAACAGGCAAGGTTATATTTTTAGGGTTCCGCAACTAAACTTCTCAGGCTATCAGCATTTATTTCGTGCTTGCCTTCAAAAAATATTTCGGTAAAGTTTAAGGGCTTATAAGCTGTTTTTGCCATGGCTAACCTTTCGGCGGTTATAAATTTGTCCTTATTGCCACAAACAAAATAATTCCGTGTTTCGGTTAATCGTGAGTTTTCTTTTACAGGCAATAATTCGGGAGCAACTTCGCCGGCATATACTATCAGCCGGTGGACTTTGTTTTGAGTTACGTTCAGCCATCTTGTCACGGTTGGCACACCTTGTGAAAAACCAAGAGCGGTTATAGTGCCCTTAAAATTACTGAGGTTGAAGTTTGCGTAAAGAGTATCGAGATAATTAATGTAATCTTTAATCTCGTTCAACCGGTCTTCGCGGGTCATCCAGGTTGCGCCTACTTGCTGGCCATCTTTATCTGTATAAAATCGGTTTAAAGCTTCGGGGGCAATAAAAAAAGTGGTGGAGTTTGCCAAAGGCTCAAACTCCGTTAAAAAACTTTTTGCCGATTGGCGGAAACCGTGAATAACAATCCAAACCTGTTGTGTGTTTTCGTTCAATGTTCCCAGGGTATAATAACGGGCTGTTTTGCTAACCGTAATATGGTTTTCGTTTATCATGGGGGCGTTAGGGCTTTTGCTGATGCGTAAAAATGGTTATTGAGCGCGCAGCAAGTAAGATGATGAGCGGTGCAAAAGCGATGTTAGCGGGTTGCGGATTATACTTCCAGCCTAATAGCAACCCCATCATTAAAATATAGGTTGCCAGGAAGTAGTATTTAAGCCATGAGGGCTTTTCTTTTTTAAGCAGCAGCCATGCTACAATACCATGTGTAGGGATTAACCACAGCATATTCATGTTTTTTGGCACTGAATAATGGGTAGTAAATATCCAAAGGCAAACAAACAGAAGACCGAACAGCCCGGCAATTAGAAAAATGAAAAAATCTAACTTATAGTAATATGTGCGGCGGCGCCACTCCATAAAAATTACGAAGAAAATGGCCACCATTAATGCGGTGGTTACGTACAAGGGTTTTAGAGGAACATCAATAGCGGGCAAATTATATTGCAGCAGGTTATTTGTTTTAGTAACAAAAGGCTGGCCATCGACAGTGGCGCAACCAAAAAGTTTGGCGAGATAATCGGGCAGAAACGTTTGGTTGCGTGGAGTAGCAGGTACCTCGCAAGGGAGGCCCAAAATAAGGTCGAAGCCGAAATCTACCCAGGGCCTGTTGTGCACATACCGGCGCAACATATCATGCATGGTTTTATGCTGTGCGAAACCACAGGTGCTATCGGTTTTATACTCTAACCGGCTGCCTAAAACTTTTTCGAATACATCGCGCGGCCGGGTGGCGCAGTTATCCCAAAAAAAATCGTAGGGGTAATTACGGTTTTGTGGCAGGGCATTAGTATAGAGCGTGGCAAAAATCTTTTTTTTGTCGTCGGTGGTTAACCTTAGTTCCTGTTCAACTACACTTCTTTTTTCCTCAACATACTCCTGCATAAAATCGGGAAAATTATCGTAGGTGATGCTGTAAATCATTTGCCCTTTCACAAAGTTTACATAGAAGCCGGGTTGTTGGTCATCAAAAGTGCCGTAGTTGAAAACCACATCGAAGTTTTCTTTATAATCTATAACCCGGATGCCATTGTGGCCAAAAGCTGAGTATAATTCATTGCCGGGTGCGCAGGTTAGCAGTGATATTTTTGAGGAGTCGGAAAGTTGTATCGCTCCGGAGCGATTTATAAAGCCGTAAAGCAATATAAATATTAGTGCAATTCGTTTGCTCAAAATCATTGGCTAAAGGTGGATATAAATTTGAGATTAGCAAAATTTGGGATTGACCACTAAGGCCCGCCTGAACTGAACGGGCACGGCACCAAGCGCGCTAAGGGATTTATGATGCTCTCCATCATTTTTGCTAGTTTCGCGATTCATGAAATTTCTAATTCTTCGTTTTTCATCTATCGGCGATATCGTGCTTACCACGCCTGTTATGCGGTGCTTAAAAAAGAAATTTCCGGGGGCAGAAATTCATTATGCTACTAAAAAGGCCTTCCACTCAATAGTTAAAAATAATCCTTACATCAGTAAAGTTCATTTGCTGGAAGATTCGGTTTTTGAGCTGATAAAGGATTTAAAGGCTGAGCAGTTTGATTATGTAATTGACTTGCATCATAACCAACGTACCTGGCTAATAAAATCTCTGCTTGGGGCAAAGTCCTTTTCTTTCGACAAGATTAATTTTGAGAAGTGGCTGATAGTGAATTTTAAAATTAATAAGCTGCCACCGGTTCATATTGTTGACCGTTACCTGAGTACTTGTAAAAGTTTAGGTGTGGAAAATGACGGTGAGGGGCTGGAGTATTTTATTTCGGCGGAGGATGAAGTTGATGTTCAATCATTGCCGATTGAGTTTCGTAACGGTTACACAGGCTGGGTTATTGGGGCTAAGCATAACACTAAGAAATTTCCGATTGATAAAATTGCCAATGCGTTAAATGAAGTTGGGCAGCCCGTGATTTTAATGGGTGGCAAGGAGGATAATGAGATTGCTGAACAAGTAATGGCGAAAACAAATCATAAAACGATTTATAATGCCTGCGGGAAATACACCTTAAATCAATCGGCGAGTTTGGTGAAGCAAGCCATGCTTATTGCCACAAATGATACCGGTTTAATGCACATTGCGGCTGCTTTTAAAAAACCTATTATTTCTATTTGGGGAAATACGATACCTGAGTTTGGGATGACGCCTTACTATGGGAAAAATTATGCGTCGCAGATTATCCGGTCAAAACAATTTGAGGTTTTGAATTTAGGTTGCAGACCATGTTCGAAATTGGGGTATGAAGATTGCCCTAAAGGGCATTTTAAGTGTATGAATTTGATTGACGAGGGTGAAGTTGTAAAAGCACTACAGACTATTGGGGAACAAAACATATTGTAGTGTTAAAAACTAAATCCGGTAAGCGGGCCCCAGTTCCTTAATTATTAACTCAATCATCTTTTCGTTTTTGGGGTCGTAGTTTTCTTTAAGGTCGTAACCCCAATGGCGGGCGACTTGTTGATAGAACCATGCCACTATCGAGCCTTTGAGTTCTTTTATTATCCGGTAACTATTATTGCCAGTTTCGCGGTTTATAAGTTTAAAAAGGGTTTTGCCCTCGCTTATGGTCAGGTCTTTTAACTCGGACTCGAAGCGGGAACGCATCTCTTTTTCTACGTCTTTACGATAGCGGCGGAATTGACGACGGCTTGAGGTGTCTTCTTTTTCCTGAAGTTCAGTGTAAAGTTCTTTTGCCACTTTTACATAGGGCATTACCTTTAAAATTCTGGCGCGGGTGCGGTAGTACTCCAACCACTCTTCGTTGGTTTTGAAGGTGAGGATATTTACATCGGGAAAGTTTATTATAGGGACGGTATCGGTTTTGGGCAGGTTGCCAATGTTGTACAGGCCTTTACCGGGTGTGCTATCAACAAGCGGTAAAGTACCTATACCATGAGGCATATTTACGACCTGACCCGACGCAAGCTGCGACAGCCATATTAAAATAAGCACAAAATTGCTTTTAATAGTCATAAGCCCTTTATAAACTCTTTAGCTTGTTATAGCAAAGGTATAAACGATAAATTGCTGTTTAGAATATATTCTTAACTGTTTATTATTCGGCGAAAAATCAGTTTTGGCGTGTCCAGGTGCCGGTGTAGTTGGCGATAAGGCGTGATGAGTCGGGGCCGGAGGTAATTTGGTAGGTAAATGAAATACTCTTCTGGTCATCGCTCATTAACCCGGTTCCCTGCACAAAGGTGCTATCTAAATCGGGTTGTTGGAGGGGTATGGTAAGGGTTTGATTGGTAACTGAGGCATTTACAATGTGGGCAAAATAATGGCCAGCGAAAGAAGATGAAAGGGTTACATCATTTATTTGAGTACCCTGAAGTATGGTATCGGTATAGATTAAATTAGGGGAGTCGACGGCGTTCCATTTGGCGACGAACTTGGTTGTCGCTAATTGGTTGCAGCGGCT
>Ga0206832_10054_pt1 | contig 28286 bp, 30 predicted proteins | sample Alteio_BWOrgCont_74_FD_152896 | JGI IMG/M metagenome (GOLD analysis project Ga0206832, IMG submission 152896) | Enriched cells from forest soil in Barre Woods Harvard Forest LTER site, Petersham, Massachusetts, United States -... | ecosystem: Environmental > Terrestrial > Soil > Temperate forest >... | reverse complement strand
CGACAACTCTGATATCGTGCTGGCTCTGCTTAGTCCGCGCTCGGTCCGCACTGCCGGACCGCAGAGCAGCGATCACCAGGACAGCGTCTGCCTTTACGAGCTGCAACATGCTCGGCAGCGCGCCAAGCCGGTTGTGCCCGTACTTGTCCTTGGAAGCGTCATTCCGCCAATCCTCGCAAAGGATTTCGTCGACTGGAGCAATTGGAATCTCTCGGAAGAAGATTATCATGCCGGCCTTGCACAGCTGCTTGAACAGCTCCGCGGCATCGAGGCGGCTGGCGTCAAGCTCTACATGACTTGGCTCGACGATCTTGAGCCGGTCGACTTCTCTCTCGAGTGGCTCGCGGACCAGCGGGAGTCGTTCGTCGGCCGAAAATGGGTGTTCGAACAGATTGACATGTGGCTAGCTTCACCTTCGCCGGCGCTGCTGATCCAAGGCGGCCCTGGATTGGGTAAGAGCGCGCTCGCAGCGGGCTTGGTCTATCGCAATCCGGATAAGCACGTAATCGCCTATTATTTTCTTTTCAAGGAGGGCAGGCTCAATCGGCGCGCCGACATCTTCGTACAGACCATCGCGGCGCTGATCGCGGTCCGAATCCCGTCGTACCGCGCTGAGATCGAGAAGTGGCAGCGGCGTCAATGGCTGATTCGCGAGCGGTCTGCCCAGGATCCCTTGTATGCCTTCGCCGAGAGTGTTTTGCACCCGCTTGCAGAGCTTCCGCCGCCTGATGGCTACCGCTCTACCTCCTGGTCGATGCCTCGACGAAGCGGTAGAAGCCGAGGCGCAAACCGGCGCAAGCGGGCTCACCGTGGTTAAGCTCCTGACCGCGGCGCTGAGAGACTTCCCGCGGTGGCTCAAGCTCGCAGTGACGTCCCGGCCCGACGAACGCGTGCTCGCGCTGTTCGGTAGTGCGCAGCTACTTGTGCTCGATCCCGACAATCCGCGCCATCGAGACGATTTCGCTTGCTATGTCGCGGAAACGCTTGCGGAAGAGCCCTTGGCCGCGATGGTTCAGGATGCGTACCGCGCGCGGAATCTTTTGCGGAACTCATCTGTGAGCGTAGCGAGGGTAGCTTTCTATACGCCCAGCAGACGATCGACGGACTTCGTCGGGGTGTGCTCACCCTGAATGAGGCTGGCGAGTTCCCGAGCGGCCTCGTCGATCTTTACTATCGGTTCTTCGCGACACCTCGCTCAACCCGAACAATTTGCAGAGCAGCGCGGGTGATCGAGCCTTTGCTTGCCGCGTACGATGGGCTTACGGAACAAGAGATGAGCGCGGTCAGCGGGCTCGACGAAATCCGAGAGTTTCGCCCGACACTGAGCGCTCTGTCGAGTTATCTATCGACCGTCGAGCACAGTGATCGGAGGACCACTGAACCGCGGATGCGGCTCCTTCACAAATCGCTAGCGGAACGGCTTCGCAATCCACCGGCGGGACATCGGCGTTTCCGGCTCGATCGCGTGCGCGGTCAGGAGCGTCTGCTGGAATACTGCCGGGCCTGACGCTCTCACGGACACTCTTATGCGCTCAGCTACCTGGTGCAGCATCTGCTAGCATCAAACACGGTCGACGAGGCGATTTCGCCGATCGCGCGGGGTGATCTCTCAAGGGCGCGCGCGGAGACGCGCGGTACCCAATCTGGTGACCTCGACCACGCCGCCGCTATTGCGTCAGTGCTTTTCAACGCTGGGCGTTTCGACGAAATCGCCACGCTTGCTGCCACGGCTAATGCATGGCAACGCGACGGGGTGACTGCCGCATTGGTGTACGTTTCTACGGATAAGATCGCGCTGGTCGAAGAGGTCGTGGCGCGCCTTCTCGCTTGCAAGCCGGCTAACTGGCGCGCACCGGACGGCCCGGTGTTTAACGGACGTGTGGCTGCGATCAAGCGTATGGGCGAACAGCTCCTGAAGGGGCCAGCGACCCCGCCTCGGTCGTGCGTCAGATCTTGATCCCCAATATCTATAGATTATGGCGCGAGCGTGGTTCGGCCGGATGGTATCTTGTAGATCAGCTCGCCACCCGCGTGCTGCCGCCTTGGCGGTTGCCGAATGGCGACGCTATCGAAGTGCTCGGGCACGTCTCGCTGGCGATTGCGCATGATCATAGCGAACGACCCGAAGACATGGCGAGACTACAGGAGGTGTGGCGGAACCTGGTCATGCACCTTCGGAAATCGCCGCTGACGCACGGTGCTGGACGATGAACATTATCATCGCGCCGCTGGTGGCTCTTCTGGGACGCCAGCCCGACTATCAACCGTTCAACCTTGCCGAGCTTGCGGCAACGTTCGCACGGCCGCCCGAATTTCGTGGGCTTTGGCAAAAGGTGCTAGAGCCGCTGGCCGAGCCGGAGCGTGGGTTAGAACCGCTGCTAGAGATCCTGCTCGATCAGACCATGCCTTACGATCTCTACTTGATGCTCGCCGCGGAGCGCGCGCTCATCGTACTAGGTATCCGCGATCCGATCGGGGTGTTGGCGGCTGTCGAACGGATCCATCGCGAGGGATGCCAATGGTTCCGGCAAGCGGACTGTACGTTCTTTCCCATCTCCTCTCGCAAGGACCGCATCTAGACGATGATCGTCCGGAGCGCTACGTCGCGATGGCGCACGAATTCGTAGCGGAGGATCGCGCGACTCTTAAAACGGCGGTTGCCACCTATCGTTTTGCACCGCATCTTGCATGGGCGGAGCTCGTACTGCAGCGCCATCGCGATTTCGACGCACCGGTATTTCTTCCACCATTACTGAGGGAAGCCGCCGAGAAGCATGACACAGAGATTCTCTCACGCATATCATGAGCTTTGTTTATGGTGGACATTCGCTCGCGCTCGGCGTGCTCGACGAGGTGCTCGCGCTCGCCCGTCCCGACCTCGACGAGCCGATCCTGAACTGCTTAGCCAACATCCGGTTGCGCGACGCCACCGCCGTAGCTGACTTTTTCGCCCGCTGTCATCGTTCCGACCTCGCGCGCCGAGTTGCAGGCCGCACGGCGACAATCCGCGTTTCGGATGTCCCGACCTGGATCGATGGGTTTTTTGTCTACTGGCTCTCCCACACGGACTGGTTCCGCGAGCGGGTCGTTACCGCGTTTCGTCGCGCGCAAAGCGCGCGGAACCAAGTGGTGTTTCTGCGGCGGATCATGCTTTGGGTGTTGAACCTGTGTTGCAACTTTGAAAATGTACTGGGGAGGAGGTCCCGAGAGGAACTGGGCGGCGAGGTTTCAGGCAGCCAGATCGAACAGCTGGTCGATGAACCTATTCTGTTGGCGAACATCATTGTCGCTAACCCAGCGTGCCTGCCCCTTCCGTATCATGTGCATAGCCTCGTATCCCGCAATCGTTCGCCGAGCTGCTCGGAACTCGCGAAAGCTCTGCTTGGCCATCACTCGTCGTTTGATCGCTCGATGATCCTGCTCCAGGATGTTGTTCAAATATTGGACCGGTGCCGGCAGCGCCGGTGCAGGGTTCCTTCCGATTTCACTGCGGCAATCGCCAAGCCGTAGAGGCGGGCCTTATTGGTGTTGATGACGCGGGGCTGCGGATGCTATGGATCGCTGAGAGCCATGCGGAACAGGCGCTTGGCCGCCGCGGCATCATGTTAAGCCGACAGTAGGAAGTCGATGGTGGCACCTGTGGAATCGATGGCCCGGTAGAGGTAACACCAACGGCCCTGGACTGGAATATATGTCTCATCAACGCGCCAGGATTTGTTGGTCGGCTTAAGATGACGCCGCAGTCGCTTTTCCAATTCGGGACCGTAACGTTGCACCCAACGCTAGATCGTCGTGAGAGCATCCAGACCGCGCGCGGCGAGCAACTCTTGGACATCGAGAGCGGGCTGGCGGAGATACCAGCGTATGGCACAAAGAATCAGCTCCGGCGCCGTCTGCCGCCACTTGAAGATTGCCGGTCTGGTTGCGTTATTCACGATCGTCTCAGATTACTAACCTACCCCGCCACACTTGCAACACATCCTCGTGAGGCTGAAGATTCAAACCTTAACGTTGCTGAATCAGGAAAACGTCGATGGCTGATCTTGAATCCGTCCGCAAAGAGACTCGTGCATGGCTCGAAGAGAACTGCCCACCGGAGATGTGCACACCGCTGCGCGGCGAAGAGGATGTTTGCTGGGGTGGACGCAAATGGAAATTCAGCTCCGATGCGCAGCGGGTCTGGCTCGAACGGATGGCCGCAAGAGGCTGGACCGTGCCGGAATGGCCGCGTGAATACGGCGGCGGTGGACTCTCCCGCGAGGAGGCGAAGGTCTTGCGCGAGGAAATGCGCAAGCTCGGATGCCGCTCGCCGCTCGATAGCTTCGGTATCTGGATGCTTGGACCCGCGCTGCTGCGCTACGGCAACGCGGATCAAAAGGGCGAGCATTTGCCGAAGATCGCACGGGGCGAAATCCGCTGGTGTCAGGGTTACTCGGAGCCTGGCTCAGGATCCGATCTCGCATCGCTGCAAACGCGCGCGGAGGACAAGGGCGATCATTTCCTGGTCAATGGCTCCAAGATCTGGACTTCGTACGCCAACAAAGCCGACTGGATTTTCTGCCTCGTGCGCACCGATCCAAAGGTACCCAAACACCAGGGAATCAGTTTTCTGCTCTTCGATATGGAGAGTCCCGGCGTTTCGACCGCGCCCATCACCTTGATCTCGGGCAGTTCGCCATTCTGCCAGACGTTCTTCGAAGACGTGCTCGTGCCAAAGGCGAACCTGGTCGGAGAAATGAACAAGGGATGGGAGGTCGCGAAACTGCTGCTCGCACATGAGCGTGACACGATCGGCGGAACCGGCTTAAGTACGGGCGAGACTCGCCCGCTCAGGCAAATCGCCGCCGAAGCGATCGGTCTCGAGAACGGCGTGCTCGCCGACACCAATCTCCGTCTCCAGATCGCACTGTTCGAGATCGACGCGAAGGCCTTTCGCCTGACTAACGATCGCGTAAGTGACCTGATGAAGCAGGGCAAGGCCAATCCTGCGGTCTCATCACTGCTCAAGTACTACGGCACCGAGCTCAACAAGCGGCGCCAGGAGTTGATTATGTCAGCCGGCGGGCTCGACGCGCTCGAATGGGAAGGCGAGAGTTCGCACGAAGGCCGCGCGGCACGCGCTTGGCTGCGATCCAAGGGAAACTCGATCGAAGGCGGTACCAGCGAGGTTCAGCTTAACGTCATCGCCAAGCGCTTGCTCAATCTTCCGGTTGAATAGCCGCGTTTGCTAACGAAGCAGCGCCGACCACGATTACAAGATGGCACTCGTTCTGACTGACGAACAATCGATGCTCCGCGACACCGCACGGAGCTTCCTCGCCAGGAACGCATCGATCTCACACTTACGCCAGTTGCGCGATCATCGCGATCCCGATGGCTTCTCACGCGAACTCTGGAAAGAATTCGCCGAACAGGGATGGGCCGGCATCCTCGTGCCGGAAAGCCATCGCGGGCTCGGCGTGGGTTACGTCGAAGCCGGGATCGTGATGGAGGAACTGGGGCATACCCTGACACCGTCGCCGTTCTTTTCGACTTCGGTCGTGGCGGTAAGCGCAATCGCCCATGCGGGAAACAACACTCAGAAGAGTGCCTGGCTGCCGAAAATCGCCAGTGCCGATCTGATCGCTACGCTGGCGGTTGACGAAGCGCCGAAGCATCGGCCCGAGAAAATCGCGCTCAGCGCCACGCGCTCCGGCAACGCCTTTTCACTGAAAGGCAGCAAGTGCTTCGTGGTCGACGGTCATGTTGCCGATCTGCTCATCGTCGCGGCCCGGACGTCCGGTGCTCCGGGCGAGACTGGCGGCATCACGCTTTTCGCGCTCGATTCGAAGTGTAAGGGCCTGCGGGTCGAGCGCACCATCACCGTCGATAGCCACAACGCTGCGCGGGTCGTGTTCGACAACGTGCCGGCATCGACCGAAAACGTCCTCGGCCAAATCGACGACGGCTGGAGCATACTCGACCGTACGCTCGATGCCGGACGCGTCGCGCTCGCCTCAGAGCTGTTGGGCGCCGGTGACGAAGCCTTCGCTCGAACTCTGGCCTATCTTAAGGAACGCAAGCAATTCGGGAAACTGATTGGCGAGTTCCAGGCCCTGCAGCATCGCGCAGCGAATCTCTACTGCGACCTGGAAGTGACCCGCTCGACGCTTTTGCAGGCGCTGCAAACACTCGATGAATCGTTCGACGCTGCTGCTCAGATCGTCTCGATAGCCAAAGCTAGGGCCGCGCAAAGCGCGACTCTAGCGGTGCAGGAAGGCATCCAGATGCATGGCGGCATTGGGATGACTGACGAATTTGATATCGGCTTCTTCATCAAACGCGTGCGCGTATGTCAGGAGTTGTTTGGCGATACGAATTTCCACGCCGATCGCGTCGCGCGCCTCAATCATTACTGATTCTCAGCGGTTGAGACTGAAATTACGCGTCTGTGCGTGATCGACGAAGAATCCCACCAGGACGTTACAGGAGCGAGGCCCCATGAGCTACGAATCGATTCTGATCGACAACCCGCGACCCATGATTCGCCGCATCACCCTCAATCGGCCCGACAAGCGTAACGCTCTGAACAACCAGCTCCGCAGCGAGATCCTGCAGGCCGTTGAAGAAGCCGATCGCGATCCGGAGATCCGGGTCAGCATCCTGCGCGGCGCGGGCGGTTGTTTCTCAGCCGGTTATGATCTCGGCATGAACAACACCAAGGGCCAGCCCTATTATACTGCGGGCGGCATCGGGAATTGGCCTCGTCACGTGATTGAAGGGTCCTTCCGCATCTGGGATATGGCCAAGCCTGTGATCGCGCAGGTGCATGGCTATTGCCTCGCCGGGGCTAGCGAATTGGCCACCGCATGCGACCTCGTCTACGTCGCCGAGGACGCGCAAATTGGCTATCCTCCGGTGCGTCTGATCAGTCCCCCCGACATGCAGTTCCATCCGTGGCTGATGGGTATGCGCGCCGCCATGGAAACGATGCTTACCGGCGATGCGATCAGCGGGATCGAAGCTGCGCGAACGGGCTTCGCCAACCGGGCCTTTCCCGCAGCCGAACTGGAAACGCGCGTCCTCGAGATCGCCGAGCGCGTCGCGAAGATTCCCAGTGACTTGCAACAGATGAATAAGCGTGCGGTGCATCGGGCGATGGAGATCATGGGACTCCGCGCCGCGATCCGGGCCGGTACCGAAATGCAGGCCCTCGGCATGGCCACGGCGTCGAGTCGGGCCTATATGAAGGAGTTCAGCCAGGGGGTCACGCACGCCTTGTCGGTGCGGGATAAAGCCTTTGGCGATTACCGCGAGAAGAAAAAGGAATAGCGAATCTTCCGTGAAATCAGTAAATGCCTAAGGCTGCGACGGATGTGTTGCAAGTGTGGCGGGGTAGGTTTGTAATCTGAGACGGTCGTGAATAACGCAACCCGACCGAGAATCTTCAAGTGGCAACAGACGGCGCCGGAGCTGATTCTTTGTGCCATACGCTGGTATCTTCGCTACTCGCTCTCGACCGCGATGCAGATAATGCTCGAGCCGGTTCAGTTATTAGGATGGCGCCAATTCGACGGTCTCGCCCACCGACCAGCACACGCCAACCGCATACGCCTACAATAAACTCAAAGAAGACTTGCGAAGAATCACGCTGGTCGACCAGTGAGGGACTGGGGTATTGGTCCTCCAGGTTGCACTCGTAGATGCTAGTACCGCAACACCCGGACTACGTTCGGTGTCCATCGTGATTCCACAGCTGCGGGTTATCAACATGGCCCAATCACTCGCCACCGGCAGCTATGCCTTCGTCGGGTCCGCCGAGCGATGATGAAGGGGACTGACGCTGTAAGTGGACAGTTTCTAGCGGCCGCTATCGCCAAGCGCGCGGGCGGCGGTATCGCGCTCAGTTCCGCGGCGCAGTGGAAGTGGGGCGACGCCGAAAACGCCATCAACTATGGGGCCGAGAAGATCGATAACCGCCTTCTGAAACTGCAGGGACACACGCCAGCAGGTCAATAGAGGTCCTGATGAGCTTCCAGCCCTCGCCCGCATGGCTTTTGGCGAACGCCTCGCAGGTCTCGCGCTGGGCGTGCAGCGAGTAGTCCTGCTCGAGTCCTTCTTCGGAGGACTTGCACTGTAGATCGCGCAGCGCTTGATTGCACCATCAGCCATGGGAGATCTTCTCCGCCCGCCGCTTGAGGTCGAAGAAGAGCGGTCCCGACCAGCGCGCGCTGGGGATCACGCCGGCCACTTCTGACAGCGATCTGTAGCGCCGGTCGCGGTAGACGACGCCGTGGTCGAGTACCATGACCCGGTGGCTCACGCCGCCCCACTCACGGATCAGTACGGTACCGGTACTGACCTGTGCTTTCCTTTCCTGACACGCGTCGGCGTGCCCGCTGAATGCCCCTCACAAACACGGTCGAGGAGCCGCTGTACCGCTGACTTCAGCCCGCCATACCTTTGCTCCTGCAGCCGGTAAGCGATCGCCCTGACCATGAAGATGCGTGCGAGGAGCGGGGACAGATCAGTACCGAATAGAGCCTTCCACTTTTGCAGCAGTGCAGCGGGCTCGAGCGTGTTGAGGGTTGCAATCTCCCCGGTCAGGTCCCTCGGCAGCGGCCCTTAAGCATGCCGGCGGCACTGCGACCGCCGCCCCTTCCCAAAACTCTAGACCTTTGGCAGCTGTCGGAGTTTTTGGTCGTCACAGCGGGCGCTGACGTACGCGATTCGGCTCGGCCGATGACAATCTTTTGCGATTCCGATTGTGCCAACCCGTCCATGAGGCAGCTCCCCCGCTCACAATTCGTTTCTCTGATTGTGTAAGGATAATCTACATTATGTATGCTCATTGACCCTTTTGCATATGGGCAGATGATTTCTTTCTTTTCCAATGCACGATCGCCGAACAAATCATTAGACCCACCTGAACCACAAATGCGCCTAAAGCCAGCGGGCTGACATGTCTAAAGTAAAAATTTACCGAATTTAGACATTGTGGCGTGAAAAATGACGACCGAGCTTTGTTGATTACCGGTTGACAAGTCTTAGATGCGAGGCCTATTCCTATGACGCGGGAGAGACTTATGTCGACTATTTGGCGTCAAATTTTCCTTACGCAGACACCTGATGTGCGGTGGATACCCAATTGATGAACTGAGGGTCCTCATTATCATCAATTGGAGGCTGATGAACTTGCGGAGATACCCGGCAAGATTTGGAGAATTCTGCGGACCAACAAACACAACTGAATTTCCCAATGGATTGGAGGGATTTATGCGCACATTGAATTGCCGATCCGTTCAGACTGCCGCTCAACCAATCTACCCGCTAACCCTCGACCGCCCACGCTATGCGAGGAGACCGGTAATCGCCAGCAGACCTTTGGGCTGAATCACAATGGTGCTAACGGCGGACCGGGCTCGGGAGGTGGAGAGGGATATCAAAAGCTCAAGAATCGGCTTATTTCACGAGGTATTCCCGAGAGCGTTGTCGATGAATTAATCGAACAGCCTACAATTGTCAGCTATAGTCGCGGTTCTTTCATCTTTTTTCAGGGGGCGCCTACCGATATCCTTTTTGCGTGTCCAGCGGTTTGGTCGACATCATCTCTCCAGGACCTGATGGGGAACAAATACTCGCGGGAGTGCTCGGACCTGGCGAGTTTTTCGGAATTGTTGGATGTACAGACCACAACGGAAGACCTGCACAAGCATTTCAAGCACGCGCCCGAACCAACATTCAGATTGGGCTCTTGATCCGCGAGCATATTTGCAAGGTTCTCAAACGGCAGGATCCGGTGCTGCTCGTTCACATCCTGGAAGAGGTCGTTGCCGAGTGGAGTGAATTTACGCTTCATTACATACAATTCTTAGGCGCAAATTATGATGTCAGGCTAGAAACCGTCTTTAGAGATATCGCCACTAAATTTGGAGTTAAAGACTCGCGTGGCACTCTGTTGGTTCCGGAATTTGGACATAGCGACTTCGCTTAAATGATTGGTTGCTCGAGGCCTATGGTGAGCCGATTAATCGCCGAAATGATCTCGGCGGGCCGCCTTATTCAGGACGGCAAGCACTACATCATTACCGACGATTCAGCGGTCAGAAATGGAAAGCGAATGAACAAGTGAGGTCTCGTCGGGCGATAGTTAGGTCATCGAGATTGTTTTGCATCGCTGAGCTTTGCATCCTTACGCGCGGTGCTCGGTCTTGCATCGGACGCGAGTACTTGAAGAGGAAACACTTGATATTCGATTCAGTAACTTTAACCGCTCGAATCGTCGTCCGTTGTGAAAAAACGTCAAAAAAGTCCGCCTCCGGAGCTAATTTCGAGCCTGTTAAGGTTGCTCTCGCTTGATAAAAACGTATGGCAGGTTGCGGTTCATCATGCGATTTCCAAGAAAAAGTAGTACCGCCATCTTAAAAGTGTCCGAAGTCTCGGGATATCTACGCATTCACCCGACTACACTTTACCGTTTACTCAGAAAGCATGAGATTCCGGCGTTCAAGATCGGCAATGACTGGCGTATCAGCGCGGAAGCCATGAATCGATGGCTCAACGAAATGGAAACCCTCGGCGAGACGGTTGCCGATGCGAAGCCGTCAGATCGGTTGAACGGATCGTGTTTCTGTGCATATTCTCCCGAAGCGCAGCCCATGTATCCCACCGCTGGCAAACTCTCCTCGTAAGCCTTCCACGACAGTCCTGCGAGGTTGAGTTCGCGCACAGTGTTATCCACATCGAGCGCCCCCGTGGCGCTTTCGCAATCGTCGGCGGTTACACCGTCGTCGCCGCCGGAACTCAGCCACAAGTAATTGGGCAGCGACGGGTGGGTATTTGCGTAGTACTCAGTCGCGAGTCCATAGCTCTGTATCAGGCTATTGAGATATGGCATCGCGCTATTTCCCACCACATCCGCATAACTATGATTCTCCTCCACCACCAGGAAGACATAACTAAATGAAAGGGATATGGGCGTTGGCGTCGCCGTTGGACTAGGGTTCGGTGTGGGTGTTGCCGAGAAGAAACCGTTACGCACTCGGACGTTCACGCCGATCGTCGCAATACGCCGGTTCAAATGATTGTACGCCTTGACAGAGAGTATATGGCTGCCATTTGCAACTGTGGCAGAATTCCAGTTATAAAAATATGGTGGTCCCGAGGCGAGGTACCTTCTATCAACGTAAGATTCACCCATGTGACTGTCGAACTCACCCGCACTGCAATATGCACTGAACCCGACACGATCTTGCCACTCTTCGGTGAGGTAATCGCGGCTGCGGTACGATGAGTGGCAAGAATGCCTCCTTACGGTGAGGACTGGGCAGGGGACGAAGTGGTAGAAACGCCGGCGCCATCAAAACCGGTCAATCGAAGATCACCATCAGACTCAGACAAAGAATATTTTTCTGACAGAGCGTTGGATTTTCATTATGCACTCCTGACGAGTCGCTGCGGTGCGGCTTATCAATTCGAGTGATAGGAGGCCCACCGGGAATCAGATGCCCGCAGCCCCCATGGAATTCCATAAATGTAGGATCGAAAACAGAACTGATTGGGGAGCCTCGCATCGCCCCACCAAGCAACCTGGAAACTGTTAATGAAATTGAAGAACCGCGTCAAGCTTTAGTGGCTCTATCAACAATCTCGACTGCGTTATCACTGTCTTGGATTTGCAAAGTCTTACTATTGAACTTACTAAATCTCACCCAGCTATAATCGGTACACAAGAGTGCGCATTTATGGTGAGTCGATGGATCAGGCATCACGGCGAATGCTTTTAAGCCAAGTTTTTGCATTCCGCAATCCCGCCCTCAATCTCAAGGCAACACGGCTCGCTGTATTGGATCTGGTCTGCACCCCAACGTAGGTGCGTTTATGAGTAGAGTCCGGGGTCGATGTTTTGCCCCAGGCGGGGCGCTGGAGCAAGGGGCGGGCCGCGGAGCGCTGGGCTTGCTCAGGCGGACCGCCCCCTTGCCGATCGGCGTATTCGGTTGGGGCCAGCACCAGACTTTTGTGTGGCCGGAGCTGGTTGTAATCCTGCCGCCAGGCTTCGATCAGATGGCGCGCTTCGGCGAGCCCGAAGAAGAAATGTTCATTGAGGCACTCATCGCGCAAACGGCTGTTGAACGGTTCGCCGAAGGGATTCTGGACTGGTTTGCCGGGCGCGATGTAGTGCCAGTCCAGTCGCCCGGCGGTCCAGCGCAGCACTGCGTTGCTGGTAAGTTCGGTACCGTTATCGCTGACGATGGTGTGGAGCCAGGCGCGTTGGCTCACCACCAACTCCAACTCCCGCACCACACGCTCGCCGCCAAGGGTAGTATCCACCACCGCAGCCAAACACTCGCGGCTGAAGTCGTCCAGCACTATCTTAACGTTGAGCGATACGGATGGCCGAGCGGGTTCGACCAGATCACCCAATGGGTATGTAGCTCAGCCGTATGCTGAGAAAGGAGTCGATTCATCATGGAAAATGTAGTCCCGATCAAAGTGCAACCGCTTAGTGACGAGGCTTTTCGTCCGTATGGAACGGTACTGGGTCTGAAGAGCCCGGTGTTTCCCGAGGTGGATGGGGGAAAGCACGTGGTGTTGATGATTCGCCTCAAACGGGCCGCGAATAACCGGCGTCTCGAGCAATTAGCGATTCATCCTTCATACAATCAGACATTTATTCCGTTGCAAGGCAGCATGGTGCTGATCGTCGCTCCACCGCCGAGGAATCCCGACGCCGGTCACGATAAGTATGAGCTGGATTATGACAAATTAGGTGCGTTCGTGATGGAGCCGGGCGAGGCCGTCATCGTAGACAAAGGAACCTGGCACGCCGCAGTGCCGCTCGGTGAAGATTGCCTGATGCTCAGCGGCACAAGAAAAGGCGCTGAGGACTACACAGCAACGATCTCCGGCGGCGTTCAAGAGGGCGGGCGGATACCGGTGGCCGATCATGCAGAGGCGAAGAAGGCGACGCCGTACATAGAGTTTGTGGACCTGAAAAAGCGTGACAACCGCGTCATGGAATTGCAGCTATAGGGCATACCATTATCGCGATTAGCAGCGAGTAAAGACTCGGCACAAGACTCAATCGACGGCCGCTGAGTCAGCGAGGGGGGAATCGTCATGGAACAGGTGGTTCCGGTGAAACTGCAGCCGCTCAGCGATGAGGCTTTTCGCCCATACGGCACAGTGCTAGGTCTCAAGAGCCCGGTTTTCCCCGAGGTAGAGGATGGAAAACCAGTACAGGTACTATTTCGCCTCAAGCGCGGGGCTCAGAATAATGCGCGCCTTGAGGACTTGGCTGTTCACTTCTCCTATAACCAGACCTTCAGTCCGATCAAGGGCACTATGGCATTGGTGGTTGCTCCGCCACCGCGTAATCGCGATGCAGGCCACGAGCGCTATGAGTTGGACTACGATAAAATAGCGGCCTTCGTGCTGGGGCCTGGTGACGCTTGCATCATAAATAAGGGCGTATGGCATGGTGCCGCTGCGCTCGGCGACGAATGTTTAGTGATCAGCGACACCCGAAAGGGTGTGGAAGTAACTAGCACGGGCATGATCGAATCAGGAGGAGGGTACAACATAAACTTACAGGATGCAGTCAGGAAGAAGGCCTCACCCTTTGTAGAGATTGTTGAAATCAAGAAGCGCGATAACCGGGTCATTGAGCTGCAGCTATAGGAAGCAACCTATATATTCGCAGAGTTTGTTGGCTGGGCATAGCAAGCCAGTGTCCAAACCCACGCTACGTCAGCTATGCCTAGTCATGGGCCTTTGGCGGTCAACCCGATTTTTCCGAATCGAGGAGAAAAAACATGACTCCGTATAAGATTGTGGACGCTGATGCTCACATGCTGGAGATCCCGAAGCTGTTAGCCGAGCGACTGGACCGGCAATTCAGGGATCGCGCCCCGCGAATCGTCAAGGACTTGAATGGCCAAAAGGGTGAATTCTTCGTGGTCGACAAGCAAAGCGTGCGGGTGTCGGGCGCTTTCGCTACGGGAGTGGTGTTCGATGAGAAGTACAAGGAGTCGGTGGGGATAGAGGATGCTTTGCCCGGAGGCTATGATCCTGCCGCGCGGCTCAAGGACATGGAGTTGGACGGCGTGGAATGTGCGGCTCTGTATCCTACTTTCAGTTTCACATTTTTCTGGCTCGATGATGCCAAATTCCATGAGGCATGTTTTCGAGCATACAACGACTGGCTAGCGGATTTTGTGAGCTACGCTCCAAACAGGTTTGCCGGTTTGGCGCTGATTCCTCTACATGACCCGGCTGAAGGAGTCAGGGAGCTGGAGCGTTGCAAAAAGTTGGGCTTGAAAGGCGGAGTTATCTGGGCCGTCCCACCGGAGGAGCAGCCTTATAACCTGCCTATCTACGATCGCGTGTGGGCGGCGGCGCAGGATTTGGAGATGCCCCTTTCATTGCATCTGGCTACCGGACGCCGCGAGTCAATGCCGAAAGAAGATTGGCTTTGGGTATCACGCGCGACGGGGCGTACGCTCGATGTCCAGGATACTCTATTAAAGCTGATTTTTAGTGGTGTCCTGGAGCGTTTTCCACGTCTCAAGATCGTCTCTGCGGAAAACGACCTCGGCTGGGTGCCATTTCTGATGGAGCGTGCGGATAAATACTACCGCCGCTGGAGCAAGGGCTATAAAGTAGGGCTCTCACTCAAACCAAGTGAGTATTTCGCGCGGCAGGTTTACGCCACCTTCATCGACGACCCGATGGGACTAAAGACTTACCAACTGTTCCCGGCTGGCGCGACTAATTTCCTTTGGTCGACCGATTATCCCCATCAAGCCGCGACGTGGCCACACTCGCAAGAAACAATGGAACGGGACTTTCAGATGGTACCAGAGGCGGACCGGCGTATGATCGTCAGAGAGAATGCGGTGAAGCTTTATGGGTTTCCCGTGCAGTAAGATACGTGCAGGGCGACCCGTCGGAGAGCCTGTCCGTGCGGTCTTGAAAGTCGAAATCGCTAGCACGACTGTCGTCCCGCGAAATCTACGCGCCACTCATGCAACGCCAGGAGGTAGTACTGGTAGTGAATTCCGTTCAGGACTCGGTGCAGCGCTAATCGACAGCTACCCACTCGAACGAGATCAGCAAAATGACTTGGCCGCTTGCATGCGAATGAGCGTTCAATCCGGCGCAACAGTAGAATTGAGGCGTGGGCAATCAGATAGCGGTTTCGGTGTAGCAGCAGAGAGTTTTACTAACAAGAGGATGTTCGATCATGCAAAACCATTTAATATCCGGTGACGATCACATTGATCTTTTCTCCCTGCCAAATTGTGGCAAGAGCATGTGCCGACGAAATTCAAGGGTGAGGCGCCACGGGTTGAGGAGACGCCGCAGGGGCGGTTATGCGAGGGCAAAGCTTGGCCGTTTGGTAAATACGGCACGCGTGAGGGTTCCCACCTGAGGGCATTCCTGCGGGCGGGGTTGGCCGAGGAACCCGAGCCGTGGGTCTTCCGGCCCACCACGCCGAAATACCGCCTGATCGATATGGACAGGGATCGGATTGAAGCGCAGGTCCTGTACGTGCCTCCATTGCCGCTGAGGTTCGAAGACCGGAACTGCGCGTGGCTTGCCTACAAGCGTACAATTCTTGGCTTGCCGAGTTTCGCGCTGTGGCGGCGGATCGCTTCATCGGCATTGGCATACTGCCGGTGCTTGACCCTGCAGCCACGGTCAAGGAACTTCAACGGGTGGTTAAAACGGGCCCTTAAAGGAGCCCAATTTGGGGTTTTCGAGGCAGTCAAACCAGTGTTTCATGCCGGCAGTTATACCAGCGGTCTCGAGCTATGTATGGCTATTGCCAGGATTGGCATGGTTGCGAGTCTGTTATGCACCGCACCAAAGTCTACGAGCATCAATGCTGTTGCTGGTGCCAGTTTGCCCACAGCGTAAGAATCCTGGCGATTCTTTTGATGGAAACAGCGATCAACCGTTTTTCAATGTCGCCTGCATCCAGAAAGCGCCGGGCAGGACGTCGACTAGTCCGACATCCAGGGATTGGATTCGTCGTCACACAGAATTGCCATCAATTATTCCGACCTACTCTTGCACTGCCCACTTGATAGGCCCAGATTCTGCTCAAGGCCCTAGCGAAGGCATCCGCTCTTCGACGAACTCGATAATCACCCGCAACAAACGCACGCGCATCTCTCGCAAGACCGCTTCGCGCAGCAGGAGCGTCCCCGCTTCGCTTCGGCGTCCCACCTCACGAAACGCGTTGCCCAACACCCGCGCGTTGCGCTCGAATGCCCATTTCGCGAACAGAACGTCCTCCATCGTGTCAGCCTGCAACGCCTCCACAATCACGGAATCGGGAACTGCGCCGCCGGATTCGAAGGCAATTTTCGCTTTAGATATTTCCCGAGCGGGACCGGCACATAGGCGATGCGATGGCAGTGCGGCCCTTGAGGCATCGGGTGTCGGATGAAGCGCGGACGGGTCGAACGTCCCCGAAAGCGCCAATAGCCAACCTTGAGCCTTTCACGGGTCAGAGACGGAAAACAAACCGCTAGAGTCGCCCCCCATTGATCAGCGGCGCGCCGCCTTGGCATCCTTCACGACCTGAAACATGTTATCTCATCCGCTAGTGGCAGCCCATCTCGATGCTCCATGCACGGACACGCGGGCACGACGCAGGGGTGATTGCGGTATTCACGCATAACCATTGATCCTGTCGCGTGTGCGGGCTGCCTCGACGAGTAGAGCAGTCACGGTGCGATTGCCCCCGATATCCTGGTCCTAGACTTCGGGCAGGCGTGAACCAATTCACAGTGAGTGGTGCTGGCCGCCACCCGAACTTTTGCAGAGCACAGCGGGAAACCGATCTAGTCCAGGGTGCGCCGCACTGGTAACGCCGATTGCTCAACCAGCCGGATGCTCTCCAGCTTCTCGGCGGTGCGGTACCTTATGTATCGGACTCCCCATTGCCGAGTATGCTTTTTTGAGCAGGCGGTTCTCCATCATCAGCTCAGCCACCAGTTCCTTGAGCTGACGCGCCTGCGCCTGGCTCTCCTCGACTTGGTCGCTGGTCGTTTCCCGCGCCGTGTCGCCCGCCAGCCGCTTCTTGCCCGCCTCCAGGAAATCCTTCGACCGACGATAGTAAAGATCCTGGTTGATGCCTTCCTTGCGGCACAGCTCCGCGATGCTGTCCTCACCACGTAGCCCCGCAATCACGATGCGATCCTTTCCTCAGCCGAGTACTGTCGCCGGGTCGTTCGCCGAATATCGCGAACCCGCTTCTCCGCCTCTTCCTAATCCGTCTCCGCTTTCGATCTCATCACCGCTCCTTGCGCAGTTCAGATGAGCCCAAAACCCTCTCTTCCTCAATCGACCCATTCCCTCCAACTTGTGCTGACGGGGAACAAGCAACCATCGGCTACAGTGTGGCCTCGGCACAGCGATACGGCAGCATCCGCTGATGCACGACGTTGACGCCAAGGCCTGCGCGGTCGGATATCTGCATTCGACCGTCGCGGACGTTCAGTTCGGGTGCATAGTCAACTAGCTGAAAGTGTTCGGCGGACCGATATGGGTATAATTCGTGAATCAGGAAATTGGTCATGCACGCTTCGAGTTGAAGGGCGACGGCGGTAGCAACTGGACCAGCGCACACGTGTAACTGCATGCGCATCGAATATGCTTCCGCCATCGCGCCAATCATTTCGAGTCTCGGCGATACCTCCAGTGTTGCCTGGGTCGGGCTGAAGTATATCGACGAAGCGCGACTCCATGATCGGGCGAAACCCGTACCTGGTATAAACCCTCTCGCCCATCGCAATCGGTATATGAACGTTATTGGCGATCTTTTTGAGCGCCGGTAAATCGAAGGGATCGGCTGGTTCTTCTATAAACAGGATGTCGAGATCCTCGAGCCGCCGACAGAACCGGATCGTTTCGTCGGTTGTGAGTCCACCGCTCAGATCGACCATCAGATCGATCTCTGGCCCGACGGCACGCCGCAAAGCCCTTACTTTTTCGACTGAACAAGCGGCAAAAGGTTTGTCGATCGCACGCCGGGACACGTGCCGGATGCCCCCGCGACCATTGGGAACGGCAAACGGAAGCACTTGAGCGCCTTGTAGCCATCGCGCAGCGGGCGCCCGGCCGCCCTCGCGAGATCATCGGGAGTCTCGCAGTGATACGACCAGCCGTTGGCATAGAGGGGAACGTCGTCGCGTATTTTTCCGCCGAGCAATTCATAAACCGGCACACCCAAGGCTTTTCCCTTGATGTCCCACAGTGCCTGCTCAATCGCGCTGATGGCGGCAAAGACTATCGGACCACCGCCTTTTGCCCAGAACGAATGATCGTACATTTCGGACCAGATTTCCTCGATGCGGAATGGATCGCGCCCCAACACCATTGCTCGCGCGAGTTCTTTCGTCATCGCGGCGGCGCCGGCCGCACCGATTCCGTATGAAACGGCCACTTCGCCGAGGCCGGTGACTCCTTCGTCCGTGATCAATTCGATCACAACCGGCTGAAGGGTACCAACCTTCAAGAGGTAAATATTGGCGCTAATTACTCTCAAATCACAGACTCTCTAAATTCACCAACTGGCAAGTTACTGAATCTCGCCTGCTCGAGGGACGGTAGTATGATCACGCCGGACTATCCTCGAATCAGCTGTGGTAGGAAGAGCAGCAACGGATTCACGCAAACGGGTACGACGCCCCTTTCTGTCAGACAACGCGCGCCTTGCGTCCATTAGGCACGCGGCCACCAGCGGGAGCGGATCATCCCAGGCGAGAAACGTATGCTCATTGATACCGCGCAGAGATCTGAGCCATTGCGCGGCTGTGAGCCGCCCGTCGCGCCAGTAACGCAGTGCGGACAATACGTCCACATCCTCGACGATCCACATACGGCCGTGTGGATTTGACGACGGCTCGACGGCCTGGCCGGTCAAATCCTGATACATCGCTCGAACCACATCCACTCCGTTGGCCGAGACAAAGAGGCGGAACATTGCGCCAACCCGAGGATTAACATCGTTAAGCTTGTAACGACCGTCGCGGGCGTCATAGCGATATCCAATGTCGAGCGGCCCCTTGTAGCCAATCGCGGTCATGAATTCGATCGTCGTTTTACGTACGATTTCGTTATCAACACATGCCGCGAGAGAGGCCTGGCCGAAATATGCGGGAAAATTGCGCAGCTTGCGGCCAGTAAAGGCTACGCGGCACCCGCCGTTACGGTCGAAGTAACCATTGAAGGTCCAGGTCATTTCGTCGCTGCCGGGAATGTACTCTTGCAGCATTACATTCGGGGACGATGGAGTTTCGAATGCGTCGTAATGCGCCAGCAGCTCCTCGCGCGAATTCACCAACGGCATCAGCCATCGCTTTATCTTTGGATGGAACGCCGGGACCCGGTGCAGGATCGGCTTGACGAGCACTGGAAATTGCGCGACGCGGCAGAATTCGATGACCTCGGACCGCGAAGTCGGAAAGGCGGTCTCGGGCGTGGCGACATCACACGTTCGCGCGAGATGGTACATCTCGCGTTTGTCGCACAGACGCCGGACGAGTTCAGAACCGCGCTCGGGAAAAATGTACCACTGCGAAAGCGTTGGTGCGTGGTTCGCGACGAACATTACCGCCCGTCGCTGGTTGGAATAAGTAGGGCGCGACGGCCGATGCGCTCACCAATTTGCAGCAGATGTTGGAGCGATTGATCGGTCGGCGTACTGTGGATATCCAGCAGGAATTTGCCGCGGCAGTATCTGGAAGCTAGAGCTGGCGAAAATGAATCGCCTTCGACCCCGTAGGTTTCGACCCCCAAGGATCCAAGACTCCGCATGATGCCGAGGCCGACATGATGATGGCATACGAGCGCCACGGCCGGTGTCGAGTTGTCGTGGAGCGTCATTGCCCAAGCCTCATCACAGCAGTGGCGAGACTTGGAGGCGTGCCAATCGTCCCGGTATCGACAACTTCCGCACCGCGCAACATAAATACCGAACTGAGGTCGCCGACGTGATCGACGATAAAGTTCAGGTCAGCGAATTGACCGATACGCCGAAGGTACGCCGCGCTTTTCCCGCAAAGCCACGAAGTTACTGGTTGCTTCCTCCAGCGCTTCACGATGTCACTGGTCGCCGCGTTTGCGGGTGAATAGTCAAATTTGAACAGCTGATACGCGATCCGCGCGCAGCAAATCTGGTCCTCTTCGCGAAATTCGCCTCTGCTTGCGGCGCCAAAAATCACTACTTTATCGAACCGCTGAAGATACGCACCGACTGCCGGATAATTTCGCAGGCACGCGATGAGCGCGACATCGAACTTGGCCGCTTCGTGGCAGAGTCGCGTACCAGACGAGGACAGCAAAATCAACGGACGGTCGATATCAACACGCCCCAACAGCGCCGACGGGCTATTGTCGATGTGGAACCCTGAAGGCACGACTCCGAGTTGTTCCCCGCCAAGCAAGGGATTGCGCACCGCCTTGGCCAGCTCGAATGCGGATATCAGGCTGGGTACGACAAAACACCTACGTCCCACCGCTGCAGCGGTAATCGCGGTGGTTGTAGCTCGCACGACGTCAACCGCGACGATTGCGTAGTCCGCAAGCCTAGGCGGCAGATAGCAGTCGAACGAATCGATCAGGACTGTCTTACGCATTTACGCGGCCCGTTGTGCCGGATTTCGAGGTCGTAGGTTAGGCTTGCTAAACGCATCCGAATGGAGCCCACGACGGTAAATCTCAACGCGTAACAATTCCTCGAGCCGCACATTAGCGATACGTACCTCGGGACCAAAATAATCGAGCAGCGCAAACGGTGCGCAAGCCAAACGCTTCGACGAAGCGGTTAGCAGACCTGCCCTGGAGGCTGCCTTGTTCGTCGAACAAACCCGATGCCCTTCGCCGATTCACGCGCTTCCACGATCAGTTCGACCGCACCAGCGTCCAGCCCAACGATGTCCTCGATCGATTAATGTGCCGACCGTTTCCGGCCTGAAGGTACCGCCGTGCTTCTTTCCCAACTCAAACTGAACTTCCAGATTGCGCTCCCGTGCTGCCTTGACTACGTACTCCGGCGCCAAGGGCATCTCAGTAAAGCCTTCACCGCCTTCGACTCTCGTCACGCCAATGTCTGCGCAAATATCTAAGTAATTAGCCAATTGGTGCTGAGCGACTGCGATTTCGAATGGACCGCCGCCCGTAGTAGTGATCACTTTATGGCGATTGGCGATCTCTACTTTTCGCCTTACTACCGTTTCATTTGCGATAAGCCAGCAGGCCATCGAAATTTTCAGCACGGATATGAGATGACTGCTTTGTTCGAGATGGCTTTGAAGAGTTACCACGTCGTAACCGGGGTCGAGGACGCTAGTTGATGCGGACAACTGGCCCACGCCGAGCATCTTCAGGAAGTCGGCGGTGTGAAGTTGTTGGTCAGGCGAAGGCATGACGGGTTCTCCTCGTAGACGTGCCGACACTTGCATTAGAAAGATGTCGGTCGTTTGATTAGGCCGTCGCGCGATAGAGTCTCGAACAACGGTCGGTAACTCTCCCGAAACCGAAGGAACCGAGCGATCGTGTTCGGCGTCAGCTGGCTTATGCCGCAAATGAATTCGTATCCGAGCAAGCAAAATGTCAGATAAGAATGCTAATGTTACGGTGGGAGATTTAATTCGTGAAAGTAATTTGTTCAAAACGTAGAGGTCCCAACCCGGTAATTTCTACCACCCCGCGATAGCGTCGCGAATTCGCAAACCGATTCAATCAGGAGGCTTTCGACCGGTTGAGCGAGCACCAAGCTTGCCCCTAAGCGGTGTCGGATTGATGGGCGATACCTTCGCCGATCGCGTTGGGAGGCAGCGCCATCGGTAGAATGGTTGCTGCTTGCTCTGTGGAACACATGTATTCGCAGCCTTCGGAGGAGTTGAGCCACGACGTATAAAGATCAGCGCGGACTCCTGATTCCGGTCGCAAACCCAGAAGCGGTTCCAGGCCTTCTAGCGATTGCCTTCGCAGCCAAGGGATCCAATGATCCGCCTCCGCGCGTGCTTGCGCTGGTAGACCGCCCGCGCATCACACCTGTGGAAATGCCGGGAGGAGAAAAAGGCACCGCACCACCGACCGCTGCGTTGCTGGCAGCGGTGCGCTATGCGCATGCGAAAGGCGTGACGATCGGGGCCCAGGTGTCGTGGTCCGATGATCTGGCACTGGATATCATCACTGTTGCGCAGGAAGCGGGGGTCGCCTGGATCCTGATCGGCTATCATCGCGCGCCATCGGGGAACGATACGATGGGTGGCGTCGTTCAGGAGGTTTTTGTCAAGGCCCAAAGGCTACCCGTCAATGTCGGCGTTTTCATCCAAGGGACCAATCGTCCTATCGAACGCGTCTTTGCTGCAGTTGATTCAAGCCCGGATGGCCGCGCGAGCCTGGCTCTCGGTGTCCGCATCGCGCAGGGGAACAAATGCAAACTTCGGGCGCTCCTACTGACGAAGCGCATGCCAACCGTGGAAGACACCCTGCTCGACATGGTGCGCGATGCGCGCGCCGACGTGGGAGAAGCGTTCCACGCGGATGTGCTTACAGAGCGCAGCCTGGATCAGCTCCTTAAGCAGGCGCCCGGGCGATTATTGATTGTCGGAAAAACATTCGCCGACGAGGTCGGATTGCCCTTGGATGAAATCCCAGGAAGCCAGCGTCGTGTAATCGTGGTACAGGGGTGTCGATAGACCTCCCGACCGAAAATAATTACTGTCGTTGCACATAGATCCGTCGACTCGTCTTTTGCGGCACTAATTTATAGCGCAAGCTCTGTCCTTCCTCAAAACTTGATCCGCGCGAATTCATTGGTGGTTCGGAAAGCCTGGCGATAGGAGTCTGAGTCAGGATAAGAAGAAAACCGGATGAAAGTCTCGCACTAACTTGGTAGTAGAAGGAGAGTCGGGTCGCGGTCGGCCCACGTACAAAGGACGCGAAGGACAAAAATATGGCGAGTTCTCCCCAGACCAGGAAGACGGCAGGCGCCGCGCCGGTCAAGCAGTTTGATGCGATCGTCATCGGTGCTGGACTCACCGGCCTCTATCAGTTGTATCGCCTGCGGCAGTTGGGCCTCAAAGTGCGCGTCTATGAGGACGGCGATGGCGTCGGCGGCACCTGGTATTGGAACCGCTATCCGGGCTGCCGCTTTGATTCCGAGAGCGAAACCTACGGCTTTTCGTTCTCGAAGGAACTCCTTCAGGAATGGGACTGGAAGGAGCACTTTTCTCCCCAGCCGGAGACCGAGCGTTATCTGAATTATGTAGCGGACAAGTTTGACCTGCGCCGTGATATCCAGCTCGAGTCGCGGGCCACCGCCGCCGCTTATGACGAGCACGCGAATCGATGGGAAGTCGTAATCAACGACAACCAGCGGGCGCGATGCCAATATCTGATCGGGGCGGTGGGCATCCTGTCCGCGCGTTTCACGCCCCCCTTTGAAGGGGTTGACAGCTTCAAGGGTCTCTCGCTGCATACCGGCACCTGGCCGAAGGAACCCGTGCCGCTTGCCAGCAAGCGCGTGGCCGTTATCGGGACGGGACCGACGGCGGTGCTGCTCATCACGGAAATCGCCAAGGAAGTCGATCATCTCACGGTCTTCCAGCGCACGCCGAACTATTGTGCGCCGTTGCGCAATGCGCCCGTCTCGCCGGAGACTCAGCGGCGGTTCAAAGAGACCTATCCGGAAATTCATAAGCGGATTCGCACGAAACCCCGGTTGGCCTTATGCACGACTTCGACCCGCGCTCGGCCCTGAAGGTCCCGCGCGAAGAGCGGCTCGCGTTCTATGAGAAGTTGTGGGCGCAACCCGGCTTCTCCAAATGGCTAGGCAATTTTCACGATATCATGACAAACCGGGAGGCCAACGAGGACTTCGCCGAATTTGTTCGCAACAAGATCCGCGCGCGAGTGAAGGATCCCGTGGTGGCGGAAATGCTCGTCCCGAAGGACCATCCGTTCGGCGCCAAGCGTATCCCGCTGGAGAGTGGCTATTACGAGCAGTTCAACCGGGACAACGTGCTGCTGGTTGATGTGAACGAGACACCGATCGAGCGCGTCACGCCCAAGGGCATCAAGACAAGTGACAAGGAGCACGAGTTCGACGTCATTATATACGCCACCGGGTTTGACGCCGTGAGCGGCGCGTTGGCTCAAATCGATATCCGCGGTGAAGGCGGGGTAAGCTTCAAGGACCGTTGGGCCGATGGGCCTCGGAGTTATCTGGGCCTGCAGACCGCGGGCTTCCCGAATTTCTTCATGGCGATCAACTCCGCATTCTGTAACTACACGGTATGCGCCGAGATGATCGTAGAATGCATAACCGAATGCATCAGCTACATGCGTGAGAATGGCTTCAAGCGCATCGCGGCCACGCCACAGGCGGAGGAAGCCTGGGTCGAGCATGCCCACGAGTTGGCCAGCCGCACGCTCTTGAGCGCGACCAAGTCCTGGTTTATGGGCACGAATATTCCGGGCAAGAAGCCCGCACTTGTGCTCTACGCGAACTCGGCCGTGAACTATCGCAAAGAGTGCGCGGACGTCGCGGCCAAAAATTACGAAGGGTTTGTGTTGACCTAAGTTAGTTCGGATGGGTCGCGCATACCGCGATCCAAACCTGAAGTAACCCTGTGCCTACCGAAAACCTTATCCGGGGCGACGGGCTTGTGGGCGTGTGTTAAAGAAGCGGCCGATGGTCGCGTTTCTGACCCAGCTGCTGCTTGTTATCCGATCGCGCTTCACGGCGGCGAGTGCGGGTTGAGGCCGAGAATCTATAGAGCGCGGCACGCACCTCCGCGCGGCCGCCGAAGATCGTGCTTGAGCCGCGCCACGCCCCGCTCTGACGGTCGAATGGTGCGACTCCTGCGAAGGCTGCGATTTCGCGTCGGTTGAGGCGACCCAGTTCGGGAAGACGAGCAAGTAGGGTAGTGGCGCACAAAATCAGCTCCGACGCCGTCTGCCACCACTTGAAGATAGCCGGTCGGGGTGCGCTCTTCACGATCGTTTCAGCCTACCAGCCTCCCCCGCCAAACTTGCAACACATCCTTCCAAATTGACATTTCAGAAACCAATTGAACCATCCATCGATTGGCGTAAGAGAGTCGTCAGCAGGGGACCCTGACATAATTGGTTGAAGCTGAATCGCCGCGACACTCTCTCTTTCGAAGACCGGATTTAACTGTGAATTAATCGTAATTATTTCTCTGACGGCTACGACGAGGCCGGCGCTCTTTTACTGGTCACGGCGATTGGGTAACTGTCTAATGATGCATATGTCTGAAGCTGACAATGGCCGGCAGATCAATGTCGCCGTCGGCGAGACGCTGGAATTGGAACTGCCAGAAACTTCGGGAACGGGATTCAGGTGGGCTTTCACGTCGAGTGCCGAGTCGATCCTGGCGCTGGAGAAGGAGTACTCAGCCGACGCCGCTACGGTTCCCGGGAGCGGTCGGATACGCTGCTGGCGCTTCAAAGCGATTGCTCCTGGCGACGCGACGCTCGAATTAGTTTATGCGCGCCCGTGGGAGAAGCGGGCTCCAGTGCGGAGCTTCAGCGCGAAGCTCCGCACTTCCCGGATGCCCTGACTCACTGCCGACCGGATCTAGGATACCAGGCGAATCGTCCAGAAATCGTCCGACAGGTTCGACTGGGTCAGATACGCATAAGGCATGGTGAAGTAGCCGTTCATCCCCCAGTCGGCTCCCCACGAATTGCGCACAATGAAGCGTTGCTGGCTGTCATCGTAACCCACCGCTAATACCGCATGCCCACCGACTGTCTGTTCGTTCGGCGAAGGCATCGGCACGACACCGGTCTGCGCTACTTCCTGTGACTCAAAGCTCCCATAGACCGTGAAGCCAAGGACAAACGGATAACCCGAAGCGAGGCAGCCACGCATCTGGGTCAGGTCCTGTGCGACACTCTGGTACTGGACCGCCGTGTGCTTCTTAGCGTCGCGAAAAACATTGGCCGGAGGCTTCGCCGTGAATTTCGTGATGTCGTAGGGCCATTCCGTCTCGGGCGCATCGCCCTGCTTCGCGACGCTCTTGATACCGTCGCGAATCATCGCGCCACTATCGGAATTGACCGTATGTTCGATAACGCGCTCGTTATAATAAATGAAGAGCCGCGACGGCGTGAACACGGATTTCTTTTCTTTCATCAGATCGAATTCGATCGCAGCCGCGATGGCGTTCGCCGTACAGCTCCCGAGCTGCCCCTGGTCATAAACCGGCGGACACTGTGCCGTCAGGTCTACCTTCGGCGGTATAACCTTCAACTCCATCAGTGGCGCCGAATAGAGATGGTCTCGCTGATCTGGGCGATCGGGCACCCAACCGTAACTTCTGTGTAAAGGCATTTTGTTTCCCCCTTTCCTTTTCAGTCGAATAGCAATCTCCCAAACTTAAAGCGTGAGGTCTCTTGAGCGTTACGTCACCATAGCTGCACCTCCTGGCGGACAAGTTGTCAACCCAGCAGTCGGTCCTTTTCCTCTCGGTTTCGTTTCTACTGCATCATCTCCCTTAAGGTTGAGAGAACTAGCAACTGCGAGCAGCACCACCTTTTGCCACGTCCGAATCGTTAACCCAAAGTTCTGACTTCTTTCCAAGCAAATGTTCAACCGGTTCGACGGAGATTTTTAGGCTACAAATTGCTCGATCGCCGCGCTTGTCATAGCGGCCGGGAACTGCTTCTCATTTGCCAGTGGACCCCCCTGGCGTCGTTCCTATTCTTCTGGCGGCATCGCTCCAAGCCGTCGCAGCATCGGTATGGTCGTGAGCGATGCACCGTCACGCGTATCAACTTCCAACCTATGACCTGGCCGATCGAAGTGGTACGGCCGTCCGGTGACAGGACCTTTCACCGTGAGTCTAGTCCGCCCGACGTATTCAAAAGTCTCGCGCGGAAATCTCGCAAACTGTGCCGGCGCGCCCGCGACCGACGGTACGAATCCCAGCGACGGGACTCTAGGGATTGCGCCGCGAAATTGCATCCGACTCTTGCCGCAACACATCGTCGTTCTCCTTCTCTTCCGTATAAATCGCTGGTGGCACTTCCATTCGTGAAGTCCCGCGTTCAAGCAAACTTGCCGCGCCGGAGAGTGCCAACCAAAGCGTTAATCGCTCCGGCCACGATGCTCCAAGAAACCAGCCGAAGGGCACTGCGATCCAAAGAGTCAAACGGTAGAAGCAATCGAGCACTTCGCCCCAAAATCCTTTGCCCGCCAGACGTCTTACCCCGACCAATAAGCCCCACGGACCGTCTTCCGCGTTGAGCAGATGAGCGACCCGCCAGACAGCGAGAATTCCCAGCACAAGCCAGTAGAAGGGCATCTTTAGGCGGTTCCGTTCACCTTCGAAAGTCTCCCAGAGCACGAAGTTCGAGGCTTCGTGCCCTGGGGGGGACGACCTTGTCTAGCTGCTAAACTTAAGACTAATCGTTTGGAAATCACCGTCCGCGTACGTTGGATAATTGTATCCATCGGTGACCCGCTTGGCGTAACGGATTCGGAACTCGTAGCAGCAGTCGGGTGGTTCATTGGAGACGCCGAACGGCTGGCCATTGGTCGGTGATGTCGTACAGGGTGTCGGGCACGTGGAAAATGCAGGCGCACACGGAAAGTATGCGACGTCTGCTCCTCCGACCCATCCTTTGCAGCCATAATCAGGGTCTCCGCTACCACACACCCCTGCCGACGCCCCAGTCAAGGGGTTGATGCGGTAGCCCAGGGTGCCCGGGCAGGCCACGCCGACCTCGTTACCATGGCCGTATTGCGCATCGACATAGTAACTCCAGAGATGGCCGTTCGCGTCCTGTACCATCGTGCTGATCGCAACATAACCGCCCGGCCCAACATCGTAAGCCGGGCACTCGCCGGTACCCGTCTGCGGGGCAAGTGTGCCGTTGGCGGTGTAAGCGACGATGCCGGTTACCTGTTGCGTCGTTACTCCAGTGTTGTCGATCGCTAGTGTCAGAATCGCGCTGGTATCCGGCGGGGGCGGCGACGGCGGCAGCGGCAGCGAAACTGGCGCGTAAGTGGACGTATACGCGTTCACGGTCAAGTCCACGGCGCCGACCTTGGAATAGCCAATCAGGACGGACGAATCCGCATAGATTAGCCGCTGATCGTAAGCCCAGATAATGAAATCGCTCGCAACGTGCGCTGGAAAGGCGGGCAACCCCGGAGGGGCCGGCCCTGCTTGCCGCGCCTGCTGCGTAGCGTACAGATTCGTCAGCCCGCCGCCATTGAACGGTCCCATCTGGATCGGCCCGAGAATTTC
>Ga0206832_10025_pt1 | contig 28306 bp, 37 predicted proteins | sample Alteio_BWOrgCont_74_FD_152896 | JGI IMG/M metagenome (GOLD analysis project Ga0206832, IMG submission 152896) | Enriched cells from forest soil in Barre Woods Harvard Forest LTER site, Petersham, Massachusetts, United States -... | ecosystem: Environmental > Terrestrial > Soil > Temperate forest >... | reverse complement strand
GGACTACACCAACATCACTGTCGACCCCTCGGATGACTGCACGTTCTGGTTCGTCGGCAACTACCTCAAGGCTGGCGCATCATCGTCCACTACGCGTATCGGATCGTTTGTCGTACCCGGCTGCAAGTAAACCTTGGAGCTTGTAGCCTTCGCTTCACGCTGGCCGTCAGTGAGCACCGGCATGCCGCCCGCAGCGATCATTTGGATGATCATTTATCTCGCCGAGCGCGGCAGGCCCGAGGCGACGACAGCATCCCCTACTCCCAGAGCGCGCCCAGTTCTTGAACCGTGATGAGGTGCTGAAGAAGCATCCTGAATCCTTGCACGCATAGCAGCCGCGGTCGATCCTGCGCTGCACCGGCAGCGCACGGGAAGCTTGTGGTGGGTGACACGCACTGGCGGCGTGAACACATCAAGTTCAACAGTTCGGCCTACGCGGGGGAACTGACCACCAATGCGCTGCCGACGATTTCGATCAGCGAATCGCCAGGAATCCACTCAACAGCCATGCAAGCGCGGGATGGAGCTTTGCCAGGGCTAAAGTAAGTCCCGTAGATTTTGTTCAGTGCGTCGTACTGCGCTTTATGTGCGTCGAAACGAGCTTTGCCCACGGGCATTGGGACATTATCGGCGTGAGGTAAACAGAGGAAAACCTCCAGATGGATGATGCTGTCCATGGTGCAGCCTGCGCGCTCCACCGATTTCTTAAGAGCATCCATAGTGCGGACGACGTGCTTTTCAAATGGGTCTGTTACGAAAATGTGATCGTCTTTGGGATAGCCGTCATTAGAACCAGTGCCGGAGAAGTAATAGATTCCGTTTTGTATATGGTTGCTGCGCTGGGGACGATCTCCAGAAAGGCTTCTCGGCGGTTCGCCCCCGGGCGGGGTCTGCTGAGCTAAAAGCATCGGTGCCCCGGTAACGGCGGCCACAGTGGTTGCGAGCCTGTTGAGGTACCTGCGCCGGGTGTTGTTCTGCATAACATCTCTCCTTGGATATTTCGGGTTTCTTCGCTGCGCTAGGCTACTGCTTCACGGCGATGGCCGAAATTTCAATCTTTGCTCCACCGATCAAGCCCGCAACCTGCACGGTGGCTCGCGCTGGTTTCGGATCTGGCATGAGCTTCTTATAGACGTCGTTCATCTTCGGAACGTCGTTCAAGTCTGTGACATAAACGATCACGGATGTTATGTCGGTCATCTGGAAGCCCGCCTTCTTGACTACTCTTTCGATTGCGCCAATTGCATTCGTAGTCTGCAGAGTAATATCGGTTCCCGTGACTTTACCTTGCGCGTCGGGTCCTTGCTGGCCTGCAACGTAGAGGGTATTGCCCGCCACATACCCATCGCTAAATGGCATGCCCTTCTTGAAGTCGATGGCTTTGTTTTGAGCAAGAGCAACCCCTAAAGCGAAAAACGCCAGCATACCCACGGACCAGAGATGCGGCTGCATATACCTGCTTCTTATATTTGATCTCATGTTGTTGATTCTCCAATGCATTTGGTTTGAGTTCCTGCGCGTACTTCCCATCAGCATCAACAATTGGACCACACTTTTGGGGCGAGGATCTCGGCGGCGCGTGGAATCGTCGAGGCCTTTCGCAGGGCCCGGCTGCTACTTCGGACGCACTGCGACCAGGTCGATTTCTATCAAAGCGCCACGAGCAGCGGCGGGCAGAACCACCTGCACCGTGGTGCGTGCCGGTTTGTTCGGTTGGTCCTTGGTGCCGAAGAATTGGGTATATCCGGCCATCATTCCGGCAAAGTCCATCTTGCCGTCTTTCGCAGGATCGCCCCCGAGGTACACATGCATCATCACCACATTGCCCAGCGTCAATTTCTGCGATTCGAGAAATTCTTGAATGTCCTTGATGAGACCCACGGTTTGTGACGTGGTATCGGTGTGCGTCTTCATGTCCGGGTCGAGCCATCCACTCAGATACAGCGTGTCTCCGGCCCATACTGCCGCCGAAATTGGAAGGTCGGCATTCGAGGGGTTTTGACTTGCAGGCAGCGGAATTTGTTTTGTGTTTTGCGCCGAAGCTGTCAGAGAACCTATGAGCGCGACTGCCAAAAGGGGAAGATGCTTGATGGTCATGCATTTAAGGCTAGCCTTGGAACGGCCACCTCAGCAAGTTGATTTTCTCAATCCAGTGTTGAGTTGGATTTATGCTTTTCCTGACGAAATTACCAACAAAAATTTGGTGCGGAGAGGGGGACTTGGTCTCCACGAGATTACTCCCGCTAGCACCTCAAGCAAGAAAAACGAAATAAACGAAATAAACGAACGCAAGAAGATGGGGTTCTTTCGTCTTCTTTCGTTCTTGCGGTGGGGCGCTGCATTCAGGGATGGGAAGGGTCTACAACATCCGTTCAGGAACAACGCGGGCCAAGGATCTGCTCTCAAGGAAATGGGAATCAGCCACAGGAAGGTCCACGACAGCGTAATGCGAACGCCACAGGCCGTCCCGCTTGACACTCCTTAGCATCTGGAACCTACGGCAAGGGGAGAACGCCCCTAGCCCGCTACCTGCCGAGCGGAGGGGCGGAGAAAACTTTTGGCACCCTGCCGCCCACGTAGGCCGATTTTACCTGACGCACCCCTCGCCAAATAGGCAGGCATGTTGAGTCAAGCGGGGCTTTTCCGCAACTAAAACAATTTGGGGCTTGCGATATCCACAAATTTAGTTATGTGAGCATCTGAGAGTTGTACCTTTGGGGTGGTCGCGCCATCAGTACCACCGGCAACTTTATTCAGGTCCTTCTCCGACAACTCCGTCGCTTCGGTCTTTTCAATCTTGGTATCTTCGCTCATGGTGTTTCTCCTTTAAGTAAGCACTCGAATCATGCATCCTCACCCTTTAAGTGCTTCGCGTAGGCATAATGTTGCACACCATCCGCAATTTTGATCGATCGGCCCTCACCCTTTTGGTACCAGGCGATACCGGTTGCTACATTGGTATCCACACTGAGACGAGTTGCTACAAGTCGCGTAGTCGCAGGCGCTATCGCCGGCCGCTCACGAATCGGTTCAGTTTACCCCGGCTAGAGAGTTGAAGCCGTTGCCACACACGATACCTTCTGGCCTTGCGATTGCAAAGATTCGGTGGGCCATCGGCTAAGTGTGGTGACCTCGCCGGTGGATTCGAAGCAGACTTAACTGACCGCGCGATAAGTGTGCGTTTAGATCTGCGGATAAGTTACCGCTTGAATGGACCGTCAAAGGCAATTCCATCGGGAGGCCGAGTTTACTTGAAAGTTCTGGCCCTGATGGGTGATCGGAGAAGTGGAAATGAGTGTGGAAGAAATTCTTGAACTTCTTGAGTCCACCAGTAAAGAGTACAGAGAACTGTCCGAGTCACTAGTTCCACCACTGCGGACTGTCTCGATGACTAACCGGGTTTCGTCCGAGGTCGCTTTAGAGGTGGCGGCAGTGTTGGACCGGCTCACGGCCATAATTCGGGCTTCGCCTCGAACTTGAGACTGCGATTACCACCACGTAGCGGGTGATTGAAAGACGGTGGTGATGCATGGTGGGGCTGGAAGAGTTCTATCCATTTTTCAACAGGATGCGGGCCACGTTTTCGGAGATGCACGTAACCATCCATGATAAGTTTGCCGAAGACGACAAAGTGTCGGTGTGCGGTGCTTCGTTTGGATCCGCCGCACCCGTGGACGACATGGGGATGCCGCCAACGAACACGTTCTTGCCACAACCGAAAGAGTTTGATCTAGTACCGTCTTCATTGACTCACGCGCCGGTGCACGATAAGCTCTGTGTGTGTCCACAAAAAGAACGATCTCAATGCATCTAAACTTTCGACCGGCCTATCTTGCCTTCCTAGCATTCAGCGTTGCCGCGTTGGCGAATGCTGATACGTTTAGCTTTTCATTTTCCGGCGGCCCAATTAGCAGTTCCGGTACCATCACAGCAACCCACGTGGCTGACAGCACTTCGGGCGTTGCCACACCAGGCACTTTCGAAGTGACCGGTATCACGGGAACCTTCGCTGACACGAGTGATGGTATTTCCGGTTCCATCACGGGCCTCTACACGCCTATTTCATATACAAACGGTTTGACTGGCGGTCCCGCCTTTACAACCGGCGGGGTGTTTTCTTACGACGATTTGTTTTTCCCTTTGGGCAATTCGCCTATGGATTGTCCTGGTGCTCCGAACAGCGGCGGCCCCTTCGATGTATACGGCGTCGCCTTTGACGTAGCAGGTGGCTATATTGGCGAATTTTTCAGCAACGGAAACTTCGGCAACGGCCCTCTAGTCGCTGCGGTTGACGGCAACGCGACCGGAGTCCTAGATGACCCCAACTATGGCATTGATTCGTTACCACAAGGCGTCATCGGCACGTTCACGGCTGTCCCGGAACCCGATTCACTGTTCTTCCTAGGCAGCGGGTTGGCGGCTGCGGCCTTGTTCCGCTTTCGTCGAGCCTCTTCCGCGAAGCAATAAATCACTTCTCATTCGAAACGAAGCAGGCCTAGTGCGGGCGCCCAATGCGCAGGGGGCGGTCGGCAGAACTGGGACATGCTGGGGCTTATGCAGCAGATCAAGCATGAACCGAGGGGGCCGACGTATATCGCGGTGAAGGTGGGGAGAGCGGGAAGCGTCAGCCGCTAACATCCCACGGCCTTGGTACGCCCGGTTGTCTTTACGACCCTGGTTCTTACGTCTGCCGCGCTTGCGGATGACATTCAGATCAATGGCACGTGCGTGCTCGGAACCTGCCCTCCGCCTTCCGGCCCCAGCGATGCCATACAGTTTGGCCAGTCTATCTCAGGTAACGGCAGCTATGCGCTTGTGTTCGGGGACGGCGACCAATACTCGATTAAGTGGACCTACTCGGCATCGTACACCGGCGCTGGCACCGCGGTCACGATTTATCCGGTTGCCACCTACGTCGGCTCCAGCCCTAGCATTGGTAACGACACGATCGCTTTTGACTCCTTCCAGAATATCTACGACAGCAGCCGCGGATCTTGGGACGGTTCCTATACGGAAACCATACCGCTTTCGCTGTCGGGAAATGCCGGGGCCGGCAGTACTGTATCAGGCGAGCTATTCTGGGACGGGCAAGGTCTCGGTTTGATCGGGCCTTTCGGGATCGGAAATAACGTTGGCCAGAATACCGAAACTTTAACGGGGCTGGATGCCACTACACTGTCCGCAGAGTATGCGTTCACTTTCAATTTTGACGCGGGTACGCAGAACGGGGCCGTCGCTTCTTCGTCACCCGTTCCGGAACCTGTCTACACGTATCTGATGGGGTTCGGCTTGTTGGCACTCGTGCTGCTGCGGCATAGATCGCGTAAGAATTCAGTTCAAGTCTGAACCGGACAACCTGCTTCCAGGCGTGAGAATTTACCTGTCTCAATAGTGCCGTCCTCGATCCACGCTAAATTGCTGATCGCATTTCCCTCAGACCCTCGCACGAATCGGGATTGGGTTGTTAGGATGGACGAGAGAAATCGGGAATTCCGCAACGCCACACAAAATAACCGCTGAACTTTCCGCACGCCACTAAGCACCCCAGCGCTGCCAGCGTTGCCAACGCCGTCGTCAGCACTACCGGCGTTCCCATCCCCGAGATCTGTGCGATCATAGCCGCGATGGACGTCGACAAAATGCTGGCCGAACTCCGCGCCGAGCCGGAGAACATCGAACAGACAATCATCGTGCTCGAACGGATCAGTCGCGGACAGGGAAAACGTCGCGGCAGACCACCGAAGTGGATGACCGAAGTGAAGCGGAGGGGACGGTCACCCGGGAAGAACAAGGCGAAGGAGGGCTAGGCGTAACGCGATTCGCCGGTTAAGTCGCACGGTATGACGAGTTCTCACAAATCCGAATGTTTGGTTGCGAATCGAACGAATCGTTTCCCTTTTTGCAATAGCTCGGAGCCGTTGTGTTCGTTTGGTTAACGTATTCTGATTTGGCGGAAGATCTAAACAGATTAAGGACTTTCAGGGAGCTTGAGACGAAGCGTCTAAGCGTACGGGGTTGGTTGACCCAAGAGGGAAGCCTACCCGTTTGTTTCACGACCTAAGAAGAACAGGGGTTCGCAATATGATCCGGGTCCGAAGGGGATCTTTTTGAAGCCTCGAACAAGGTCAGAAGGTACTTGGAGAGTCCTCAACTTCCTTCCGACAAGGACAATTTAAGGACACAGACCAAAGAAACAACGAGCGGCTTCTGGGATGAAACCGCTACGTTGTTGAAAACATGGTGCGGAGAGGGGGACTTGTCCTCAGTCTAGTCACTGAAAACATGCAAGTTAGTCATTCAACTTAACAGAGAGAGACTGTCAAAACGCGGGAAACTGGACATGTGAGAACGGTTGGGTACACGGATGGGTACAACGAAATCGAGTAAATTGGCGGGAGGCACTCATTGGTCGAAATCGAGGGTCAGCAATTCACTCTGCTTTGGGACATTGATCGAAACGCGCTGGCAGCGCTGTCGTTTGACGGGCGAGCTGATTGGCTACAGCAGCGAGTCAACGAAGTGCTTCTGAAGCCGATCTCAACCTTGGAACAAGCGTATGACGCCAACTTGTTTGTGTGGCTCGCGATCACAGAGCTTGTCTGCGCAGGAATTGAGTCATTAGGCGGTTTCTTTGGCAACGGTCGCTTGAGTTCGGCCGGAACCAACTTCTGCCGCTTCGTCGCCAGATTTATGCACGGAGATTTTTCGAAAGCGGCCCCAGACGCGCGGCAGACCGACCTAACTTACGCGGAGCATCTGGAGAAATATTTTCGTGACGGGCTTGCTCACGGATTCAAGATCGAATGGGGAGGACTTTGGTTTGCTGATGATCCAAACTGTAGGGCAGGTTATTTGCGACTTGCGCCCGATGGAAAGGGTATTGCTGTGTGCCCTCGAATGTTGCTCGCTGATTTTCGTCACGCCATTGAAGCCTACTTTAAAGAGCTGCGCAGAGAGGGAGAAGCCTCAATAATGGGCCGCAACTTTGGAGATCGATTTGAAGCCATCCGGGAACACCGAGGGCAGCGTTGAATCTCGGCCTGGCTGGTGGGGGATTACTATTCCGGCGGAAACCGAAGATTACGTCAGATGCTCGTTGGATTATGAGTTTCACTCGTGCTCATCGGTCTTTCGCGGTATTGCTTGTGAATCAGTGATCTATTATGTTCGACCTGAGGGTGTTTGTTGTTGTTTTTTCCTGTTTCTCGCAACCTCCGGTAGAAGCTTTGGTAGAACCCGGCTGAACATCTGAACCCTATGATTTTATTGCGGCGCATCAAGCTTCCGCGATGGTCGCGACGATGACGACGTCTCCCGGAGCAGCCGTCGTCGTTAGCTATTTGAGGTGAGCCGTCGGGCTGTGTAAAAAAGGCCAGGCATAGCGACTGCAAAAACCCACAAGAGACCGGGCTCGGGCACAGTTGTACCCGATAAACTGCCCTCATTTCCCTGGGCCGTCCACCAAACTGAGTTCGTATACCAGGTATCAGCGTCAATGTCATACTGAAACTGATATTGAAAGCCGAGCTGCTGGATTCCGCCAGAAAGTAAGGAGTACCTCACGCTACACTCAGCGCAACCGTTCAAAATATCCGTCCATGGAATAACCACTGGGTTTTCGTCTGGCAGGAATGTGTGGATCGAGGACGCCGACGCGAAAGAGATTTCTGCGAAAGCCGAACCATCCCCCTGCCACACATCCCCCTCCGACTCATCCGAAGACGATATTGGTTGTAGGCTGATGACCTCAGAGCCGAGGTCTGTCGATCCGCTATAGAAACTCGCTAGCAGACTTGTTCCTGGGACGAACGTGAGAGCCTGTTCAAAGATCGTCACGCGCAGCCAATCTGGTGCGCAAGGGGCGTTTCCGGAAGGGCAGTTAGATGGCATCTGCCACGACATAGGATTTGTAGTGAAATTGATCGAGTAATCTGCCATTACGGGTATCCCAGCCAGCAGCAGCACGAAAATGGACTTTGGCATACGCCGATCCTCCCCCTCGCTTTGTCTTGACCGACCACTCAACTCTTCGCGCGGCCCGAAATTCCACTGGGCCACACGCGCTATTGTGGCTCCAATCTTATCCTACTTATCGTGACGAATGCTCTGCCTTGCAAGCTTCCTCAGCGTACCTCTGACGAGTTTCTCGGGAAGGAAGCTGTATTTCTTGCGTCGGTCCATCGTCACACTGCACGGCGGAAACGCTGGAAGCTGATCCAGCTCGACCAGAATGATTGCGAATTCGTCAGTGAACCACAATTCTTTCTGGCTGAGAGATCAATGGCAACTATCTGGTGGAGGTCGTCATGTTGTCAAAACAACAGGTAGAGCTGCTGCAAAAAGCGCTCGCTCTCGTCGAGGGTGCGGACCAGATAGTGATTCAGGCCGGGCTACCGGCTCTAGGGTCTGGAGTCCACGAATTGAATCAGGGTCTCGGCCAAGCAATCGGAGGCTTGAAATTGGCGATTCAGCAAAGTTCGGTCAGGGAGGGGCCACTGTGAATGTTTTGTATGGGCGGAAAACTGTTTAGCGGTCTCATCGGACCGAGAGAGTTACATTGCTTTGGCTGCTGTTCTTGCCGATTGACACCAGGATGGGCAGATTGCCTGATGGAACTGTAGCCGGGATTTGAACGTTGACTTGCAAGATGCCGGATACTAATCCTGGCGCTTCTCCGCAGAAAACGACATTCGCTGGCTGGCCACCGATCATCACCGTGACCGGAAGCAGAGGTTGTGGCGTTAACGGCGGCGTCAGAGCTAGCGTCGTGATCTTACCGGTTACTCCTGCGGGAGCGGTCTGTCCTTCGCCGGTTAGGAACAAGGCCACAACGCTACCCTTCGATGCTGGATTGATCGGAGAATTGGCGCTATCGTCTTGGTTCAGGATTGCGCCCGGCCCAGTACCCGAGCTGTTGAGCGTAAACAGTGCCGGAACCGTTGCCGCTGCCTTAAGCGGGAATGAGTTCGAGAGCTGGCCAAGGAATGTAACTTGGACAGACGGTTCGACAAGCCCGGCGATCTGATAGGGAACAACTGCATTGATCTGTGAGCTGCTGACATAAATCAGCGGTGCGGGGATGTCGTTAAAGAGCACCTGCACGCCGCCTATCGACGTCGAGACTTTGCCCTGTTGGTCCAGTGTGAGAGATGCCGGGCTCATTGGCCCGAGATTGGTTCCGCTGATGGTGATGATCTCGCCCGGTGAAACGGGACCACTTTGGAAGCTGGCTGCATTTACGAGCGCTGTGATGGTGGGTGGAGAAGCCGCCGGAGAACCAATCACTTCGATTGACCACGAACCTATGTTGTCGCTGAATATGGTGTCGTTAACGCCCACCTGAAGCTGCGATGCACCGACCGGAATAACCAAGCTCTTTGGTCCATTTCCGACCGGAAAAGGTGTTCCCACAATCGTGCCATTATCATCTGTGAACGTACCAACTAGCTCTCCCAAATTGATCGGGTAAGTGGAAGGATTCATGTAGAAGCTGGGCGCGGTACCGGGTTCGGTGTTGTTGGCCACCAGTGACTGGTCGCCATCAGCGTCTGTGTACGGTACCCCAATCCCGACGCTCAGTGTGCCGCTCAAGTAAGTAAGGGTGAGCATATTGCCGGGCTCAAAGCTAAGCACATCCACTGATGAGACGACAACCGGATTGGTACCGTCGTTGTGGCCGAACTGGTAGCTCGAGTTTTGTCCGGATGAATTGTATAACCACGGCATGGTCGTTCCTGGGACGGTCACCACCATGCGGGGGCCAATCGGGGGTGTACTCGTCGTCGTGAGCGTAGCTGAAAATAGCAAACCTGCTGCTCCGGCTGCATTTCCGTCTTCGATATACAACCAATTCGTGCCTACGCGCAGCACTGGGGCCCCGAGGTCACAGCTTACAACGTGCTCTTGAGTAAATCCGCTCGCGAATGAATTCCCGCAGATGGCCGTTCCATTGAGATAGACGCCGGGGTTGGGACCGCCTCCCCCTGTATCGCCGATTCCGTCATCTGCCGCGTAGCTCAAGGTGAGGGTAGCCGAGCTAAAGGGGCTGGTGATCTCGAAGCTGATGCCATATAGCGCTGTGTTTCCCGAGCCGAGACCCGCATTTGGGTTGCTACCAATCCACTTAGCAGATGCGTCCGCGCTCAACCCAGATATCCAAAGAGGGTTTGGGCTCACGATAAACGCGGCGGGGCCGCTCTGGACATCGGAGAAATCAATTTGCGTAAAGGCGTGGCCGAAGTTGCCGGTGGGTGGGCCTAAGAGGAAATGTACCGCGCTATCGGTTCCGCCGAGGGTTCCGTTACCGCTTCTGACGACAACAGTCTCATCCGCTGCCAATGACGCTGCGATCAGCAGCGGGGTGCTGAGACGGAGTGCAAAAGCTTTGACCATGGACCAACTACACTAGCGCCCAAGCTTACAGGAAACGGTGGCATCGCGCAAGCTGTGACTCTACGTATAAGTAGTATGCGTTTAAGCAGAATACCGCGAAACTGCTTCTGGTGCAACGGGAGCAGATCCAAAAGCGGCTGGGCGCTCGAATCCGGGCTCTGAGAAAGAAGCGCGGCTGGACGCAGGATGTGTTCGCCGATAAGTCTGGGCTTCACCGGGCTCAGATCGGTGCCTTCGAAAACGGGAGGATGAACATCACACTCGCCAGCTTGCATCTGGTCGCTCAGACGCTCGGGGTGCGAATTGTAGATCTGTTCAAAAACGTGGAGCGTTGAGGAGCAAACATTGGGGTGGTCGGCCCAGCGGTGTAATTTCGTGCCAAAACCCTCCGATTGGGTTCCGGGACTCAGACACCGAATACGAAGGCCGAACTCACCCAGGGGTCCGGGAACGTCGGCAAATGCGGCTTTGCGCGGTGTTCACGGTCAGCATGTCCGAGACGAAACTCGGAGTCACCAAGATGTGCCGCTATCACGGCGACATTCGGCGCATCATGGAAGACTCGGGAATTCGGGATGCAAAAGGTTTGGCAATTGTGGCGAACGTGCACAGGATGGCCCGTGCGTTAAAAACTGGCCGCTGGCGATTCCGCATCAGGTTTGAGTCTCAAAGTAGGCTGTAATCGTCGTCTTAAGGGGCAAGTGCGTGGCTTTCGCGCCGTTTAAAACGTAGAGTCAGATCGACGAGGAGCAAATCGTGGGACCAACTGCAAAATTCGGCAGTAACTCGCAGGGCTTCGCCCGGAAACCGGATAAGATCGCGCTGTCTAAGAAGACGTTGCCCGCAAGCTCCCGGATCGTTGACACTACCTAGGAAACGCTAGAAGCCGAGATCACGGGCCGAGCGATCATCGGCGGTGTGCCGCCAGAAAGCCGGCTGCGGAAGCGCGGTTACATAGGGGAGAACAAGAGGTAGTCAGGCGCTGAAACCCAACGGTTTAAGTCGTGGTTTGTCGGTCCAGGGGATTAGGGTAATCAGCGGGAATTATGGCCGGCAGGTATCCAGATCCGGCGGGCTGCTGGAAGAAACAAAACCGACGTTGTGACTGAATTCCGAAGGTAGACGAACGCGACGAACAGAAGCGCCCAGGGGGGCAATAGCGCTTCATCTCAACCGGACCCTTGAATTAGTTGTGGATAGGGCTCCTGAAGGGAGCCACCTTTGATATGCTGAGCTGTTGACAGTTAGGAGAATAGCTTGGCTGAAGACGACCAATTGTTGCTGATCGATACTTCTCCCGAGGAGTTAGAACCAGCGGGTGCCGAGGGCGAAGAAGACCTCTCGGGCTTGGACCCCAAAACCATTTCCGAAGCTGTGGTTTACGCAACCGACTGGACTGCGGAGACGATCCTGCGCCAGCTTGAGCGCGGCAACATTCACATGAATCCCAAATACCAGCGGCGTGACGCTTGGCGAGCTGGCGTCAAGAGTCGCTTCATCGAGTCCCTTATTTTGAGCATTCCCGTTCCACCCCTAGTGCTTGCGGAGGCTAAAGGCAAACGCGGGTCGTATATCGTGATCGATGGTAAGCAACGTCTTCTCACGATCCGTCAGTTTGCGGCCAGTGCGAACGACGCTGACTATGAACAGCTCAGGCTGCGCGGATTGGAAATCAGGAAAGATCTCAACGGCTACAGCATGGCGGACCTGGAAGAGGAGCCAACTCACCAAAATGATTTGGCGGCGTTTCAGAACCAGACTATACGCACAGTCGTCCTACGCAACTGGCCCAACGAAAGTTTCCTGCATCTGGTCTTTCTGCGGTTAAATACAGGAACCGTTCCGCTATCGCCGCAAGAGTTGCGTCAGGCGCTTCGCCCCGGTCCATTCGTGGATTACGCGATAGAATACTCAGGATCTAGCATAGGTTTGCGGCGCTTGTTTAAATCTGACAAGCCGGACTTCCGAATGCGTGATGTGGAGCTGCTCGTTCGATTCTACGCTTTCCGGAATTTCCTCGACCTTTACGACGGCAACCTCAAATCATTTCTAGACTACACCTGCAGCGCTTTCAACGAAACCTGGAATAAAGATGAAGGAAAACTTCAGGGGGAGGCGCAAGAGTTTGAAGAGGCGCTTGCTGCGACATTTGACATTTTCGGGGATAACGCCTGCCGGAAGTCTGATGGCGTGCGTTACGAAAAGAGACTGAACCGAGCGGTATTTGACGTGATGTTGTATTACTTCTCCCAAGCGGGGGTACGCAAAGCCGCAGTGGAGAATTCGCTGGTGATCGAAGCTGCATTTAGAACCGTCTGTGGTGACAATCCGGACTTTCGGCGGGCAATCGAGACGACGACGAAGAGCGTTCTCGCAACTCAGACTCGCCTCAGTATTTGGGGCCAGGAACTGAACCGCGTCTTGGGAATTCAGACAATGATGCCGCGTGTTGGAAGCCTTGGACACGCGTAGTTAGATGGCTCGTTCGGCGCGCTTCCGGCTACTAACAACGCGCCTCAGTTTCCTGCGCAGGCACCTTCTCCCTTCCGAGTTTTCTCCAACGGGTTCCTATTCAGAGCGACAACTTGACAGAGCACGCGGTTACCGCCTGCTGGTTCACGCGGAGTTTGAAGCGTACATTGAAGACCGGTGTTGGGAGCTTGTTGACACCGCGATTCGGAAATGGAAGGTTGACCGGCGGGAGCGGCACGTCCTAATGTCCCTACTCGCACGTTGCGGCCCTAATTCGGAAGCAACGATGGCTCTCGGGGATTGCATTGGTAAGGCGGGAAATGCTTATTTTCATACCGTTAGAAAGAACAATGGTGTGCGTGAGTACAATCTTGTCGGTCTTCTGCAGCCCGTTGGGATAGAGCGTACCGAGTTGGACGGAACTTGGCTCAGCACCATTGATTCGTTTGGCTCTGATCGTGGCGAAGTGGCTCACAGTTCGGTAGGTGCGCAGAAGCCGATTGATCCCCGCACCGAACTAGTCATAGTGAAACAGATTCGGGACGGGTTCGAGGACGTAGACGAGCTTCTCAATTCGTTGGCTTAATCCAAGGATCAACCAACCGGGGCACCGCGTATTCCGCATGTCGCCGGAATGGGTCGCGGTGTGTCAACTGAGCTCGAATCCCTGCAATCATTTGGAACGACGCTTCCTCGCATTGGTGTTCTGGTAAAGCCGAAAAACGTCGTCGATGATTTTCCACATAGGCCGCTTCTCCCGCGTAGCAGCGCGTTTCAGGGCGTTATGTACTTCCGGGCGGATGGTGACCAAAAGTTTGGGGTAGTCACGAATCCGCTTCGGCTCCCCGCTCTTACCAAGTCCTTCAGGCTTGCGGCCCATCTGAATGTTATATAGCATATGATTTGTTATATAGCAAATCATGGTACCATAGATGTGTGAGAGCCGCGATTTACGCCAGAGTCAGCACCACCGATCAGAACTGCGACATGCAGCTCCGAGAGCTGCGGGATTATTGCCAGCGGCGTGGATGGGAGATTGCGGGCGAATACGTTGAATTGTTGGCATCACTCTTCCATCGTTTGTTGAAAGCCTGGAAGCGAAGCTGCGGGGGTAGGCTGCAAGCGATTGCCCCATCGAATCGACTGTTCAGCAGGGAGGCGGTGGTTCATGGTTTGTTTTTGATCAGTTCAAGAATGTTGCCAACGCCGCTTGGCATTGCAGGCCCGCTGTCGCCCTTCAGCAGCCCGGTATCCGCTCTGCTGAATAACGACTGGAGAATGATCTTCCTATCGTCGTCTTTGACAGCCGCGTCTTTCATCAATGCCAGGTACACTAACGTGAGTTGAAGTCGCTCTCGTGCGTCACGAGCAAGATGATAAGCGCTCGTAGAAATCTTCACGAAGAGTGTAAGGAGATAGACAATGGCCGAGATCAAGACCAGCATGAGGATTGAACCACGTAGTCCTGGCAGCGAAAGATTGACGTCCTTGAGAATGTCGGGGGGCTTGTACAGAACACAATAACTGAGGAACGTGAGTGCCCCCGCCAGAAGGACCGACAGAGCGGTCCAGATCCTGCCGGCTTTCAGGTATCGATCTTCGAGGTCCTTCCAGTATTTCGTGGGGCCCTCAAGTTTCAGTTTTTCGGTGTACGCGCTCTGGAGTCCTTGCATCTTCTCTTGCCAGGTCTGGAGCGCTTCGGCTGATTGGTTTTGCCACGCACCATATTTCTTCTCAATTTCCGTTCGAGCTTGATCGAACTCTGCTCGCCTGGTGTCCAGTAGTTGGGAAATCTTGAGTTCACTTTCAGCCCGCCAAGCATCAATGGATTGAGTGAACGTGCTGACTGACGCTACTAACTCCTCACGATACGAATTCAGACTAGTACGCTGCTGTTCGAAGGCGGTTTGATGGGCTCCAAGTGAGTCTGCGAACGCACCGGGATTCACGAATAGGAACGCACTTAGCAGGCCAGCAAAAAAGAGCTTGTTTGCCATGCGGTTTGGCTGAATATCGCCGGTTAGGTACGCGAGAGCGCCATTGGCTACCTCGGGCCCGTGTCTAATCACCAGGTTCACTAGAAACTTCGCTTGAGCCGTACGGGAGTAAATTGTGTAATTCGGCTGAATGCGTTCGCGTTGGATCGCCGGCGCGATCTTGGTTCTCGCTTGATTTACGTCAAGGGTCTTAGCCTGGTTCAGCAGATTTCGGACTTCCTGAAAATTCGTCGCTATCTTGCTGAGCTCGCTGTTCCGAGAGTTTTCGGCCCAGAAGCGACATTCATCCAAAATTAGGGCTTCGAATGCGCTGAATGTCTTAACTAACTCCGTGTCGGTCTCCGGACGGAATGTTATTTGCAGGTTGTTTTCCGCAACGATGTTATCGAGATCGGATTCGGACACAGCCATCTTCGAGCCCTCCCCTGAGTTTCCAGACTTTCCAGATTACACCCCGGTGGACTGATCGCGCTGTAGGAACTTATTGATCGCCCTGGTGGAGAACGCCGTAACTTGAGTGCGGGTCGTTTACCGGTTCGAAGGCGCGGAGGGATGAGGCGTAACATCGGGGGTGTCCCGGTAGTCTAACATCGCGCGAAAGCCTTACCGAGGATTGACGCCGAACTCGCCCACGGGTCCGTGCCTGATCAGCGCTAGGGGGTAAATGCTCGCGTTCAGAAACATGAGGAAGCTATCATCGAGAATTTTTTGGGGCACGTGATAAGCTCCAAGAACCCGAGGAGGCCAGGGGCTCTCTGATAGTGGCGGAAGACGCATAGGACGGTATGTTTGTTGAATCTGGCCGTTGGTGGTTTCAGGCTCAACATTGTCTTAGCATCAGGCTGCAATGGCAATCGTTGACATGTTGCGCTTACGCTTAAATGCCTTCGAGACTGGTCAATTGGAACCGTGACCCTTCCGAGAATTGGTCTTCTGGTACAACTGAATGGCGTCTTCGATGATTTTCCACATTGGTCGCTTCTCACGCTTGGCAAGGCGTTTCAGGGCGTTATGTACTTTCGGACGAATGGTGACCAAAAGCTTGGGGTAGTCACGAATCCGCTTTGGTTCTCCGCTCTTACCGAGTCCCTCAGGCTTACGGCCCATCTGAATGTTATATAGCATATTATTGGTTATATAGCAAATCATGGTATCATGGAAGGTTAGTTCTGGTGTTCGATCATTCAAGTAAATCGAACGTTAGAGCGAATCGGGACCGCGACAGGCTGTCACCTGGCACGGCCCCTAAACAGCGCGAAAGGATAAGTTTCACGATGTCTACTCCAGACATTACCGCAACCGGCAAACGGGACGTTTACGCAACCGTGACGGCCCAAATCATAGAAGCCATCGAGCAAGGCGTAGGTAACTGGCGTATGCCGTGGCACACCTCGGGTCGGTTTGCTTTCTCGCCGATCAACGTGACCACCAAAAAGCCATATCGGGGAATTAATACGGTGTGTCTGTGGGCTGCTGCCGAATCGAAGGGTTACGAGTCGGGCGAATGGGGAACCTACAAGCAATGGCAGGCACGTGGGGCCCAGGTTCGCAAGGGTGAGAAGTCTACCATGGTGGTGTTCTGGAAGTTCGCTAACGATGCCAGAGAATCTCAGGACGATGGGGCTGACCATCCCCCTAGCAGTTCGCGGCTGATCTTTACCCGTGGCTATTCGGTGTTCAATGCCGCCCAGGTTGACGGCTACACGGCGAAGTCGGAACCGGATCTGCCTATGCCAGAACGGATTGAGAAGGCGGATTCGTTTTTTCAATCCATCGGCGCGACCCTACGGCATGGTGGGAACCGTGCCTACTATGCGCCTGAGACCGACCATATCCAGATGCCGCCGTTTCAAGCCTTCGTTGAAACCGCGTCTTACTATTCAACTCTGGCGCATGAGCATACGCACTGGACAGGCAAGGCTCAACGCTGTGATCGTCAACTGGGGAAGCGATTCGGCGATAAAGCCTATGCCGCCGAAGAACTCATAGCAGAGCTCGGGGCCGCGTTCACATGCGCACATTTAGGCCTGAGCACTGAACCCCGCGAAGATCATGCCCAATACATCAATTCGTGGCTGAAGGTTCTCAAGGTTGACAAGCGGGCCATTTTCACGGCAGCCAGCAAAGCTCAACAGGCCGCCGATTTCATGATCCAACGGGCGGGTGACTCGGCCCGTATTCAGGAAGTAGCGGCATGACTGCGAAACTACGTTCCAAACGTCCAGACAGTTCGACGGTAGGCCCCGGCAGTGACGTCACAGCTGCCATTTACGCCCGTGTAAGCACCACCGATCAAAACTGCGAGATGCAGGTGCGCGAACTTCGGGAGTACGCCTTACGGCGAGGCTGGCAGATCACCGGCGAATACCTCGATACCGGCTGGTGCGGCGCTGCCGCTAACAGACCGGAATTGGATCGGCTAATGCGGGATGCTGCGTTTCGCAGGTTTGATGCAGTCTTAGTTTATAAGTTGGATAGGTTTGGGCGTTCGGTCCGAAACTGCCTAGATGGTATCGAAACCCTCCGAGCGCACGGTGTTCGCTTCCTTGCTGTCTCGCAATCCATCGACACCGATGAATCCAACCCCACGGCAAAGCTGTTACTTCACATTCTGGCGTCGGTATCCGAGTTTGAAAGAGAACTTATCCGTGAGCGGGTACGCGCCGGAATCAGAAATGCCAAGCTCAGAGGTAAACAGTTGGGGCGACGCCGGAAAGTCTTTGACCGTGGGAAGGCCAGTACGATGCACGAAGCTGGGGCCACGGTCCGGGAGATCGCGGCGGCGTTACGGGTTGGGAAGGGAACGATCCAGCGTTTCTTGGCCCAAAAATCTGCCGGATCGGGCACAGTGTAAGTCCTTGAGGAACCGGAATTAGCTGTGGCGACAAATCTTGGACCACAGACTGAGGATTTTCGGACGGTGAAATCCCTTTCTCAGGCGGCAGAACGGTGTCGGAGCGTCAACTACCGGCCCACAGTTAAAAAACGCGCCCATGCGTGTCAAAACCTCAGGAAAGTACCTTGTACGGCTCCTTCGCCACCGAATTTGCCCGCGTGTATGTGGTCCATATATGATGCGCCGGGGCTGTGGTTGAAGTTCGGATTCATGCCGGTGCACCTCCCTGGAGAGTTCGTTGTGATTCACCGGCGTTAGGCCGCCTTATGCTAGAATTCTCCGATTGCCCATTCCCAGCGGCGTCTTCCAGCCCGATTTCTTGATCGCTATTCGCGCCTTAGTGAATGTGCATCATTCAATCTATCCGCAACTGCCACCGCAAGGGAATTATTTCGAGGCGCTGGTGGAAGAGGCTCTGCGGTGGATAAAGAAGCCATTCACACCAATACGGCGAACGGGCGGAAATCTGTCCGGCCCGGATTTAATAGTCGAAGACACGAAAGTATCGCTCAAGACGGAAACCGGTCTTGGAACGAAACCCGGACTCATCAGTATCACGAAGCTCTGCACGACGGAGCGCCATCCCTGGGAAGCCGCATCGCTGATTGAGCGTGCGCTTGGCCATCTGGAAAAGTACGACCTGATCCTGATGCTTCGCGGCATCTGGGACCGCCCGTTGATTCATTACCAATTGTTGGAGATCCCCGTCGATATGTTGAGGCTCATAAAGACGGTTGGCCTTCACGCGGTGGGCCAACGTAGTGGGCGGGGGAGCTTAGGCGCGGACGTCTTTAGCGGGGAAGAGAAGTTGTTTCATGTCCACTTCGACGGGTCAGACGGGAAATGCCAAATTAGCCGTCTGCCGGTTAATCTCTGTGTGATGCTGCTGGAGTGGGACGTGGCAGTTTCCGAACCTCACTCGCACTTGTCCGACTTGCGGAATACCAGCCAGTAGCAGTGCTGGCGGCGGCTGTGGTGAGCCACCTTCCATTTGGGGTCTATGATCGGACCCTTGCGGATTTTAATAATGCAGTCGCACGCACGGAAGCCAACGGAGATTGCGGCCTGGACCAAATCGACATGCGCCCATTGGTACTGGTGGTCATGGATGTAGTCCGTAATCTTGCAAAGCAATAAGCCGTCCATCTTCAAGACGCGGTAGGCTTCCTGCACGAAAGCCGGGTACAAGTGAGAAAAACTGTACCCGTGCTCTTTGGGGGAACGCCCGCCCAGGCCGAAGCGGACGTGAAAATCCTTCTTTTTGTCTTTCCCTTGGTTGGGGACGTGAGGGGGATCGTAGACCACCACATCGAAGCGTTTCGCTGCGAATGGCATCAGGGTATTGTCAGCAACGATGGAAGGCTTGTGGGCGGCTGTAATGTCCAAGCCGATTATCTTGCGCTTGGTTCCCCTCCAGAAGCGGCCACCGTTCACTGTGGCGTCGAGGATTCGCTTCGGGCTCTTATGCGGGTAGAACGCCAACATCCGCTCAATCAGTTCCGCGTCTTCGCCGTCCCAGACAGAAGGCAACGGTTGATATTGATTGGGGCCAGCTTTTGGTTTTCCCTCCGGTTCTGGCCAGAGCGCAGGCTGCATCACCTGCATGATACCGCGAACCCATTCAAGACATGCTTCCCGATGAACCAGGCGTAGCGCTTATACTAGGTGACCACTCCCTTCGTGGTAGCCGCAAGCGCTCGTCCGCGTCAATAACCTCAGGAATGAGCATACACTGAAAGCCGGGTCCGCCCCGCATGTCGGGTTTTTGAACCATGAAGGCCAGGGTACGGGTGGAATCCTGGTACCAACCACCTAAATGCTAAGCTTCATATCACAGACGTAGCGCCACCGATTTGGTGCGTGTTTTTGGAATCGAAGTTCTGATGGCTACTGGGCGACCGCTAGAACAGTCAGCTGGTGAAAATCTGGACCAGCTCATTGCCGAGCTGAGGGATGTCCGAGGTCTGTACTCTGCATTGATCGAGCGATTGCGAAGCCATGCAGGTAAACGCGACGAAGATGTCAAGCAAAGATATGCAGAGATTTATAGAGAAGTCGAAGAGAGCGAGCTTCATGCGCGTCTTCCCGTTGATGGCACCCTACGCGCTCGGTTCCGTGATGCCGTATCGCGGATCTTCCACCTTGTTGCCCGAATACAAGACTGGCTAATTGTTCAATCCGTCCGATCAGAGGAAGGTCGCCGGCTCCTAAAAGCGTTCAAGAAGTTGCCGTTGGGACGCGGTCGCATTTACCTGGTTGAAAGCAGCCCGGTTCGGACGTTGGAGGGTCTGGACTCCCTGATCGCCCTGCTTCAACTCACGACTCAACGTGAGAAGGCGGAAGTATCGCGATCTGAGCCGCGAGCCAAGACCGCGACCAAATCCACCGAAGCTTCGGAAATTCCGCCGACGTCTACCCGCAGGAAGGAGCCTCACCCAGATCCTGACAGTGTGTTACGTGCGAATCCGGGAGGACTCACTTACCAACGGGCGGCTGATGTCTTGGGCGTGGGTGTACGGCGGGTTCAAATGCTCGTCCGCGAAGGTGCCTTAGAAGCAAAAGGTAAAGGTAACGCCAAGCGCCTCACAGTCGAGAGCTTTAAGAAATATTTGAACCACACCGACGATTTAGCGAAAGACTCCGAAAAATCGCGAAATAGAAAGTAGTTGTCACCTGGACCCCTCGGCAGAAAACTCCCATACTCTACGTGACGACTGATTCGTGGTGCGGAACCAGGCACACGGGAGAATAACCAGTTGACTGACCCTGGGAACCGGGCATGCCGGTTGGCATTGAGCAATAGGCGTCTTGCCTGGGAATCTTAATACCCCAAACTGCGTTCAAAATCCAGGCTAGAAGGGAAAAGACATTGTCATCGAATCATCGCCATGAGCCGTTGCGATACCCCGAGCGCGATCAGCGCGACGGGCGGCTGATACGGGCTTTGGGCAAGTTGTTTGAAGACGCAGCGCGGTGGTCAACATTCGCCACGTTAACACTTAACAATGGTGATCCAGAAGATTTCGTGCCTGAACCTGTAATCGAATCAGGCGTGTATGCTTGTTACCAGGCTGATCCTCGGTTGCAATGTTGGGAGCCATCGTCCCGTTGGAACTCCCGAGCACAACTTCCAAGCAAGAATTCAGCGCTGCCAAAGATTGAGAAATTTCTGCTTGAGCTTCAGGAGGAGGCTGGTCGCCCTCTCGGGTGGGTCGTCGCGGAGAGTTTTGGTCGAATTGGCGGGCGCTGGCATTGCCACGTGCTTATTGCTGGTGCTTCGCATATCAACATGTTTTCCTGGTGGCGTCGGGCGCTGGAGCGTTTCGGACGCTGTAAGATCTCAAAGTTTAGAAAAAATGGCGGTGCTGGCTACTACATGGCGCAGAATGCGCTTGGTCGCGGCGGTGATTTCCATTTCGGTGGCAAGCTGTTCGATGTCGTTCGTCCTACGCTAGCCCCACCACCGGTAGGCCGAGTGGTTATAGCTCAATCTGCAGATGTGCCATCCGCATTGTTTCACATGACGCTTGGAAGGGGGCGGAAACGGTGAGAAATCCGGGACAAATTCTGACAATCCACACCGATGGTAAAGGGAAGCGGCCACCCCGTGTGGGTTCCGCCTTTGGATGGATCGACCCGAACACGGGCGAGCAATTGGTCAAACGGATCGATGGCTTAACGTATAACCAGGCTGCTTATCGAGCGTTCCGATCCGCTCTAAGGAATGCACCTGTTGGCTCGGTAATACGGATTTGTTGTAGCTCTCGCGTCCTGAGTTACCAATTCCACGGGTTTTGGGAGGCTACGGACGAAACGCTCGCTAGCCTTCTCTATGATGTGCACTCTGCAATTCAGGAACGACATTTGCATGTTACGGCGCTGCGGGTTCCGCGAAAACAGAATCTGGCTGAGGAGTTGCTATGAAACGGCGTGTGCGGTTTGAAGACGATGATGATCCACCAGATTACGACGACTTTGTCGCAGAGCGGCTTCGGACCGAGCACGGAGCCAATTTGAGCGTTGTCGTGCCCGACTGGACGGCAAGTTTGACTGTGGACCGTCGGCATTTTCATGGTCGGTATGGAACGCTCGGGGCGATTGACCAGCTCCTGCGCGAATTAGAACAGGCGGCGGGCCGTCCTATCGCATGGCTCCTGGCAGAACCTCGGTCAACCCGGCGAAAGATAAGGTTGCGTCTGTTCGTTGGTGGGGTAGCAGATCTTGACCGGAGCCGATGGAGCAGAGTTTTCCGTTCTCTCGGTTCCTGCCGAACTTTGCCATTTGACGATGTTCGCGGAGTTGCTTTCCATTTGGCCGCCCACGGGTTCACGGTGAAGGACTGGTTTCACTTCGGCGGTGGATTGATGGATCAGGCATGGGAGCGACATGGTAGCAAACCCGAGCAGCCGGAAAAAATACTTCGCGTTTGCATCAGCGGAAGAGGATGCCGACCAGACGGTGGCGGTTCCGGCTATGCGTACGTCGTCGAGAACACCGGGAAGAGTGAGGTGGAATGGGTTGCTGGACTGAGCCGCGAAATGGCCGTGTACCACGGTCTTCTCCGTGTTGTTGATGATTCTGCGCCGGGTTCCAAAATTAGAAGTTTTGTGGACTCTCAGCGGGTGGCGCACCAATTCGAGCACGTTCACTATCTTTCCACCTCGAAGCTCATAAGCTTCCTGGCGCGGATACGGATATTAATCAGTGAACAGCGCTTAGTGGTAAAGGCCATTTGGCTTCCGAGCCACCAGAATCCCGCCAGCAAGCTGCTTGTACCGGATCTGAAACGGTTTGGCGGAAAGCTCCAAGAGAACGTCATCCCAGTTCCACTGCCGAACGCTGCCAGCGGTGAAATCAAGCCGCCGAAAGTGATGGTGTCAGATGTTATCCGCGCCGAAATGGAGCTGCGGGCCAAGCGCGAGCGTATGGTGGCTGGGCTTAAGCGGGCACGGACCTACGGCACGAAGTCGGGAAAGCCAATCGGCAGGCCCGTAGCAGTGGTCTCGGTGGAGAAAATCATCGAGCTGCGGAATAAGGGCTGGGGCTGGCGTCGCATCGGTCGTGCAGTGGGCGTCAGCGCCTCCACGGTACGGCGGAGGTACCTTACCTACACCCAGAGCCAGAGAAGCGTGTCAAAAACCTGGAAAAGAGGTTTTGGAACGGTAAGCAGGAGTGAGTAATAGCAGCCGGTAGGGTAGGCCAGCATGAAATAGCGTTCTGCGTTGGTCTTTTCTGAAAGTAATTCATGGCATCGGACGGACTCAATCTTGAACAGCAACAGCGGTGGACGCGGGAAACGCATTCCAATGCTCCTCAGGCTACACCTCCTGCGTCCCAGAGACGAATTGATCAATCCACCAATACAACAGCTCAAATGTTGGAGAAGCACGTCGGCATACCAGAGCTATCAAAGAGGTGGGGGTTCTCTGAGGACGTCATCAGAGGATGGTTTCTTGAGAGACCTCGAGCTGGTGTACTTCGCCACTCCCAACGCAAGCGTGGGAAACGCCAATACATAAGCCTGCGAATCTCGGAAAGCGCTGCAAAAGCCGTGTATCTAGAGAAGTGCGGTTTTGAAGTCGCTGGTAAGATATAGAGCTGGTCATGAGAGAGACGAATGCACGCATCTATCGACGCCATCGAGCTCGCTGCAAGTTCTTCCGCGTAGAGAACTCTTGGGCGATGCTCGCTTGCAACTGTCCTTTGTACGGTGACGGCTACATCGGCGGGAAGCGCGTTCTGCGGAAATCACTCGATACCCGTAACCAGGCTGTTGCCTCGAAGAAGATCGCAGATCTGATGGCGGAGTACGAGCCGAAACCGTCCGGCCAAGTCTCATCTGCAAAGCCGATCAGCGAAGCTGTTGAGGCATTCCTTGGCCATCATGGAACCATCCAGGACGGCGTTTTCAAGGGTAGGATTCAGTTTTCTACCTATCGGAAGTATCGCGGGCTGCTGCGGTGTCTTCAGGATTTCTTCCAAGAGCGAGGTCAGATCAACATCGGCGAAGTGGGCTTAGGGGAATTGGATGCTTATAAGATCTCGCGGCACGTCGCGCCTAATGCCTGGGGGAATGAGCTGCAGCTGTTGACGAGCTTCTGGGGGTTTTGTTTGAAGCGTGGCTGGGTCAAGGAAAACGTTGCACGGGGCATGGACAGGCCAAGGAATCTTCCAGAGAATGAAATCGAACCTTACACGCCGCTCGAGGAGTCGTTCATCTTGTCGGCATGCGATACGTTCGGGCGTTACCAATACGAACGGACGCGGGCGCGGGCCATGACGCAGCTTCATCGGTTCACGGCGCTGGCGATTAGCGACGTAGCAACTCTCGAAAAATCGCGGGTCGAGTGGGACAATACAAGGCGATGCTGGAAGGTGCTCGTTCGGCGGCAAAAAACAGGCAAACCAGTGTTTCTGCCGATACCGGACGAGGTGAAGATGGCGCTGGACGCGCTTCCCTTGCCACGACGTGCCCCAGCGAATTGTCCGTATTACTTTTGGAACGGGGTCACGAGCCGTCGAGCTGTCGTTGGGATCGCCGAGCGCACGATGTCTGCTGTATTCAAGAAATCGGGCGTGAAGAAGGCAGGCACACACCGGTTTCGCCATACGCTAGCCACCCGGCTGCTGGCTCGCGGTGCGAGCTTTGAGGAGATCGCGGACATTCTCGGGAACACACCGGAAATTGTGCGGAAGCACTATGCAAAGTGGTCGAAGGGAAGGCAGGACAGGATTGACAGTCTCATGCTAAGCTACGTCGGCGCGCTGCGAGAGGATGTTGCCGACGAACAAGGTCTTGGGTACACAGTGGGTACAGATGGAAAAAGAGGCTGCAACTGATTGGTGTTGCAGCCTCAATATTGGTGCGGAGAGGGGGACTTGAACCCCCACGAGATTACTCCCGCTAGCACCTCAAGCTAGTGCGTCTGCCAATTCCGCCACCTCCGCGTGGCTCCAAACCTGTTATTTCTTCGTCGGCGCCGGGGACTGCTTGGCCGGAGCTTGCTGGCCGGCGGCCGGCTTCGACCCGGGAACCTGCAACGGCATCGTCTTCGGTGTGCCACCTTCTGGTGTCACTGTGACGGACGGTGTCCCGGTAGGCTTCGCTGGACCCGACTTCGGCGGCAGCGCTTTCTGCCGCTCCAGAACGCTGCCCGTGGAAGTGGCGTTTCGCGTGGCGAGGATGGCCAGCGTCAGCGAGGTCACCATGAACACCGCCGCGGCAATCGTGGTGGCTTTCGAAAGAACTGTTGCCGAACCGCGCGGCCCGAAGGCTGTCTGCGATCCCATGCCACCGAATGCGCCTGCCAAATCCGCGGCCTTGCCGCTTTGCAACAGCACCACCACCACCAGAAAGAAACACACAATTACGTGAATAATCGTCAGTACGATAGTCATCCGAACTCCCGGGAAACGCGCCGGTCTTCCTCAATGGGGATGGGAACGGGCGGTAACTCCCCTCTAGTATAAAACAAAGCTGGGAGCGATTGCGTTCCAGTCCCGAGTCTGAAAAACTGGTGGAAGAGCTTTCGATGTTCCGCTATAGTCCGACGCTGCTCGCCTTGACAGTTTGGGCGGGGGCAGCCGATTCCCCGCCCCCCGATCCGCTGGAAGTTATCCATTCCGGAAGCTATTCCACAACCGTTCCAGCCAGCCCGAACCCAAGGATACTCAACTGGAACATAGATCGCGGCCAGCACTTCCAAGGCATCGTGGCAGCCATGCGTGAAACCCGCCCAGACGTCTGCATCTTCCAGGAGGTGGACCTGGGCGCGCGCCGCACGCACGGCGAAGATGTGGCACAGGAACTGGCCAAAACTTTCGGCATGAATTACACCTTCGCCCCGGAGTTTCGGGAGTTGGGCCAAAGCACGGACGCGGGCCCTGCTTATCATGGACAGGCCATCCTCAGCCGCTTCCCGATTCGATCTTCGCGCATCTTACGCTTCACCCATCAATCCGGATTCTGGAAGCCGCGCCCATTGCTGATCTCATCGGTGCCGATGCTGCAAAGGCGTTTGGGCGGTCGAATCGCCCTGGTGAACGAACTGGATCGCGACGGAAAACCGTTGGTAGTTTACAACCTGCACCTGGAGAGCCGCACCACCGAGCACGGGCGTCTGCTGCAGCTAGAGGAAGTGCTGGCGGATACGCAACGCTATCCGGCCGATACACCCATCATCGTGGCCGGCGATCTGAACACGCTGAGCGGAAGTTCTCCCGTGATCCCGAGACTGCGCGAGGCCGGATACAGCAGCTGTTTTGGCGAAAGGCACGTTCGAACGCACATTATCGTTGGCGCGCTGGACTGGATTTTCGTGCGCGGCCCGATTAGTTGTGACGGGGCGGAAGTGCGTCGGGATTTTCATGCTTCCGACCATTTTCCGATCTCGGCGGAATTGCGATTTTAGCATCGTGGCGCGGACTCTCAGTCTGCTGCGCCGAGACTGGTCTCGGCGTTGGGCCGGACGTCGACACGAGTGTCGACGCTGCAGGCAGGAGTGCCTGCGCCACGGTCAGCCCCGCTCTATGGGAGCGCCCACCAGATTGCCCCACTCGGTCCAGGAGCCGTCGTAATTCGCAACATTGGGAATACCCAGCAGATACTTCAACGCAAACCAGCTGTGGCTGGATCGCTCTCCAATCCGGCAATAGGTGATCACCGGCGTGGATTGGTTGACGCCTTCAGCGCCGTACAGCTTCTGCAAATCCTCGATCGGCTTGAAAGTGCCGTCGTCATTGCAGGTCTTGCTCCAGCACACGCTGTGCGCGCCGGGGATGTGGCCGCCGCGCTGGCAGGTTTCGGGCAGCCCGGGAGGCGCCAGCAGCTGGCCGGTGAATTCTTGTGGACTTCGAACATCGATCATTACCGCGCTGCCGGTTTTTTGCACCTGCTGCATTTGCGACAGGAAAACGCGTAGCGATAAATCCGGGCCGGTGGCTTGGTAAGGATGCTGGGCAGGCGCGACGGCCTGGTGCTGTTTGTCCATATCGCGGCCTTCCGCCAGCCACTTCTTGCGTCCTCCGTCCATGATGCGGACATCGGAGTGTCCAAAAACCTTCATCTCCCAGAACGCCCAGGCGGCGAACCAATTGTTGTTATCGCCGTACAGCACCACAGTGGTTTCGTTCTCGATGCCTGATCGATTCATCAACCACTCGAACGGCGTCTTCGCTAAAATATCGCGCACCAAAGTGTCGCAAAGCTCGGTATTCCAGGCCCAGGCGATGGCGCCGGGCACGTGGCCTTCGTCATACGCTTTGGTGTCGACGTCCACTTCGACGATGCGAACATTCGGATCGGTAGAGTGCTTGGACACCCAATCCGTGCTCACCAGAACTTCCGGATGCGCGTAGTCTGCCATTAGGTAAGATCGAATTTCTCGTGATGCAGCAGCGGATCGGCGCGCACCAGCACGGGACGGCGCAGGATCTCTTCCAGCTCCTCCAGATATTTATTCTGATTCGACTTGAGCAGCTTGGCGACATCCGGGTGCACGCGCAGCAGGACATCTTTCCCTTCCACGGTGGAGGCGATCTTGTGCGCTTCCTGCAGAACTTCTCCAACGATGGTCTGCACGCTCTTCACGTAGCCGGCGCCTTCGCAGTGCGGACAGGGCATGCAAAGCGAACGCTCCAGACTTTGCTTCACACGCTTGCGGGTGATGGCCACCAGTCCAAAATCGTTGAATTGCAGAATCTTGTAAGGCGCTCGGTCGGCACGCATGGCGTCCTCCAGCGCCTGCATCACTTTTTGGCGATTCTTGCGCTCATCCATATCGATGAAGTCCACCACGATGATGCCGCCCAGGTCACGCAGGCGCACCTGGCGAACAATTTCCTTCACCGCTTCGGTATTGGTCTTCACGATGGTGTCTTCCAGGCGATTCGAGCGGCCTACATATTTCCCGGTGTTTACGTCGATGGCCACCAGCGCCTCCGTCTGGTTGATCACGATATATCCGCCGGATTTCAGCCATACCTTGGGACGCAAAGCTTTCTCCATCTCGGCCGTGATATTGAATGCGTCGAAGATGGGAGTGGGACGGGTGTAGAGTTTAACGCGCGGGACTAGGCTGGGATGGAAGCGTTGTACGAAGCCCAAGATCCGTTCGTAGAGATCTTCGTTGTCCACCCAAACATCTTTGAATTCCTCGGTGAATTGATCGCGCAGGGTGCGCTGCACGATGTCGAGATCGTGATGCAGCAGCAGCGGTGCCGGCCGTTTTTCAGCCTTCTGACGGATATCCATCCACAGGTTGGCGAGAAAGTTCATGTCGGCGGCAATGTCTTCTTCGCTCTTGCCTTCGCCCGCGGTGCGGACGATGAAGCCACCGGGAGCTCCGGCGTGATGGATTTGCAGAATGCGCTTCAGGCGCTGGCGTTCCTCATCGCTGGCGATTTTGCGGGACACACCGGTGTGCTCCACGGTGGGCATGTAGACAACATATCTACCTGGGAGCGCGATGTGCGAAGTGATGCGGGCGCCCTTCTGGCCGAGCGGCTCCTTGGCGATCTGGACGATGATTTCCTGGCCTTCCTTCAGCAG